>Ga0080064_1001996_pt1 | contig 37435 bp, 37 predicted proteins | sample Subgrocontami54m_FD_69260 | JGI IMG/M metagenome (GOLD analysis project Ga0080064, IMG submission 69260) | Subsurface groundwater microbial communities from S. Glens Falls, New York, USA - GMW46 contaminated, 5.4 m (SPADES assembly) (version 2) ...
GGCTGCGGCAGCAGGTGATCAACGAGCGCCCGCAGACCGAGGCCGTGAGTAAACTCAGCCAGCAGGGCCAGGCCCCCATGGGCGGTCAGGGTTTCGTCGGTCCGATCGAGCTTGAAGGGCAGCACCGTTTGTTGTATCATGGCCTCACCTTGTGGGTTAAAGGGAATGTGGTTGCTCACCCCCTTTATATCCGCTCCCAGAGCGGCCCACAAGGTTTTTCATTCATTCCTATCGCTGTTTTAGGGTGGCTCGGTCAGCATCGTCCCTGCAGCCCCTACTCCCTGCACCGGAGTCAACTCTGCCAGTAAGGCATCGGCGGCCGCTTCGCCACTACGAATCGCGTCTGGGACGCCAACGCCGCGGTACGCGTTACCGGCCAGTTTGAGGGTTGGCCACCGGCGAAGCTGACGCTCCAGCGTTGCCAGCCGAGCCAGGTGTCCCACATGGTACTGCGGCATCGACTGAGGGTGCCGTACCAGGTGACTCCACAACGGAGCAGATTCAATCCCCAAGAGATCCTTCAGGTCGTGGCGAACCGCGGCGAGCAGCCGTTCGTCATCCCATTCGAACGGCTCGGGTTGGAGCGCCCCGCCCGCAAAGGCGCGCAGCAGGGCGTGGCCCGATGGTGCGCGATTAGCGAACTTCACGCTACTAAAGGAGCAGGCGATGATGGTACGCCCCTCGCGGGCCGGCACAACAAATCCAAACCCATCGAGCGGATGAGGGATCGCCTCCTTCCGGTAAGCGAGGCTGATCGTGACCGAGGAGGCATAGGGGATGGCCTCCAGCTCTCTGGCGAGGTCACCGTCAAGGGCATGAGTCAGTACGGCGGCCTGGAAGGCGGGGACGGCGAGAATGACCCCATCGGCCTCGATGTTAGTACCGTCCTTCAGCCGGATAGTCCAGTGTTTCTCCTCCCGCGCGATCCCGGCGACCGGGCAGTCAAGCCGCACCGTGCCTGCCGGCAACCGCCTCACCAGGGCATCGACAAGCGCTTGCAGTCCATTGTCCAGCGTGGCAAACAGACTATACCGCGGGCCACTATCGGCTTGGGCTTGACCTTTACCAGGGATGCTCAACCGTTTCCGTCGCAGGGCAAGGATGAGGCTGCGATGCTGTGCTTCCATCTGCAGGAACTGCGGGAAGGTGGCCTGCAGGCTCAACCGCTCCGGGTCGGCCGAGTAAATGCCTCCAATCATCGGTTGAGCCAGCCGTTCGAGCGCTTCCGTTCCCAGACGACGCCGAACGAACGACGCAAGGCTTTCGTCGGAACGTGGCTGCCCACGGGGCAAGACCAGGTCCAAAGCCATTCTCGCTTTGCCTCGCCAGGTGAGCAGCCCCGATCGCAAAAACGGCCAGAATCGCGTCGGCGCCAGCAAGGTAAACCCTTCGGGCAGAGGATGAAGCGTTCTGCCCATGGCGACAAACGTCCGGCGATGGATCTCGCTGGTCCCGATGATCCGATCGCTCAGGTCGAGGCGCCTGAGGAGATCCATTGCCCACGGCTTGTCAGTGAATAAGGTGTCCGGCCCCGATTCGAGGATGAAGCCGTCCCGACACGTCGTGCCGATCACGCCGCCGGGGCGTAAGTCTGCCTCCAGAAGCAGCACCTCGCAGGGCGCCCGTTCACTGCCATGCAGCTCCTGTAGCCGGTACGCAGCGGCGAGGCCCGCGATGCCGCCCCCGACCACCACGATACGCTTTAAGTTGTTACCCGGATCTATCCCCACTCCCTGCCGTCCAAAACGTATGATCCGTACTCGAAAAGGATCATCTAACCCTGGTTCACGCGCTGCCGCACCAGATCTGCCAGCGCCCGGATGTACAGCGGATGATCGTTCACCGCGTTGGCCCGTTTGAGCTCGAGCCCCAGCGCATCAGCCTCTGCCTTCGCTTCTACGTCCAGATCGAACAGCACCTCGACGTGATCGCACACAAATCCGATGGGGGCCAGCACCACCGATCGGCACCCCTCGGCCTTGAGCCTCCGCAGGACATCGCTCACCTCAGGCGTCAGCCACGGCTGGCGTGGATCGCCGCTACGGCTCTGATAGGCGAGCGACCAGTCCGGGCGCCCCAATGCTTCCGCCACGAGTCGGCACGATTCATGTAATTGCTGAACGTAGGGCGACGATGCGGCCATGGCGGTTGGAATACTATGGGCCGTAAAGAGCAGCGACGTATGGCGACGGAGATCAGGCGGGATCTCTTGCAGTTGCAGGCTGATCTGCTCAGCCACGGCCGCGATGAAATCCGGGTGATTGTAGCAGGGCTGGGCGAAGTCCACGTGCGGTGCCCTGGGCCCCGCAGCTAACAGTGCGTCGGTGACCGCCCTCACCGATTTCTCCCAGCTCGCTGCCCCGGAATCGTGCGCGGCCATGATGAGCCCGACAGCGCGGTTCACGTTATCGTGGACCATCTGTTCGACCGTCTCGCTGGTCATGGGGTGCCAGTATCGCATCCCGACGTACACGGGAAGTCTCGGCCCCTCCCGCTCCAGCAGCGCCGCCAGGCTCTTTGCCTGCCGGAAGGTCAAATCAGTGATCGGTGACCGACCGCCAAGCTGTTCGTAGTGCCGAGCGACCTCTTCCAGACGTCCCGGTGGCACCGGCACGCCCCGGAGCACATTGCTCAGAAATGGACGGATCTCTTCAGATTTTGTGGGGCCTCCAAAGGCGATCATCAGGACGGCGTCGAATGGTGGAGCCACGTCATCTCGCCGTCTCTTCGTGAACATAGTCGATAAGCGCGCGTAGGTGGTCCACGGGGGTTTGTGGCAACACCCCATGACCGAGGTTGAAGATGTGGCCCGGACGTTTCGCGGCACGCTTAAGAATCCGGCCGGCCTGGCGGCGAATCTCATCAGGCTCGGCAAGGAGCACCATCGGGTCCAGGTTGCCCTGTACTCCGACCTCATGCCCGAGATGCGACCAAGCCTCGCCCAGGTCTACGCGCCAATCCAGTCCGATGACATTCCCGCCGGCCTCCCGTATCAGTGAGAGCAGCGTGGCTGTGTCGGTCCCAAAGTGAATGACCGGCACGCCCGGCGTCAGATTCGCGATAACGCGCTTTGTGTGTGGCAGGACAAACTCGCGGTAGTCGTCCGGGCCGAGACAGCCGACCCAGCTATCGAACAATTGCACCACTTGGGCCCCCGCGGCGATCTGGCCGTTCAGGTAGCCGGATACAACTTCGGATAGCCGCTCCATCAGAGCATGCCAGGCCCCAGGGTCGCGGTACATGAGCGTCTTGGTGTGTTGATACTGACGCGACCCGCGACCCTCGATCAGGTACGAGGCCAGGGTAAACGGCGCCCCGGCGAACCCGATGAGGGGAATGTTCGGCGGAAGGGCCGCCCGCGCCAGCCGCACCGCTTCGAAGAGGAACGACAGCGATTCCTGCACATCGACCGGCTGTAGCCTTTTCAGGTCAGCCCCGGTTCTCACCGGGTCGTGGATGACCGGGCCATCGCCCTTCGTAAACTCGAGTCCGACCCCCATCGGTTCCACCACCAGCAAGATGTCCCCGAAGATAATCGCCGCATCCACCCCAAGGCGTTCAACGGCCGTGACCGCGACCTCAGCCGCTAGATCCGGCCGGTGACACAGCTCCAGAAACGAGAGCTTGCCGCGGATCTCCCGGTACTCCTGCAAGTAGCGTCCGGCCTGCCGCATGATCCAGATCGGCGTGTAGGGGGCCGGCTCTAGGCGGCAGGCTTTCAGGAAGGCACTCTCTTGCAGCAATCCTGCGCCTTGGCCCTCCCGCACCTCGCATCCCCGCTTAGAGCCTGCGGGGACAGGCTCCGCACCCCGCACCACTCTTGCTTGCTTGATCCGTCGCAGTACGTGTGCATGGCGCGCGACGGTGAGGATCAGGGGCCCCATCTTCGGATGCTCCGGCTCAAGGTCCACAACCAGGCCATGCTCGCGCATGGCTCTGCTGCAGGTGGGGCCAATCGACGCGACGACCGCGTCCCGGAGTCCTGCCCGCAGCGACTCCTCCAACCCGGATTCCGCTGCGACCTGCAGCAGATGATCCACCTGCACCGCAGTGGTAAAGAGGACCAGATCGACCTCCCTCAGAGCAATGGCCTTAATTGCGTGCCGCAGAGGGCCACAGTCTTCTGGCAATGCCCATCGGTAGACGGAGACCCGCATCACGGAGGCCCCTCGCGCCGTGAGTCCTGCAACCAGCTCAGGGTTGCTCCGCCCGTACTCCTGTACCGCCACCCGCCGACCTTGCAGGGGGATCGCTGCGTCGTCGATAGCGCTCAGGATTTCACGCCAGGTGTTCGGTTCCGGGACGGCCAGTGTAATCGGGACGCCCAGTTCGCGTAGCACCGCCTGGGGTTTTGAACCGCGGACAATGGTCGGGATTCGGCTCAAAGCTGCGAGGAATTCCGCACGCGGGTAGGTGCCTTCAACTGCGGCGAGCAGGGCGCGGATGCCAACGCCGGTCAGCAGTACGACTAGGTCGATCCGCCCAGCCAATAACTCTCTCGCGAACTCTAACGCTTCCGGATTTTCTGCCAGCGGGATTTCGCGTACGGCAGGCGCGGAGATCGGGGTCCCGCCTTGGCGGCTGATCAGGTCAGCCATAGCGGTGGCCAGGCGACTCTCAAAGGAGACCACCTTGAGGCCGGTCAAGCCGCTAAACTGGAAGGCAGCAACCTGGTTCATTCATACAGCTCCTTGGGGGCGTTAAATTGTAGTATACGTGTGTCGGCTAAAAAGCGCCACAGCAAAGAAGGCGCCTTCGGCCGGTTCAGCAGAGCGCGGGTGAAGGAGCCCTTTCGAAGGGCAAGCAGGTCAAGCGGTTCGTGAACATCGCGGCCATCGCGCGACGCAAGCTGCGGCAGTTGGAGATCGCAGACCGATTGGACGATCTTTGGGCGCCCGGCATTTTTTCTTGACATGGGGGGGAAGAAATGCCATGGAATGGGTTACTCTTTGCGCACACGTTATGGTCTCCTGCATCAACCGTGAGAAGGAGGGTGCATGGCTACAGTGAAGGCTCAAGGGTTGCTCCCTCCACACACAGCGCGTTCGCTCCCGCTGACGTTTAGGGCATTTGCGCTACTGCTCCTGCTGGGCGCTCTGCTCACAGGATTCCCAATGCCCGCCTGGGCGCAGACCTTCACTCACACCCAGGTCACCAACACAACCGTGGGCTTCAATCGCTCCTCCTCCATCAACAGCGACGGCACCCGCATCGCCTTTGCATCCAACCGCGACCTGACCGGTGGCAACGCGGACGGGCAACCAGGAGATCTTTCTCTGGACCTCAGGCTCAGGGTTTACCCAGATCACCAACACAACCGTGGGCTTCAATTTCTCCTCCTCCATCAACTCAGACGGCACCCGGATCGCCTTTGTCTCCGATAGAGACCTGACACCCGGAAGCCCGGGCAACCCCGACGGTAACTTTGAGATCTTTCTGGCCAGTGGGCGGCGGGTAGACCTCACGGTGCGCGGGGCCGGCCTTGGACCAACCCTGATCAATCCTGTTACGGTAGGATATAGCGTACAGGGGTGTGGCGGCCAGGAGATGTTCCTGGTCCTCAACGCCCCTGCGATGGGGATCCCTTGGTCATATCTCAACACCAGTGGCGCGTGGGTGCTGTTGCCAACCCCCCTCTCGCTGATCACGCCGTGGATGTCCAGTGGGCCTCCGGATGGCACCTACCCTCTCTTCAGAGGCACAGCCCCGGCGGGGACCTATGAGCTGTACCTGGGCTGCGACTTCGTGAGCAATGGCACCCTGAACATAGACGCAGGCGGGAATGTGAACGGGGTCTACGACCACCGTGTGGTCACCGTACCGTAGCGAAAAGAGCGGCCTGGCCCTTTTTCTGAATACCGATAGTAAGAAGTCCAGCGCCAAGAAGCACGGCAGGTCAAGCGGTTCGTGAACATCACGGCCATCTCGCCATGCAAGCTGCGGTAGTTGGAGATCGCGGACCGATTGAAAGGGGGAAGCGTTATTGACGGATGGTGATCCAACCAGCGGAGAAAACAGGCGCCAGAGCCTTCGACCAACTCGATCCGCCTGACCCAGAGCTCTATCTCGACTGCATCCACTGCGGGTTCTGCCTGCTTACCTGTCCAACCTACCTCGTCCTCGGCAACGAGATGGATAGCCCGCGCGGACGGCTCTATCTCATCCGGACAGCTTCAGAAGGGAAGATCGGCGCCTCTGACAGCTTCGTTAAGCACATGGACCTCTGCCTCCTCTGCCGGGCCTGCGAGACGGCCTGCCCTTCGGGCGTGAAGTTTGGCTTCCTGATGGAGGCGGCCAGGGGCCAGGTGGGGCGGCACTATCAGTACCCCGCTGCCGAGCGGCGGTTTCGCGATTTCCTCCTGCGCACTTTCACTGATCTCGGTCGCCTACGGACGCTTACCGGTCTCCTTCGGTTGTATCAGAGATCGGGCCTGCAGCGGCTCATCAGGGCTTCAGGGCTCTTGAGCTTCTTTGGCCGTCTGGGTCAGATGGAGGCCCTTCTCCCTGAGATCGCAGACCCTCGCCTGGGTGAGTTCCCAGAGATTACACCAGCCAAAGGTCAGAGGCGTGGACGGGTTGGGCTCCTGCTCGGCTGCGTCCAACGGTTCTTCTTCGCCCACGTGAATGCTGCCACGGTCCGGGTTCTGAGCGAGAACGGCTACGAGGTGGTGGTGCCAAGGGACCAAGGGTGCTGCGGTTCGCTCCTGGTTCACGAAGGCGAGCGGGAACGAGGGAAGCTGCTGGCGAGGCAGACGATCGAGTGCTTCGATCGGGCGGGGGTCGATGTCATCGCGGTGAACGCGGCGGGGTGCGGCTCGGTCATGAAGGAATACTGGGAGCTGTTCCAAGCTGACCCAGCCTACGCCAAGCGGGCTGAAGCCTTCAGCAAAAAGGTGCGGGATATCTCGGAGCTTCTGGCCGAAGCTCCGCTACGCGGTGAGCTCCAGCCGCTGAACCTGACGGCTACCTATCACGACGCCGGCCACCTGGTGCACGGCCAAAAGATTCGGCAGGAGCCCAGGCGACTGCTGAAGGCGATCCCTGGGCTCCGATTTGTCGAACTGAAAGAATCCGACTTCTGCTGCGGCAGCGCCGGGATCTACAATCTCTTGCATCCCGACCTGGCTCAGCAGTTGCTCGATCGGAAGATCGAGCGGATCAGGGAAACGGGGGTTGAGGTGGTGGTCAGCGGCAACCCTGGCTGCTCACTTCAGATCGAGAAGGGCCTCAGGGAGCGAGGGCTTCAGATCCGGGTCATGCACCCCGTCGAGCTTTTGGACTGGTCTTACCGGGGCATGGAGTAGTAGGTCAGGCATTCGTTGGTGAGCCTTCTAAGGTTGTCACCACTTCTTTCTTATCACCCTCCTTTCAGCTTTCTTTCACACGACCCCAGCGCGGTGCAGCTCTGCAATAGCACTATCATCCAACGCAAACAGACGGGAGAGGATTGTGTCGGTGTGCTCGCCCAGCAGCGGGGGCGGTAGGCGCATTTGCGCTGGGGTTGCGGAGAGGTTGAGCGGCGTGCCGGCCAGTTGTACGGTCCCTAACGTTGGGTGCGGCATCTGGACGAGCATCCCTCGCGCACCCGTCTGCGGGTCCGCGAAGACCTTGTCGATCGCGTTGACCGGTCCGGCCGGCACATCGGCCTCGGCGCACAGTTGCAGCCACTTGGCAACCGTCTTACCACTGAGCAGACTATGCAGTAGGGGGATCAATGCCTCTCGGTGGGCAACGCGCTGCGGATTGGTCGCAAAGCGCGGATCCTTTGCCCATGCGGCGACACCCGCCGCGGTGCAGAATCGCTGCCACTGCTCATCGTTGCCGATGGCCAGGATCAGGTAGTCATCCGCCGCTTGGAACGCTTCGTACGGCACGATGCTCTTGTGCGCGTTGCCCCAACGCCCCGGTACCTCGCCAGAACAGAGGTAGTTGCTCGCCACGTTTGCCAGTACCGCGATCTGCGAATCGTAGAGCGCGATGTCAAGATGCTGTCCAACGCCTGTTCGCTCCCGGGCAAAAAGAGCCGAAAGGACAGCGCTGCACGCGAACAGGCCGGCGGCCACGTCCGCGATGGCCACCCCGACCTTCATGGGCGGGCCGTCGGGCTCGCCAGTGATCGACATCAGGCCACTGCGACCCTGGATCAGAAAGTCGTAGCTCCCTAACTCGCGGTCGGGGCCGGTATGCCCGAAACCGCTGATAGAGCAGTACACGAGGCGCGGGTTGATGGCCTTCAGGTCCGCGTAACCCAGGCCGAGTTTATCCAGGACGCCGACACGAAAGTTCTCGATGACCACATCGCTGCCTCGCGCAAGTTCACGGGCAAGGGCAAGGCCGCGTTCGTGCTTGAAGTTGAGCGTGAGGCTCTGTTTGTTACGGTTGCAGCACAGGTAATAGGCCGACTCCCCGCTAAAAAACGGCGGCCCCCAGTGGCGTGACTCGTCGCCGACGCCTGGGCGCTCGACCTTGATAACCTCAGCACCCAGGTCGCCCAGCATCATCGCGCAGTAGGGCCCCGCCAGATGCCGAGACAGGTCCAGGACCCGCACACCGTCCAGGGCACCGGCCATTACGCGTCCTCCTCAAACGGATAGGGTGGCAGCGGTCGTGAAAGCGGCTTGTCGATCCGGTAGCTCAGCGCATACTCCGCCTGAATCAACTGGTGGATTTCCTGCGTGCCTTCATAAATCATGGCTCCGCGGGCGTTGCGGAAGTAGCGTTCAACCGGGAACTCGTCACTGTAGCCATACGCCCCATGAATCTGGACCGCATCATCTGCGGCCCGGAAGGCGTTGTCGCAGTTCATCCACTTGGCCAGGCTGACCTCACGTGTGCAGCGCATCCCCCGATTCTTCAGCCAGCCGACCTGATAGTACAACAATCGTCCGATGTCACGCCCAGCGACCATGCGGGCGATCTTTTGCTGAACGAGTTGATGCCGGCCGATAGGCTGTCCGAAGCTCTTACGCTGCCTGGCGTAAGAGACGCTGGCCTCAAGACAGGCCTCCATCAGACCGACCGCGCCGGCGGCGACCGCGTAGCGGCCGTTGTCCAGCGCGCTCAGGGCGATCGTGAGCCCTTCGCCTTCTGCGCCGACGCGGTTATCAGCGGGCACGCGTACCTCTTGCAAAGCGATGCTGCCGGTGTTGCCGATGCGCCCGCCCAGCTTGTGGTGGAGGCTGGAACTGCTCATGCCCGCAAAGCCGCGCTCGACGATGAACGCGGAGATGCCGCGATGGCCGGCTCCACGGTCGGTGTAGGCAAAGACCAGAAAATGGTCGGCGACGTCGGCCAGGCTGATCCACGTTTTCTCGCCGTTGAGGATGTAGCTCGCGCCGTCGCGCCGGGCGGTCGCGCGGATGCCCGCGACATCGCTTCCGGCGTCCGGCTCGGTCAAGGCAAAGGCCGCCAGCTTCTCGCCACGGGCCTGCGGGACGAGATACCGTTGTTTCTGTTCTTCGCTTCCCCACTGCAGCAGGGCCAGCGAGTTGAGGGCAAGATGCACAGCGATCAGGACGCGAAACGCGGTATCAGCGCGCTCCAGCTCTTCGCAGACGATCCCGAGGCTCAGGTAATCCAAGCCCAGCCCACCATATCGACGGGGAATGCACAGACCCAGCAGGCCCTGGGCCGCCATCTTGGGCACGATGTCGGCTGGGATCTGCTCGGCTCGCTCCCAGTCGCGCAGATGCGGCAAGATCTCATGGCGGCAGAACTCGCGCGTGGCGTCGCGGACGGCCTCGTGGTCTGGGGTCAGGCTGATGTCCATAACCGGTATTCCCCTTCACAGGGCGCAGGTACGAAGCCCCGCAAATACGTCACGTCTGTCCGGCAGGAAGAAATTGCGAAACGAGTTGCGGATCAGGCGAGATCGGGTGGCCCACGCCCCCCCCCTCAAGACCTTGCGATAGCCGAACCAAGGCGCCGAATATTCTCTATAGGGCGAATCGACCGTAAATCCGGGGAATGGAAAGAAGGGGGAAGCGGTCCACTCCCAAATATTGCCGACCATCTGGCGGCAGCCGAAGGCGCTGTCTCCGACTGCAAGGGCTCCTACATCAACGCAGCCCAACATACGTGAATCCAGGTTGGCGTGTTCGGGCGTAGGCGGCTCATCTCCCCAGGGGTAGCGTCGCTTGTGCCCGGTGATGCGTGTGCCGTCAGGGGCGGGCTCCGCGCTGGCCGCCATCTCCCACTCTGCCTCGGTGGGAAGCCGTCTGCCCGTCCAATGACAGTACGCATCCGCCTCGTACCAGTTCACGTGGAGGACGGGGGCATGCGCTTCGAGTGGAACGAGTTGGTCGAAATGCCTGCGCAGCCAGCCGTTCTGTCCACGGTGCCAATAGATCGGCCGTTGCGCTCCCGTCTTGGTGCGCCAGATCCACCCTTGAGGACTCCATAACTCACGCTGAAGGTAACCCCGATCCCCGACGAACTCGGCGAACTGCGCGTTGGTCACTGGAGCTTTAGCGATCCTGAATGGAGAGATGTCGACCGGATGGGCCCATTTCTCATTATCGAACACAAAGGGCAGATCAGGCGTGGCGCCCAACTGAAATGCTCCCCCCGGGATCTCGACGTCTCCGGGCCATGGGCCGCCGCCCAGCCCGTGCGCGCTCGACCCATTCTCGGTGATACTAAGCTTCGGGGCGGGGTATTCCAGGGTCTGCCTCATGTAGGTGAATGCCTCCTCGTGCATGTCTTCGTGCAGTACGGAGAGCAGATACAGGTAGGTCTCCTCAGCGCCGGGCTGGTCGGAAGCCAGACGCTTGAGGACAGAGTCGAGTACCCTGTTCTTGTAATCAAGGGTAGCCTCTCTCGAAGGCAGGGGCAGGCCCCAGCGATCACAGTGATCTATCTTGAACGAGTCGTAAAAACTCTCCGCCCCCTCCAGCAGGAACTTGGTGGAACCAAGAACCGGCAGGAGAAAGACATCATAAAAAAAGGCCGTATGCCCAAGCTCCCAGAGGAAAGGATTGACAGTCTCCGTTTGGGGAACAACCAGTTGCGTCTCCGCCAGATCTTGAACCAGTCCGATGGTTCGCTCGTGGGCGTCAGTAACCATACAAGCAAGCTGAGACGCGGGAATGGTGGTTGGCATCTGATCCTCCCTGTTAAGCAAAATAGCCGCGCCCGATCCCTCCACTGCCTGGCCGCAGCGCCGGCTATCACCATGGATTCGGCGGCAAGCCCTGCCTCCACCCTGCAGGAGGGACCATACCCCGCGAATTATAAGTCCGCATTGGGAAGCGAGCAAGGGTTCTTTGAATCATCTGAAGGCGCCCAAAAAGTATGGACATAGGAGACAGGTGATGTATGCTCTCGATTGAGAACGCTCATCGGGCGAAGAGAAAAAGAGATGATGACCCCTTACAATCTGGTCCAGTTCATTCGCGATCTTCCAAAAGCAGAGTTGCATGTGCATATTGAGGGCACGTTGGAACCTGAACTGCTGTGTGAGATGGCCAGGCGCAATCACCTGACCCTTCGATTTCAAACGGTCGAGGAGCTTCGCAAGGCGTATAGCTTTCATAACCTCCAGTCGTTCCTGGATATCTATTATGAAGGAACCCGCGCGCTTCTTTCCGAGCAAGATTTCTTTGATTTGACCTGGGCCTATCTTGAGCGCGCCGCGCAACAGAATGTTCGCCACGTGGAAATCTTCTTCGATCCCCAGGCCCACACCGGTCGGGGCGTCCCATTTGAAACGGTTATCAGGGGCATCTATCGCGCCCTCGAAGAGGCCATCCCAAGACTCAGCATCTCATCAAAGCTGATTATGTGCTTCCTCCGCCACCTGACCGCAGAGGCGGCTATGCAGACGCTCGAGGCGTCCCTCCAGTTCAAAGGCTGGATTGTGGCCGTCGGATTAGACTCGTCAGAGCTGAATCATCCCCCCAACAAGTTCGTTGAGGTGTTTCAGCGGGCCAGAGCAGAAGGGTATTTGACCGTTGCCCACGCAGGGGAAGAAGGTCCCCCGGACTATATCCGGCAGGCGCTCGACCTGCTCAACGTTTCGCGGATAGACCATGGCGTTCAATGTCTTGAGGATCCAGCGCTGGTCCAACGACTGGCCCGGGAAAGGATTCCCCTCACCGTGTGTCCTCTCTCGAATGTGAAACTCTGTATCTTCAAGTCGCTAGAGGACCATAATCTCAAGAAGCTGCTGGATCTAGGGCTGTGCGTGACCGTCAATTCTGATGATCCCGCGTACCTTGGCGGCTATATCACCGAGAACCTCCTGGCTTCACAGAAGGCTCTCGGGCTTACTCGGTATGATATCTACACGCTTACAAGGAACGCCTTTGAGGCGAGCTTCTTGCGCGCCGACGAGAAGCAACGTCTCATTGCTGAACTCGACCGCTTTATTGAAGGGGACGCTGGCCGGCATCCCCATTCCGAAGGGGTGCGTTGACGACCTTCATACAGAAAGTTATGATGCTGATAATGCGACCGAACGAAGGTGAATTGTCGTGAACGGGAGGGCACAATGATTGTCGTTGCCAACAGGGTACCAATTGCTAAGGGATACGAGCAAGAGTTTGAGAAGCGATTCGAGCGGCGCCTTGGCGCGGTTGACCGAATGCCGGGATTCATTCGAAACGAGATCCTTCGGCCTATCATGGGCGATTACTACATCATCATGACCTATTGGGAGAGCAAGGCGGCGTTCGAGGCCTGGACTCAGAGCGAATCATTCAAGCAGGCCCATGCCAACCCGGCGCCCCAGGAGATGTTCGCGGGCCGGAACGTCTTCGAGATGCACGAGGTCATCCAACTGTCGGAGAAAAAACCGTAGCAGGCGGCGACCGTAACACGATGCAGCATCACGCAAAGAGAACGATTCTCGGGGTCATCCCGGCAAGGCTTGACTCGACGAGGCTGCCCGGTAAAGTCCTTCGGCCGATCTGTGGCCGGCCGATGTTGCACCGCGTCTTTGCGTGCGCGAGCCGATGTGAACTTTTAGATGACCTGGTGGTGGCGACCGATTCGAAAGAGGTGTACGAGTACTGCGTCTGCAATCAAATGAAGGTCCGCATGACCTCGAGCCGCCATGCGTCCGGGACCGACAGGATCCATGAGGTCATGCAGACGTTGCCGGCCGATATCTACGTCAACATCCAGGGTGATGAGCCGATGATCAGGCTGGCGCACCTGGAGGCCCTCGTGCAGCCGCTCCTGCAGGATGCCTCTATGCACGTCAGCACGCTGAAGACTCCCATCGGCGTGGAAGAGGCGCACAACCCGAACTGCGTGAAGGTGGTCACGGATGCGACCGGCAAGGCGCTCTACTTCTCGCGCTGCGCCATTCCATACAACCGGGACCAGGCGCCTGAGACTCGCTACTTCAAACACCTCGGCCTCTACGCGTATACACGATCGGCATTAGACCGCTTTTACCAACTTCCGCCGTCCAGGCTGGAACAGGCCGAGAAGCTCGAGCAGCTTCGGTTCCTGGAGCATGGCATACCGATCTATGTCACCGAGACCCCGTACGACACCATAGGGGTGGACACCGAAGAAGATCTCGCTCGCGTCGAGCGGTATTTTCAGGAGCTTGAACCCTCAGGGCAGACCTGAGGCCCACCACATCTGCGGTCCCTCGTTTTGCCACTCGCGACTATGCCGCTGTGCGTTACCATCGGGCTTTCAGCCACGCGTTTGTACTATTGATCTCCGCCTCTCGGATTTTCCCCTTGACCAGATTAGTTATTAGTATTACATTTATTTTGTAATGATTATTGCATTACAAATGTCTTGACGGTCATTACACAGTAAACGGACCCCCGTAAACTTAGGTTATGAAATTGGCTCAGGTGGAGCTTGGCCCTTTAGCGTAAGGATCGATTGAGGGCTAGTATAAGTGAACAAGCGTTACTTACAGGTTGCAGGTGTGGTCGCTCTGATCCTCGCGGTCACGGCCGTCAGCGGAGCGCCCGTGGAGACTCGAGAAGCCCAGACAGTTACCCCCTTATCAGACCACACTCCAGCATAATGGGTCTTCAACGTCAAGTGATTAACTTTGGATCGGCGCAACCAAACAGGGAAATACGAGGCGGAGAAGCAGAGCACGGAGGAGGGACGAAGAGGTGAAGGCAGAGGCGGCACTCTTATCGGGGATTGTGTTTACCGTGCTCGCAGCGTCTTCGGCATGGGCGCACGGTGGCGGCGGCATGGACATGGGTGAGTCACAGGGGGATCTCTGCGAGATCTCGAAGGGCCATCACACCGTTCACTTTAGCGCCTATCAGGATCTCGGGGCAACAGACGAACAGATTGCGCAGTTGCAGCAGAAAGAGGAGTTTCAGGCGTTCTGCGATGAGGTCCCGAAAACGGGCAAGACGACACTGACGTTTGATCTGGTCAGCGATGGGCTTCGCAAGATTCCGGTGGCTGTCCGAGTGGTCGAGTCGGCGGAAGGGAGCGATTCTGAAACGATCCTGTATATCCCACAGCAAGTCTATCCATCGGGCGTGGTGAGAGCGGAAACGGATTTCCCGAAGGCGGGGCGCTATGCTGCCATCCTAGAGGTTGAGGAGCACCCGGGTCGATCCCATCCTGGCGACGCCACGCAGGAGGCTGACCATAGCGGCCACGGCGGGGCTGAGGCGGTCAACCAGAAGCACGCTAGTGGGGCCGAGGAAGAGGCCTACCATGCCCACGATACGACCTTCAGCTTCCCCTTTACGGTGGGGATGAAACGCATGAGGGCCCCTGCAGCAGTGACAACGCCGCGCACCTATGTCCTCCTGTTTGGTGCTTTGGGGTTAGGCTTCGGTTTCTATGCGATGCGAGCCGGTAAGAGGAAACTGGCCTGAATGAGCCATTTACAAGGACTCGATGGAGAGAACAAATGGCACATGGGTTCTCGTGGTGACGCATGGTGAAGGTGTCTCGCTACGGATGGCTCGTCTTAATCTATGGTCTCCCTCCTAAGGCCGGCAGCCACCGCGTGAGGATCTGGCGGAAGCTGAAGAAGCTAGGGGCGGTCTCCTTCAGGAACTCGGTCTACCTCCTACCCTTCGGTGAAGAACGGTACGAGATCGCCCAGTGGCTCTGTCAGGAGATCCAGCGTGCCGAGGGGGAGGCGACCCTCCTCAAGGTAGAGCGGATCGAGAATCTCTCTGACCAGGAGGTCACGGACCTGTTCCAGCGCGCCAGAAACGAGGACTACGCAGAGCTGACAAAAGCAGGCCATGCCTGGCTCGAACGGCTAACGGACTGTCTCAAGGACCAAGCCTCCCAGGAGGCGGTGACGCTGGCGGATGAGCTGCGGCCTCTCGAGAAACGGCTGGCCGAGCTGGAAGAGATCGACTATTTTCGCGCCCCTGGTCGACGGGAGGCGGAAGCCACTTTCAGGCGGTGCCGGACAACGCTTCGCGAGCGGCTGGGGAGAAAGGAGCGCACGGCCATGCGGCAATTCACGGTGCTGAAGGCAGACGCGTTCCAGGGCAAGACCTGGGTTACCCGCCCTCGGCCACACGTGGATCGGATCGCGTCAGCCTGGGCGATCCACCGCTTCATTGACCCACAGGCGACGTTTATCTTCGCCACGAAGCCGGGCACGATCAACAGGGCTATCCCCTTCGACTGTCCGGGAGTTGAGTTCGGCCACCAGGGGGAGGATTGCACCTTCGAAACCCTGCTGAAGCGCTTCGGCTTGACGGATAGAGCTTTGCACATTGTGGCTCAGATTATTCACGACGCCGACCTGAAGGATGCGAAGTTCGGGCGGGATGAGGCCAAGGGGGTGGACGCGATCATCAGGGGGTTGGCGGCGACGATCACGGACGATCATGCCCTTTTGGCTCAGGGGCTGGTTATCCTCGAAGCCATGTATGCCAGCGTTGCGGGCAGCAGGGTGTCGCGCCGTAGTCCGCGAGGTAAGCCCGGAGGAAGGAGCACCTCTAACGCCAACGGCTGAAGAGGAGGGCGGTTGGCTATGACTTCAGGAGGAAGCGATGAAATTGATGATGAAGCGCCCAAGGGATCTTAGTTGGATCGTCCTTATGCTGATCGGGCTTGTGAGTGGCGCCTGCGGCAGGGATGAGCAAGGTGCCTCCAGCCCGCCCATCGCAGTGACCCCGGCTGGCGACTGGCGAACGTGGAACTTCGATCAGATACCGGCAGGTCAGCTTCCGTCAGAGTTTTCGGTGCCAAAGACCGGGAGGGGCACGCTGCCGAAGTGGGAGGTTTTGGCTGATAGCACAGCGCCAAGCCCACCCAATGTTGTCGCCCAGAGATCGAAAGAGAACTCCGGCGAGCACTTCAACCTGGCCGTTGTCGAGGATAGCGACTATCAGGACCTGGAGCTAGAGGTGAGGTTCAAAGCGGTCGAAGGCGCAGAGGACCAAGGGGGTGGCCTGATCTGGCGCTACCAGGATCCGGACAATTACTATATCGCGCGGGCCAATCCGTTGGAGGACAACTTCAGGATCTACAGGGTTGTTCAGGGGGTGAGAAGACAACAGAAGGGGGCGTACATCAAAGTGGCAAATGGGATCTGGCACACCATGCGGATCGTGGCCAAGGGCGATCAGATGGAGTGTTTCTACGATGATAAGAAGTACCTGGAGGTCCGCGATGCGACGTTCAAGCGTGGAAAGATCGGCTTGTGGACGAAGGCCGACGCAGTCTCGTACTTCGATGACCTGCGGGTCAGGCCAATCAAGTAAGGGGAGGGACCACTATGGAGAAGAAAGCTCTCGATGCGATCAAGGTGTTCTCCGACAAGGGGTTCCAGCGGCGGCGGGTGTGGCAGACGGACAACCTTCACTGCAACATCTACGGCTTTGAACCAGGCCAGCAGAACAGCCTGCACCGCCATCCGGGCTCCGACGAGGTCGTATTCTGCTGGGAGGGGGAAGGGATCGTTGTGGTCGGAGAGGAGCAGGCGCCCATCAAGGCCGGGGAGACCGTCCTAGTGTCTGTGGACGTTCCCCACGGCTACATCAACACCAGCAAGGAGCATCGAATGATTATCACCGTCATCCAATGCCCACTTCCCGTGGAGCACGTTCCGGTGGAGCCTGGAGACATCGCCGCCTTCATCCGATCCTAATGGAGGCCCCAGATAGTGAGTATCTGGACAACATTTGTCAGGCTTTGCGCTGTCAGCTTGCTGGGGCGGCTCAGCTATCAAATGGCCAGGAGCCCCGTCCTGCCCCGCTTCGCCCAGGACCTCGGATCTGCCCCTGAGCTGATCGGCCTGATCGTAGCCGCGTCAACCATTACGGGGGTCTTCATAAAGCTGCCGGCCGGGGCCCTATCGGACGTGCTCGGACGCAAGCGAATGATGCTCCTGGGATGTCTATTCTTCGCTGTGCCCCCTTTCCTGTACCCATTCGTCCACTCTCCCGGCACGCTCCTGGCGCTTCGTTTCCTCCATGGCGTTGCCACCGCCATCTTCTCCCCTGTAGCCTCAGCCTTCGTGGCTGACCTCTCAAAAGAAGAACGGGGGGAGAAACTCGGCTGGTTTGCCGCGGCAGGCGACATCGGTTCCACCCTGGGTCCCCTCATTGGGGGATTGCTGCTGTTCTACACAGCCAGCTACCAGATGACCTACCTCACGGTTGGGGTCTTCGGCCTGTTTCCGCTCCTGTTGATCCTGCGCCTACCAGATGATGAGATGCCTCGTCACGCGGGCAAAACCCTCGGTGCGCGCTCCCAGCAGTTCTGGAGCGGAATCCGCGAGGTCCTGGGAAGCCGGGCCGTGGTGATTGCCTCGCTGCTGGAAGCGGCCATGTATATGGGCTACGGGGCCTTCCTCGGCTTCTTCCCCCCTTACGCCAAGGGGATCGGGCTGAATGATGCCCAGATCGCCCTCGTGATGGGGATCCAGCTCGCCACAACCATGCTCGCCAAGCCGCTCTCGGGGCGGCTCTCAGACCGCCTCGGCCGAAAGCCCATGATCCTAGCCGGCCTGCTCCTGTGCGCTGCCACACTGCCGGCAATCCCTACCCTCGCCTCTCCTTGGCTCCTCTTTCCGGTGTCGGCTCTGTTCGGTCTTGGGGTGGCTATCGTCACACCTTCGACCACTGCATTGGTGGCGGACCTGGTCAAAGGCCAACGGATGGGATCGGCGATGGGAGTCTTTGGCACCATCTGGGATACCGGCGAGGCCGGAGGGCCGATCCTGGCCGGCTTCCTGATCGCCTCCTTGGGTTACTCCCCGGCCTTCACCATGATCGCATTGCTGATGGCCGTGGTCGCCCTGGTCTTCGCCGTCTTGGTCAGGGATCCTCAGGCAGTCCAATGGGCAGGCATGAATATCAAAACCGAGGAGAAAAAAGGTCTCTAAGATTGCCATCACGCGGCCACCGATATGAGCTATGAGACGAAAGGAGTGTGAAGATGAAAAGGGGTATGAAGAGAACGATCAGCCACCTCCCCGCCAAGGGAACTATCCTTGCCTTGGCAGTCTTGGCGCTGCTGTGGGGGAAGGCCCCCAGCATCGCCCAAGGCATCAAGAGCGATGGGGATTCTTCCAAGGCGATCCGAGCCTTCGTCACAAACTTTGGTGGCGAAGGAGTGTCGGTGATCGACTTGGAAAACGGGCGGTTGATTGCCAACATCAACACGGGCTCTAAACCGCACGGCGTAGCCATCTCGCCGGACGGTAAGTCCGTCTATGTCTCCAATGAGGGAGACGGTACGCTTTCGATCATCGATCCTGTGTGGAATGAGGTTGTCGGGACCATCAAGGTGGGCACGGGACCCAATCAGATTGCTGTATCGGCAGACAGTCGTCACGTTTTCGTGACGCTCAACGGGGCCGATGCCCTCGCCGTGGTGGACGCGTTCGAACGAAGGGTGGCCAAAGTGGTGCCGGTTGGGCGCACCCCGCACATCGCCTTGCGTAGTTTCGACGGCAGGACGATCTATGTCACCAGCGAAGGCGACATGAAACTCGTGGCGCTAGACGCAAGGACGTGGCAGATCTCCGGTGAGATACCCCTCCTTGCCTTCCCCCGGGTCCTTGCGGTGAGCCCGGATGGGAAGAAAGTCTACCAGACCATTCGGTGGCTGAACGGCGCCTTGGTCATCGATCCCGTCAGGCAACAGGTGGTGGACCGCATTGCCTTAGGTGAGCCCAAGTTTGCTATCGAGGGAAAGGACGCGCATGGACTCGGAGTGACGCCGGACGGGACGCAACTCTGGCTGACGACCCAGACCACCAATGACGTCACGATCATCGATACAAACGATCACAAGATCCTCAGCCGTGTCTCCGTCGGCCACGATCCCAATTGGATCGATTTTACACCCGACGGTAGGCTGGCGGTGGTAAGCAACACCGGCTCGAATGATGTGAGCGTCGTCGACGTAGCGCGGCGAAAGGTGGTTGCCACCGTCAAGGTCGGGCTCTCGCCGAAGCGGCTGGCAGTGGGAGCAGTGTCTATTATCCCACCTGGAGGAGCTCCGGCGGCGAATTCTTACTCGCCGAAGCGGCTTGCCGTGGGAGCTGTTTCCAGCGGAGAGTAGACTCGATACCTCTGACGGCACAGACGAAACAGTGCAACGAGGCGCGTGAAAGGGGATAACTATGCTAGGATTCCAGATTGCGATCACCCTCCATCTCATAGGGATTATCTTCTGGATCGGCGGCCTAGGGGCCAGGCTGGTCCTCCTCCACTCTGTCAAGCCCGGTGCCGACGAAGGCGCACGATCCCAGTTCTACCAGCTCCAGCGAGGGCTTCATCTCATGATGGAGATCCCCGGCTCCGTGATTACCCTGCTGGCCGGAGGGTTCCTGATCCATGCCGCTCAGGTCAACTTCCACCTGCCCTGGTTCAGGGCCAAGATAGCCTTGGTCCTCGGTCTGATCGTGGTTGAGTTGCTCGCCTCGCGCCAGATCAAGGCCTTCAATGCGAGTGGGCGGGCGGGACAGGCCATGGGGCTCTTTGCGAGCCTGGTTATGTTCACCCTGCTGACGCTGGCCGCTGTAGTGACCAAATTTTGAAGAAGACGTGGTCACACCTGGGGTCCGCGGCCCCGCGATCGGCTCCAGTTGTGATGCTGACTCTGTTCCTCGCCGGAGGGTGCGTGGGGGCGCTGGAAAGCCGGTTCGTCTTCTTCCCTGATAAGCGGATTGCAGAAACGCCGCGCGACCGGGGCCTGGCCTATGAGGAGATCTATTTTAAGAAATAGACTGGCAGCGTTAGTGGGTGCTCGGAGCCTGCTGTTCATATTCCTGCTGCTCCTCCCCGCTGCCCCTGCCTGGGCATACCGGCCCTTCGTCTCGACCGATGCCGCTGTGGCCGAACCCCAAGAGATGGAGATCGAGCTCGGGTATTTCAACCTGGAACGCACGAACAGGGAGAACACCTTCATTGCGCCCAAGGTCGTCTTGAACTATGGTCTCGTCAGGAACTTGGAAATCGTCGGAGAGTTCGAGGTTGCCAAGCCTCCAAATGAGGACGCCCAGCTTGTCGACCCGGGAGTGTTCCTAAAGGCTGTTCTGAAGGAGGGGATCCTCCAAGAGAAGGAAGGGATCGGCTTCGCGGTCGAGGCCGGGCCGCTCCTGCCCTCGACAGTTCAGGGGAAAAAGAGGGTCGGCTTTGAAGGGATCGGGATCTTGAGTGGGAGGTTTGTTCCCTTCACCTATCACGTGAACCTCGGAGGAGGCGTGGACAGGGCTAAAGGAAACCCGTTCGCCATCTGGGGAGTGATTGTGGAGTTTCCCCTCTTCCCGAGCTTTAGGCTGGTGGGGGAGGTTAATGGAGAGAGCGTCAAGGGCGAGCCAGCCAATAATTCCGGCCTGTTTGGTTTCATCTGGCAGCCGCCCTCGTCAAAGGTCCTCATCGATGCGGGCATCAGGAGGGGTATCAGTAGCGGCGCACCCGACTGGCGGTTCACGATGGGGCTGACCGTTAGTATTCCTGTCCTATCTCCCGCCATCAAGTGACCTGTCAACGTGTAGGGAGGGCTGGGACGGGGGGCATCGAGTGTTGAACTGAATCAAATGGCGATGGACAGGGTTGGGGTTGGAAGTCAGGAGGAACAATGAGTAAGACGGATGCTTTACAGTACCGACATGTTCTTTCCCTCGTCGCCATAATTACGTTCCTGGCCGTTTTTGCCACGTCGAGCGCACAGGTTCCATCGGGGGGTTCGTCGCAGCCAGGTTTGGTCAATAAACAAGGACAGGGCAGTCCACATACGCCGGACAAGAACCTTGCGGCCCTACAATTCCCTGCGGGGGCAGCGACTCCCTCAGAATTCTGTGGGTCGTGCCACAAGGCTATTTATCGGGAATTCGCGACCGGATTCGGAAGCGACCTTCAGTACAACGCGATCCTCTACCGCTCACCCGAGGGGAGATATCTGGGGCTTCCGAGGAACGTCTCAGCGACGGCAACGTTGCACGCCTTCGCCGGTGTTGACCCGTTCCCTGCGCACGCCCGGACCGTGGAGGAAGGAGGGCGCGCATGCAACGTCTGCCATTTCCCTCAGGCCTTTGAACTGCCGGATATCGAGAAGCCCGAGATCCTCAAGCCGAAAGGCCGTCTAAAGGAACAGGAGTCCGGTGGCGTGACGTGTGCGAGCTGCCACCTGACCCCAGATGGAAAGGTTCGAGGGCCTTACAATGTCACGGCGCCGCACCAAACGGTCGCGGACCCGAGAATCCAGACCTCGGCGATGTGTGCCTACTGCCACGCAATGGGCAAGCGGGTCGTGGGGAAGCAGACCCAGACGTTCTTGGAATGGCGTGAGGACTTCAACAAGTCTGGGCTGGGCCGCCAGCACTGTCAGGACTGCCACATGTTTCGAACCCTTCGCAAGCTGGCTGAAGACTTCGATGTCCCGGTCCGAGCCTCCGCCAGACATCTGTGGACGGGCGGCCATTCAACCCAGCGGCTCCGAACCGCTCTAGCCCTCGTGATTGTTCAGGCCGAAGAGGGGCAATCGAGGCTTGACTTCCACGTCATGAATATCGGTGCTGGTCACTCGGTTCCAACGGGTTCAAACCGCAGAGCCGTGTACCTGAAAGCCCAGGTCTTCGACACGAACGAGAAAGAGGTAGCGAGCCGCGAATGGATGTTTGCCCCCTGGTATGGGGATCGACCCGATGACCGGACCTTCTTAGAAGAGGACAAGCAGCTTCCCGACGCTGCAGCGGCCATGCAGGCCGATGCGCAGGGGCCTCACGAATCACCGATCCGCGCGGGGGAGGAACGCACCCTCTCCTGGGTCCCGCAGTTGCAGCCAGGCGCTTACACCATTCGCGCCAGCCTCATCTATGACTTGAACCGCTATAACGACAGGAAGATCCTTGAGGACCAGACGGAGATCTTCCGCTCGTCTCTCGAGATCATCAGACTCATGGGGAGATGAGTATGACAGAGATTATGACGCGGCAGCGGGTGGCCTTTGACGGTGTCAAACCTTCTTCTATCAGGAAGTGACCTGTGACTATGTGGAGGCGAGGTGTGAAACGGATCTTTGTGGGGAGTATCCTGCTGATCCTTGCGGCGTCCCTTTGGGGCTGCGGTCGGAGAGCAGCCGAAGTGGTGGTCTATACCTCTGAGGACCAGGTTTTCTCGGAACCGATACTCAAAGATTTCGAGAAGGAAACCGGCATACAGGTGAAAGCCGTATATGACACCGAAGAGTCAAAAAGCACGGGTGCCATGAATCGGCTTTTAGCGGAAAAGGACAATCCCCAGGCGGATGTCTATTGGGCGAACGAGCCCGTCCGGGCAGAGATACTCAGACAACGAGGTATATCGGCTCAGTACGTTTCGCCGAACGCGAAGGGAATCCCGGACAATTTTAAAAATCCGGAAGGTCAATGGACAGGCTTCTCCGCACGGGCGAGGATACTGCTGGTCAAGAAAAGTCTCACTGAAAAGCCGCGATCGATCCTGTCTTACACCGAGCCGCGGTGGAAAGGACGGGTAGTTATCGCCAATCCGTTGTTCGGGACCACGACTGCAGAAATCGCGGCCCTTTTCATTGTATGGGGAGATAACAAAACAAAGACATTCCTGGATGCAATGAAGCGTAATCAAATCAGGATTTCGACGAGCAATGGTGAGAGCGCCGACCTTGTGGCAAGCGGCGAATTTGACTTCGCTCTCGTAGACAGCGACGACGGCGTGAGCCGAATGAAACAGGGCAAGCCCGTAGAAGTCGTTTTCCCGGATCAGGATAAGGCAGACGTCGGCAGCTTTATCGTTCCGAACGCGGTGGTATTCATCAAAGGCGCACCCCACCCGGACAATGCCAAAAAGCTGATAGACTATCTGCTCTCAAAAGAAACGGAACGGAAATTGGCGTTCGCGGAATGCGCGCAGATCCCCTTGCATCCAGGCGTTGAAACTCCTCCCGTCGTAAGGCGCATTGAGACCATCAAGACGATGAAGGTCGATTATGCCGAGGTTGCAAAGAAGATGCAGGAAATCCAGCCCGTTCTTAAAACTTGGGTAGGGTATTGATGGCCAAACGTATTGTCCTGTCCTCGGTGTTGGCAGTTTTGATCGTTGCAGGCCTGCTTCCCGTCCTTGCCATGGGAGTTAAAAGCATCATCGTCGACGGCCGCTTCAGCCTTGAAAATTACAAGGCACTCCTCACGCTCGGACGAGCGCAGACCCTCATAAGTCACAGCGTTGCCTTGTCACTGCTGACAACTTTTTTTGCGACGATCATCGGGCTGCCCTTAGGTATACTCTTCGGCAAAACAGATCTGCCTTTCGGAAAGCTCCTGATTGTACTCTTTGCGATCCCCTTGCTGATACCCCCTTACATCACGGCCATCTCATGGTTCTATATACTGGGCAGAGAGGGCGTTATAGGCAGATGGCTCGGCCCATCTCTTGCTGAGCTTACTTCGAAGTGGCTGTTCGGGTTGCCGGGTTGCGTCCTGATCCTCTTTTCGACGTTTCTGCCTATCGTGATTCTTCTGACCGTTACTTACTTGAAAACCATCAATCCTCGCCTTGAAGAGGCCGGAAGGCTGGTATCAGACTGGCCGGGTGTTATGAGAAGCATTACGATCCCCCTGATCCTTCCCGGAGTTCTGCTGGCGGTGATGCTCGTGTTCCTTCTCAGCTTAGGAGAGTTCAGCGTTCCGTCCTTTCTGCGTTACAATGTATTTCCGGTCGAAAGCTTTACCCAGTTTTCGGCCTTCCTCAATTTCAGTGCTGCCACCGTCGCTGCAATCCCGCTCGCAATTGTCACGTTCTTTGTCCTTGCCCTCGAATCGTATTTCCTTCGAGAAAAGACATATCAGGTTCGCCCGGTTCACGGAACATCCTTTACTGAAAGGATCCAACTTGGTAGAAACAGAAACTGGTTGTTCGCATTATCGGCCCTGCTCTGCTTTGTTATCGTCATCCTGCCCTCGCTTGTATTGATCGTACAGTCATTGTCGGTAAATGCCTATTCTCTTGCAATCGCGAAGGCCGGTGACAGCCTTATCAGGAGCCTTCTATATGCAGCGGTCGGCGCTTCGGTGCTGACAGTGATCGGCTTTCTTTCAGGCTACCTGGTCCAAACACGGGCGCTTCCCTTCTGGCAGACCACCGATTCACTCACCATTTTCCTTTTTGCCCTTCCGAGTACGGTCATCGGAATCGGCCTGATCAGCCTCTGGAACCGGCCATGGACGAACTTCATTTATGCAACGCCGGTTATCATTATCATCGGCTACGTCGCCCAGTATGCTGCAATCAGCAGCCGCATAACGGTCTCTATGCTGACGCAGATTCCGCCATCAATGGAGGAGGCTGCTCAGGTTGCGGGAGCGGGGTGGTTTCGCAGAATGGCGTTGATCGTAGCGCCCCTTGCGAAGCGCGGTCTCATGGCTGCCTGGCTTGTCGGATTTATCTTCTGCGTGCGCGATACGGGAATCAGCATGATTGTCTATCCCCCAGGACTTGACACGCTGCCGGTCCGCACCTTTACGCTTATGGCAAATGCTCCTGCCGGCCTTACGTCGGCACTCTGCGTGATAATGATCTGTGCCGCTCTTGTCCCGGTTGGAATTTTGACCGCGGCCTTTAAAGCGAGGATGCTGTAATCGTGACATTCCTCACAATTACATCGGTCACTAAATCATATAACGGACAGTCTGTACTGCACGATTTCTCGCTGGAGATCGAAAAAGGAGAACGTCTCGTCATCCTCGGTCCTTCCGGCTGCGGAAAGACTACGGTATTGAGGCTTCTTGCCGGGTTCATAGCTCCGGATTCAGGAAGCATCAGCATTGAAGGCGACCTTGTTGCGGCTGACGGGAAAACGATCAAAGGTCCTGAAGCGAGAAATTTCGGGATGGTATTTCAGGACCTTGCCCTTTGGCCGCATCTTTCGGTCAGCGGCAACCTGGAGTTTGGCCTTCGGGCCAAAGGAATTCCCTCCAAAGACCGGAAACATCGTGTTCAAGAAATGTTGCGGCTCGTTGAGATGGAAGAGTACGTAAATGCGAAGCCGACAGAGTTGTCCGGCGGCCAACAGCAGCGAGTAGCCCTGGCTCGCGCGCTCATTCTGCAGCCTAAGGCACTCCTGATGGACGAGCCGCTCTCCAATCTGGATGAAGAGCTAAACCGCAGGCTCCGAAAAGAGATTCTGCGTTTGCAGGAGACCTTGGGGTTCACGCTCCTTTTCGTCACTCATGACCGACAGGAGAGCGCAGAACTTGCCACCCGGATTGTTTTTATGAGGTCTGGCCGGATCGAACGCATTCTCACTGAGCGTCAGGATGCTGCACCGAAATTCTGAGTGGCGCCATGAGGGATGACGTACGACATCACGCTCACAAAGGCGCGTCGCGGCGAAGATGACACTCGCCTCCGTCCTGAGCCGAAGCTGGCTATTGGCGTTCGCCATGCTCCTGCCTGCTTCCACGGCCTGGGGCTACCGGCCCTTCGTCTCAACCGATGCTGCTGTCGCCGACCCTAAAGAGTTGGAGATCGAGCTTGGGTATTTCAACCTGGAGCGATCCAGGAGGAAGAGCACCTTCATCGTGCCCAAGGTTATCCTGAACTACGGCGTCATCAAGGATGTGGAGGTGGTTGGGGAGTTTGAGGTGGCGGAACCCGCACACGAGGGAGCCCAGATCATTAACCCAGGCGTATTCCTCAAGGCGGTCTTGAAGGAGGGGATCCTCCAGGAGCAGGATGGAATCGGCGTTGCGGTCGAGGCCGGGCCGCTCCTGCCCTCGACGGTTCAAGGGGAGCAGCGGCTTGGCTTCGAAGGGATCGGGATCCTGAGCGGGAGGCTCCTCCCGTTCACATATCACCTGAATGTTGGTGGAGGCGTGGATCGGGCGGAGGCGAATCCATTCGTCATCTGGGGACTGATCGTAGAGCTTCCAGTCTTCCCACGCTTCAGACTAGTGGGAGAGGTCAATGGAGAGAGCGTCAAGAGCGCGCCAGCCAATAATTCCGGTCTGTTTGGTTTCATCTGGCAGCCGCCCTCGTCAAAAGTCCTCATCGACGCGGGTATCAGGAGGGGTATCAGTAGCGGCGCACCTGACTGGCTGTTCACGCTGGGGCTGACCTTCGGTTTTCCTATTCGCCCATGACCTTGATGATTGCCCGCTTCTTGCGCTGCCCGTCGAACTCTGCGTAGCAGATCTGCTGCCACGGACCAAGATTGAGGCGACCATCAGCTCTACCCTCGCCAGCCGATGAAGCTTAACTGGTGGCCGCTCTTCCCTTCTTTTCGGTAGGAGAAGAAATCCCCGATGTGACAGGCAGTGCAGGGACCGATCTTCCTGATGTGCGATCGAGGAATGCCTGCGCCGAGAAGCTGGGCCTCGTTAAGCGCCCTGAGATCAAGGCGACCCTTGACCCCCTCGGGCCTCCAAGCGCCCCTAAGCGCTTTGCGCCAGTTCACTGCAATCTCCTCCGCGACTTCCGGTCCCACCTCGTAGCAGCAGGGGCCGATGGACGGTCCCATCGCCACATGAAGCGCGGCGGGGTCGATCCGGTACACCTCTTTCATCAACGCGACCGCCCGTGGGGCGATGCCCGCAGCCGTCCCCCGCCAGCCGGCATGGACCGCAGCGGCAATCTTTCGAGTCGGCTCCACGAACAGGAGGGGGACACAGTCAGCCGCCATCACCCCCACGCAGAGGTTGGGCGCATCGGTCATGAGCCCATCCCCAATCCCAGGCTGTTTTTCGGTCGCGCTGCAGACCTGGAGGATCGTGTCGCTGTGGACCTGCTTGGCCGTGATGATAGTGATGTCGCGCAGACCAATCGCCAGCTTGAGCTCGCACCAGTTGTGTTTGACGGCTTGAGGATCGTCTCCATCATCGCATGAAAGGCGAAAGGCGGCATTGGGCGGCTGGCCCTGGCCGCCGAAGCGGCCGAGAAAGCCATGGACCAAGCCTTCAAATCGTTCCCAGTGCGGGACCTTCAGACGAAGGATCTTCATGCTGGGGCTATTCTAAGGAAATTACCGCGGGCGTGTCAAACTTTGGCGCGGGAACAGGTCTGCTCAGCGGTCAAGATTGTCACCCGCTGTCATGCGTAGTATAATTCGACACAATGAAGCAAGCCCTTCTCATTGTCGATCACGGCAGCCGCCGCGCTGGATCATGCGAGCTTCTCCGTGAGATCGCGGGGATGATGCGGGAGCGATTCGGCCTGAGCATCGTTCACTACGCTCACATGGAGCTGGCGGAGCCGACCATTCAGCAAGGGTTTGATGCCTGCGTCGCCGACGGGGCAGAGGAGGTGATCGTACACCCCTACTTCCTTGGGCCAGGGCATCACGTCACGACCGGCATTCCCGCCCTTGTCAAGCAGGCGGCCAGTCGGCACCCCGGGGTCGCCTGCCGGATCACCCAGCCGCTGGGCGTCCATTCGAAGATCGGTGAGGTGATCCTGGAACGGATCGCTGAGTCCGAAGGCGACAGTCCCATCTGCGCAGTTCCATTGGAACGAGAGGTGACCGACGGGGGCACACACCCTCACGGCCATCTGCACAGATCGGATGACTCGTTCCGATATTGTCCGCGATGCGGACTGGGGCTCACACCCAGGCGGATCAAACCGGACGGGCCGGAGCTTCAGACCTGTCGGAGCTGCTCCTTCGTCCATTATCAGGACCCGAAGGTTGCTGCCGGCACCCTGTGTATGCTCGATGGTGGGATCGTGTTGGTTCAGCGAGCGATCTCCCCGGCTTACGGAAAATGGGTTTTTCCCGGCGGTTTCGTCGATCGAGGTGAGCGGGTTGAAGCAGCAGCCGTCCGTGAAACCCTGGAAGAGGTCAACCTCGATGTCGAGATCGACCGGCTGCTGAACGTCTATTCGTACGAGGACTCGGCGGCGGTGATCATCGCTTATGCCGCGCATGTGGTGGGTGGCGAGCTTCAAGCGAAGGATGAAGCGCTTGATGCGAAGATATTCCACCCGACCAAGATTCCGTGGGAAGACCTGGCATTCCGCAGCGCGCACGATGCAATTAAGGATTATATTGCGCATTACTTAAAGCTGGAGCAATAGGCATGGCCCGGTTGCGCGACAACGGAAAGGAGTATTACGCCATCCTTGGCGTCTCGCAAGACGCCACAGAGGAGGAACTGCGAAGGGCGTACCGGCGGCTCGCGTTGCAGCACCACCCCGACAAGAATCCTGGAGATCCCAGGGCGGGGGAGCGGTTCAAAGAGATCAGCGAGGCGTATGCCGTCCTGATGGATCAGCAGAAGCGACGGCAATACGATGCCTTCCGCCAGGCCCAGGCTGGGGCAGGCGGCGCCACTGGCGGATTTCGGTACTCCCAGGAAGAGATCTTCCGGGACCTCTTCTCCAATCCAATCCTGATCTGTCGTCGATCTTCCAGGAGATGAACCGTGAGTTCGCTAGGGCCGGTATCCGTTTCGATGACGCCTTCGTTCGCCAGGTCTTCTTCGGCAGTCGCGGATTTGTCTTCAGCGGCATCTTTATTGGCGCGCCGATTGGGGTGCTCAGGCGACGCGCCTCTCGAATGGCGGTTGATCGCCGAGGAGGCAGGTCAGCGGTCCACCAGGCTCGGGGCCAAGAGGCGCTGGGCGAGAGCCAATCACAGGGCCTGTTGTCAGCGATCGGCCGTGGGCTCAAGGCCGGCTTTGACCTGGTGAAACGGCTGATATCCGGAGATCTGGACCCTGCCGAGGGTGACCCGAATCTTCGATACCATCTGACCATCACCGCTCAGGAGGCCGCGTCCGGCGCGCAGAAGCGGGTCACCTTCATGCGGGCCGACCAACTCGAGGAGCTGATGGTGACAATTCCTTCCGGCATCCGATCCGGGACCAGGCTACGGCTGAAAGGGAAAGGGCTTGAAGGCCGGGATGGGACGCGCGGTGACCTCTATCTCCGGGTAACAGTCACATAGCGCAGGCGTATTCTTGGCCTCCTTATCCGGAGGCAGCTTCTGATTGAAAACCTCACAGCCCCAACGGGGGAGGCGGGAGGAGCGGTTTTATGGACACACAAGCGGCACTGAGTCGAAGGCACATTCTGAAAGCCCGGGTCAAGGAGTTTGACATCCCGCCCATCCGCGATGGCCTGGTCCTTGGGAAGGCGTCTCCCATTGGGTGTGTGGCGATCCGCAAGGCGCTCGCACTTTTAGGCGACGACCGCTTCACGCACATCGAGATCGAGGATGAGGTCGTCAGCGACATCATTGTGCGCCAGGCCTTCCTCCGGCGCATCCCGCGAGAGCGGCTGATCAGCTTTGTACTCCACCGGATCAAGCCGCTGATGGGGCCGGAAGAGATCCTCCATGTGGAGCTGGACGCCGAGGTCTTGCTGGAGGAGGAGTCGTGATGCCCCCGCCTCTCACCGTGCGTGAAGCATTGGACCATCAGGTCGTGCGGGTGACAACGATGATGCGCTCAGCGAACCTGGAAGGGCAGGTGGGAAGGGCGAGGATCTACGCGGTCTTTGACGGCGAAGAGGGCGCGGGGTTTTTGGGATTGGTGACGGACGCGATCTGCGCCGACTTCCCCTACCGGATTTTTGCGGATCTCCTGCGCGGGCCTCAGCCCAAGCCGATGGAAGGGGGGGCCCCTGCCGAAGTGGTCTTTCAGCAGATGGAGAAGGGGGCGGAGGCCCATCCGGTGCTTGATGAGCAGGGGCATTTCCTTGGCGCCGTCACCCGACCGAGTCTCCTGGAGGCCCTTTTGAGGCGGGAGCAGCAGCGGGCGGAGGGGAAGCGGGAACGGCTATTCGAACAGGTACGCTCTGGACGTGAACGGCTGCGGGCCCTCTCCATGCGGCTATTGGAGGCGCAGGAGAACGAGCGCCGTCATCTCGCGCGCGAGCTGCACGATGAGGTCGGCCAGATCCTGACCGGGCTCAAACTGACCCTTGCAATCGGTGCGCATGGATGCACTGACGAAACCAAAGTCAGCCTGGGCAAGGCGCAGGAGTTGGTCAATGACCTGATGGTGCGGCTGCGCGAGCTGTCGCTTGGTCTACGACCGACGATGCTGGACGACATGGGCCTGCTGCCCGCCCTGCTGTGGCATTTCGAGCGGTATACCGCTCAGACTCAGGTGCGGGTGGTCTTTGAGCAGGCGGGGTTGGCGGCGCGCCTCGCGCCGGAAATTGAAACGGCCGCCTATCGGATTGTGCAAGAAGCCCTGACCAATGTCGCTCGCCACGCCGACGTGCATGAGGCGACGGTCTCCTGCTGGTCCGACCCCGGCGTGCTTCGCGTGCAAATCCAAGACCGAGGTGCAGGTTTCGATCCCGAGGCGGTTCCGGCAGTGAACAGTACCGGCGGCCTGGCCGGGATGCGCGAACGGGCGGAATTGTTGGGCGGCCACCTCGCGCTGGAGTCAGCTCCAGGGAAAGGCGCCCGCGTGATCGTCGAATTGCCCTTGAGCGACCGGCTCGAAAGAAGAAAGCATCAGCGAGGCGCATGACCACCATCGTGCTGGCGGATGACCACCACATTGTGCGACAGGGCCTGCGAGCCTTGCTGGAAGCCGAGCCAGATTTTCGTGTGATCGGCGAGGCGGGCGATGGGCTGGAGGCGGCTTCACTGGTTGAACGTCTGCAACCGGATGTGTTGGTGCTCGACCTGGTGATGCCCGGTCTAAGCGGCCTGGAGACCGCACGAAACGTCCGCCGGCGCGCCCCTCGTACCCGGGTCCTCATCCTCTCCATGCATGCCGATGAAGCCTATGTGCTCGAGGCGCTGCGCAACAGCGCAGCCGGGTACATCCTCAAAAATTCCAGCCTGACCGACCTGGTCCTGGCAGTGCGCGAGGTGGCCGCCGGCCGGCGCTACTTGGGCCCGCCACTATCCGAGTGCGCCATCGAGGCCTACATCGAAAAGGCCAAGGCCGCCCCCTTGGATCCTTATGAGATGCTCACGACCCGCGAGCGGGAGGTGCTGCACCTGGCAGCCGAGGGCCACGCGAACGCAGAAATTGCCGCTCGGCTCTCGATCAGCTCACGCACGGCTGAGACCCACCGGGCCCACCTGATGCACAAGCTGGGTCTGCACAACCAGACCGATCTCATCCGCTACGCCCTCCGGCGGGGAATTGTCCCGGCAGACATTTGACCTTTACCAGCCTCTCGCCTCACGTTTCAGGCTTCGTCACCGGCCCTATCTAAAAAATACGGGAGTTTTCTGCACGAATTGCGTAATGCTACGGATAGACACCGCGACAAAGAAGCCCTAGCTTTACTAGATAGTGTAAGCACAGTTCGACTCCCCAAGCACGATTGAGCCACATGGAGATAGAGCGCAAGCAATTGGAGGGGTCCTTTAAAAACGCGGAGGCCATGTTCCATAGGCTGGTGGAATCCGCTCCGGACGCCTTAGTAATCGTGGACCTGGAGGGGCGCATTCAGCTCGTCAACAGCCAGACGGAACTCCTCTTTGGCTACACGCGAGCGGAGTTGCTCGGAGCGCCCATCGAGATGCTGCTGCCAGAACGGTTTCGTGCCAGACACGTGGAGCACCGTGCAGGCTACTGCGCGTCTCCTCGCTTTCGGCCAATGGGGGGTTGCATGGGCCTCTACGGGGTGCGAAAGGATGGGACTGAGCTTCCCATTGACATCAGCCTCAGTTACCAGCAGACCGAGAATGGCCTCGTAGCCCTGGCCGCGATCCGCGACATCACCGAGCGCAAGCGGGCGGAGGAGGCAATCCGTAGACTGAACGAAGAACTGGAGCAGCGGGTCATCGAACGCACCGCCGAGCTCCAAGCCGCGAACAAGGAGCTCGAGGCCTTCTCGTACTCCGTCTCGCACGATCTGCGGGCGCCCCTGCGGGCGATCGACGGCTTCTCGCGTATCTTGGTTGAAGAGCATGCGGCTGTGCTCCCCCCAGAAGGCCAACGCTTCCTGCAATTGGTCCGCAACAACGCCGGGCAGATGGGCCGTCTGGTGGATGACCTGCTCGCCTTCTCCCGCCTTGGTCGCCAGGCCATCAAGAAGCAACCCGTCGCCTCCACCGACCTTGTCCGGGAGGTGCTTGCAGAGCTGCGGAACGAGCAAGAGGGGCGGCAGGTTGAAACATCGATCGGGGAACTACCCGTCTGCCAGGCCGACCGCGCCCTGCTCGGACAGGTCTTCATGAATCTGCTATCGAACGCACTCAAGTTCACCCAGAAGCGGGAAAAGGCCATCATCGAGATCGGCTCTCGAGAGGCAGACGGCACGCGGGTCTATTTCGTCAAGGACAACGGCGTGGGCTTCGACATGCGCTACGCCGACAAACTCTTCGGGGTTTTCCAGCGGCTGCATCGGGCCGAGGAGTATGAAGGGACCGGGGTGGGCCTGGCCATCGTGCAGCGGGTCGTCCATCGCCATGGCGGCCGCGTGTGGGCTGATGCGGAACTGGATAAGGGGGCGACGTTTTACTTTACGTTGGAAGGAGGAGCCCCCCATGCCTGAGATGTTGGTTGAAATCCTGCTGGTCGAAGACAACCCCAGCGACGTGGAGCTGACGCTCCACACCCTTCAGAAGCACCACCTCGCCAACCATGTCCATGTCGTGCGCGACGGGGCTGAGGCGCTGGAGTTCATCTTCTGCACCGGGGCGTATGCGCAGCGCCATATCGAGAACAGCCCCAAGGTGGTGCTCCTCGACCTGAAACTGCCAAAAGTGGATGGGCTGGAAGTGCTCCGGCAGATGAAGGGCGACCCGCGCACCAGAGTGATCCCGGTGGTGGTACTCACGTCATCGCGGGAGGAGCGGGACGTTGTGGAGAGCTATCGACTGGGCACCAATAGCTACATCGTCAAGCCAGTGGATTTTGGGCAGTTCACCGAGGCCGTGCGGCAGTTGGGGATGTATTGGGCGCTGCTCAATGAGCCTCCGATCCTGAGAGGAACGACGTGAGGCCATCGTGATGCCCACCCCCCTCCGCGTCCTGATCCTCGAAGATAACCCGGCCGATGCCGAGTTGATGCTGCACGAGTTGCGCCGGGCGGGGTTCGACCCGGCCTGGCAGCGCGTCGAGACCGAGGCGGACTACCTTGCTCGCCTCGACCCCACCCTCGACCTGATCCTGGCCGACTACTCGCTCCCACAGTTTGACGGGCTGCGCGCGCTTCAGCTCCTGCGGGCGCAGGGGTTGGATATCCCCTTCATCATCGTCTCCGGCAGCATCAGCGAAGAGGTGGCGGTCGAGTGTATGAAACAGGGGGCCGCCGACTACCTGCTCAAAGACCGGCTGGCGCGCTTGGGGCCCGCGGTAGCGCATGCGCTGGAACAGAAGCGCCTCCGGGAAGAGCGCCAGCGGGCCGAGGAGAGGCTGCGAGAGAGTGAAGAGCGGTTCCGTTCGGTGGCGCAGTCGGCCCCCGACGCGATCCTTATCGCCAATGGCAGTGGCCAGATCATTTCATGGAACAAGGGCGCCCAAGGGATCTTCGGCTATGCGCCGGAAGAGGTGATGGGGAAGCCGATCGCTGTCCTGATGCCTGAGCGGTATCGGGACGCTCACAAAGCGTGCCTGGAGCGGTTCAGGTCTACGGGTGAGACTCGCGTGATCGGAGGACTGGCCGAGTTTGAAGGGCTGAGGAAGGACGGAAGCGTATTTCCACTGGAGCTCTCCCTGGCCAATTGGCAGACAAGGGAGGGGTATTTCTTTAGCGCCGTCATCCGTGACATCACCGATCGTAAGCACTTTGAAATGAAGCTTGAAGCCACCGTCGAGGATCGGACCAAGGATCTGCGCGTGGCAACACGGAAAGCCGAAGCGGCCTCGCGCCACAAGTCGGAGTTCCTGGCCAACATGTCCCACGAGCTCCGGACCCCGCTGAACTCGGTCATCGGCTTCGCCGAGCTCCTGCAAGACCCGACCTTCGGCGCACTTGGTGAGAAGCAGGCCCGCTACGCGCACAACATCCAGGTCAGTGGCAGGCACCTCCTCGCCCTGATCAACGACCTCCTGGACCTCTCCAAAGTCGAGGCGGGCAAGCTCGAGCTCCGGTGCGAAACCGTCAACCTCGCCGAGACGCTCGAGGCTGCGCTGCTCACCATCCGGCCCCTGGCCGACCACAGGCGCCTCACCCTCACGCTCCACGCGGAGCAGGCACCCGCCACGCTGACTGCCGATCCCCTCCGCCTCACGCAGATCCTGTACAACCTCCTCTCCAATGCCGTCAAGTTCACCCCTGAGGGCGGACAGATCACCGTCACCGCGAAAGTTGTTCCAAGTTCCGAGTGCCAAGTGCCGGGTATAGAACCTGGAACCTGGAACTTGGAACCCGGAACACCGAAATCTCCTGACCTCGTGGAGATTTCGATGACGGACGCCGGGATCGGGATCACGGCGGACGATCTCCTAAGGCTCTTCCAGCCCTTTACCCAACTCGAGCCTGCCCTCGTGAAACACCAGCAGGGGACCGGGCTTGGCCTCTCGCTCACGAAGCATCTGGTCGAGCTGCACGGGGGGATGATTTCCGCCGCGTCCCCCGGCTTAGGCCACGGGAGCACCTTCACGGTCCGCCTCCCGCTCCAGCCGCAAGCGAGCCCGGAACTGAGGGGTAAAATGACACAGACCGCAATCCTGGTCGTGGAGGACGACCAGGCGAGCCGGGAGCTGGTGGTCGCGGTGCTTGCGGCGGCAGGCCACACCGTCCTGGAGGCCGAGGATGGTCGCGGCCTGCTCGAGAGGGTCAAGCGCGAGCGCCCCAACCTCATCCTCATGGACCTTCAACTCCCCCGCATCGACGGCTTCACCCTCACCCGTCAGCTCAAGGCTGATGCTGAGACGCGGGAGATCCCGGTCCTGGCGGCAACCGCCTATGCCCAGCCGGAGCAAGAGGCGAGGGCCCTGGAGGTCGGTTGCGCCGGCTACCTCACCAAACCCCTCGACACCCAGACCCTCCTGAAGACCGTCGCGCGCATACTGGATCGCTGAGCGCGCGATCTCGCGGTGGGGCACTGCCCACGCACGAAGCGCACAACCTCCCGCCTCGCGCTCACGCCGAGGGTTTGTCTCTGGTCACACCCTATTAAGGAAACGGCTCGAGGGTCTCCAGGTAGGCCTGACCGCCAACCAGGTAGAGGTCGTTATGGTGGGCGCAGGCCGCGGGAGCACCTTTACGATCTGTATCTGTCTCCCTCCCCGTCACCCCACCAAAAGATAGGCTGCGCAGCCAGAGGATAGTGTCGTACACACGACTGTCCTAATCGTGGAAGCCGACCCGATAAGTTGGAATGGAAAAGATACGGGGTGTTACTACATGAATTCAGGGGGTGCAGGGAGGATAGACCCGACAAAGGCATGTGTACTATTTTAATAGCTGCCAACCTGGGATCGTCAATCTTCTGTCCAATGCGCTGAAGTTCATCCGCCGGCAGACAGTGGTGGTGATTGAAATCGGCCGCCTGGGCAGCGGCCGAGGTGGACAAAGGCGCGACGCTTTGCACGTAGCGTCGTAAGTCGCAACAACGGACGTCATTCCCGCGAAGCTTGTCCCCGCATGTTTTAAGCGGGGAGCGGGAAGCCAGACACGCACTGGATTCCCCCGTATCAAGTACGGGGCAGGCTTGTCAAGCCCCTGCCTGTGCGTGTCCGCACGCAGACAGGCGGAATGACAAATTGCCTGAGACTTATGTTGTCATGTATACTGTACGCTCGGAGGAGGCGATCCCCGGCGATTAGGAGCCTGGTGGAAAATCCTGCTGGTTGAAGATAACCCCGACGACGCGGAATTGGGGCTACACAATGCGGCTGCAGTGGGTCAATAACCGCTTGACAATAAGAACCAGGTTGGTGCTCGGGTTCGGGCTGGTGGGCCTTACCCTGGTAGCGGCACCGCTTACCATGTACATGCTGCAAAGCAGCAGAGATCTGCAATCGGCGGTTCTGAAGCATGTCGGGATCGCGCCGTCGAAAGAACTGCTGAGGATGGTGCAGTTGATGCAGCAACACCGCGGGCTCTCATCCGGCGTCCTGGGCGGGAGCACGACGTTGGAGGCGCAACGTGCCGCCAAGCAGACCGAAGCCGACAAGGCGGTCGAGACGTTCGACGCCATTGTGGCGTCCGACATCCATGATCCCGCGCTCACCGCCGCTTGGCGCGGGGCGCTCGACGCCTGGAGGGGGCTTGCGAACGGCGTGTCGTCGCGCTCGATCTCCGGTCAGGAGAGTTTTGCCAAGCATACGGCGCTCATCGGCGACAACCTGAAGCTGCTCGATCTCATGTTGGATTACTTCGGTTTATCGTACGACCCAACCGGTAATGACTACCACCTCACCATGGCGCTACTGGTCCATATGCCGAACCTCACCGAATTCCTCGGCCAAGCGCGGGCGCGTGGCATGCTCCTCTTGGCAGAGAGGCGCATTACACTTGCGGACCGTACCGAGTTGATCGGTCTCATCAGCAACGTTGAGAGGCAACACGAGTATATGGAGCGCGAGTTAGATAAGGCGGTGGCCCTGAACCCCCAGATGAAGACCGACCTTGGCCACATCGCACAGGGAAGCATGGCGCTTGCGCAGATGGCGGTACATCTCGCCAGGACCCAGGTGGTGGAAGTCGCGATACCGAGCTATTCGCCGACCGACTACTTTGCGTTATTCACCCAGGCGATTGACGGTCAGTTCGCGCTACTCGATAAAGCGATGGTCGATCTGGATGGGGCGCTTCAGGCACGCATCGTCGCGTTGCGGAGTGGACAGATCAAGACGATCGGCTTTATCGCGCTTGTGATTGCGTTCGCGGTGTGGCTGGGGATGGTGATCGTCCGCGCGACCAAACAGGATATCGCCGCCCTGGAACAGAGTGAGGAGGCGCAGCGACGCCACGCCAGCGAGCTTGCAACCACCGTCGAGGACCGGACGCGAGAGTTGCGCACAGTCAACGCGCAGCTCGAAGCGGCTTCCCGCCACAAGTCCGAGTTCCTGGCCCACATGTCCCACGAACTGCGGACCCCGCTGAACGCGATCCTCGGCTTCTCGGATCTCCTGCGAGACCCGACCATCGGGCCGCCCCAGGAGGGGCAAGCCCCGTACCTGGGC
>Ga0080064_1001997_pt1 | contig 37435 bp, 18 predicted proteins | sample Subgrocontami54m_FD_69260 | JGI IMG/M metagenome (GOLD analysis project Ga0080064, IMG submission 69260) | Subsurface groundwater microbial communities from S. Glens Falls, New York, USA - GMW46 contaminated, 5.4 m (SPADES assembly) (version 2) ...
CTCGATCTCCATGTACCAGTTCGACTGGAAATGAAACACGATTTGTAGTGAAAACTCTTGATCACTTTTGTTGATTCAAACGCACAATCAACCTTTTCTATCGAATTGTGTCGAACTTGGGCTAGGACCGCCAGAGATACGACATTTTCATAAACAAACCGCGCTGCATTTCTAAAAAGGTATCGCTCCCGACGTAGCCGCTCCCGTCCCAGCGCACTTTATCGAAGATCGAGCCGTATCCGAGATAGATCGCCGTACCCGGTATATAGGTGAAGGAAGCCAGAACATCGGTACTGATCTCGCTCCGAAAATCATTGTACTGTCCGATAGCCCTGAAAAAAAGATATCGATTCAACTGGTACGTCAGTTTGATGCGCGTGATGGGGTAAGCATACAATTTGCTCCCATCGACGTCGCGGTAGAAGCCGGAGTATGTGAAGCTCCACTCGGCCTGAAGATTTCCCCATGGCTGGAGCGTGAGCGTCGCGCCGACCACGTTGCTGTTCCCTTGCTCCGGCGTCGGGTAATAAATCGCCCTCAAGCGCCGATACAGAAGGTTCACGAAGACCTCTTTGGTGATCTGTGAACGGAGCTGGGTATGAATACCGCTCGTCTGAAATCTCTGTGCGCTGAAGATCTCGGTCGAGTAATTGAGTCGCGTGCGGAGGACCCAGTTCCCTCCGAAGAAAAGATTGACCGCGACATCGTTCGACGTCTCCCAGATGCCGCTGAAGCGATCATTCGTCTGCCCCGCGGCAATCTCAAAGCCGATCCGCTGGAAGAACTTCGATTCCGGGAATATCCGCGGATTGAGGTACTCGATAAAACTCACGATGCCTGTTCTGGTGATGTATCCCATGTCGGCGCGGAAATTTTCCGACACCTCACGGAAGTTAAGGCTGTAGCCAACCGAGCGCTTGTCGCTGGAGAATCGCAAACCGAGGGTATGGCCGTTCAGCGACGATGCGACCGCGTCGTCCTTCACCCAGGAGAGGAATCCGTTGCTCTCAAGCACGGCCGACTCGGAGACCCTGTACTGTTCGTCATATCCGACCACCCTATTGTTTGTGTGTTCCAGCTCCCTCCCAGCGTAGAGCAGTCCGACATAACTATTCTTCGACAGAGTGTGTTTGTATCTCACCACCGGCACATGGACATAGCTGCCGAGGGCATCGCGGTCGGCTTCAAGGACATTGTCCATTGCATACACGGCGGCGATGGTGTTATCGCTGCCGACCTTCCCGGTCAGTTTCGCGCCGACAGATGGATCGGCGATGGTACGGGAGTAGTAGATCGTAGGATCGAACGTATTGGCGCTCGCGGCGATGTTGAAATTGTCGATTCCCTCGAGGAAGAACGGCCGCTTTTCCGGATAAAACAGACTGTAGCGCAGATTGATATCGACCTGCCCTGCATCGGATTCGACCTGGCTGAAATCGGGGTTAACGGTCCCGTCGAGCATCAGATCTGAAGTGATGCCGTACTTGGCGGTGAGACTTGCTTCGCCTTTTTGCTTGTCGCGCTCGAGTGTCACGCCGCTGCGAGCCTCGTGGCGCGTTGCCGTGACGGCCGGCAATACCTCGATGAGTTTGTAGTGATCGATGCCGGAGTACGACACGGGATGCATTTCGGTGAGGAATGCCCCACCCTTCGCGGGGTCCAGACGGGGAAAACAACTGTGTTCACCCCGCCGGCTGATGTAGCGCTCCAACGTCACGGCCATGACGGTCGGGTCATCATTTGTGTAGCGGAGGCTCTTGAGCGGGAGCCGGACTTCGATCGTAAACCCGAGCGAGTCGATCTTACCGGCGCTGTACCAGACAAAGTCCGGACTGAAATCTTCGTTGTTGGAGCTGAAACGGCTGTCTCCCTGAATGCCGAGCGCGTTAACATAGAACGCGCTGAGGCCTTGCTGATCGTTGAATGAATCGAGGTTGATGCAGACGAAATCGTCGTTCATCATCTTGTCTCTGGGCGAGACCGAGGCCTTGATCTGTCCGGGATCGTCATAACAGCGGAAGGCAAAATAGAGATTCTCGCGGTCGTATGCGAGAGCAACGTCGGTCTGCTCTTTCGGAACGACGTCGAAGTCGGGGATAAACGTCGTGAAGCCGGACACGTGCGGTGCAAGCCTCCAGAACGGCTCATCGATATTACCGTCAATATCGGGAGCGGAGGTGATGAGCATCGGATGAAGCGGCTCAATGGAAGCGGCGATGTCCGCCAAGGCGGAGTCGGCTCTCCAGAAGGCGGATGTGGGCGACACAACGATAAGGAGCAGACCGACAATGGTCTTCGCGGTCATCTTCACAGGACAGTGCGATGATCGGTTGTGCATGGCATGAATGAGCGATTTGGATTGATCTGTGAAGGTACCATTATTTTTTGTACGGGACAAATTTGTTTGTACAGGCCTTGAAATTGGCAAATTGAACAGTTATATTTCAGAGTTACTTGTCTGATTTGTTTCGGGTGGCCTGAGGGTCGTCGCCCTTGCCCTGCAAATCACTCTCATGCAATCAAGGGGGTTACTCAAGTTCCACTTATTTTTTCGGAGCGATGAAGTCGTTGTTACTACAACATGACGTATCGCGTCAACCAAAATAGGAGCCATCCATGCTGCGCCTCATGGCCCTCGTGGATTGCTTCTTCTCCGTGGTTACCGATCGATCACCATGCCAGAATCCTGAACGCGGCGCCGAAGAAAATCACGCCCAATTACCCTTTCATCAATTCCGGAGGAAACCGGTCATGAACTCACATGCCGTCAGACGTATATCATTCATCACGGGGATACTGTTATGGACACAGCTCATCCATGCCCAGGTCGATACTCTCTGGCTTAAGCGTCACGATGGCCCGGCTCATGTGCACGACGTCGGGAACAAGTTGACAACGGACAGCGATGGGAACATCTACATCGTGGGATCTGCTAATAGTGCGGCAGGCGGACCCGCGGATTACGTCACGATCAAGCTCCGGCCGAATGGCGACACGGTATGGATGCGATTGTACGACGGTCCAGTCGGTGGCCACGATGAAGCGGTCGGAATCGTCCTGGACGGACAGGGTAATGTGTATATCACCGGTGAAAGCGACGATAGCAGCAGCGTCTCGTCGTATGCGACTGTGAAATACGATTCATCCGGCAATCAATTATGGGCGCGGCGGTACTCTCCGCCAGAGTTGTACTTCTCCCACTACGATGCGGTGGCCATCGGGATCGATGGCGCATCGAACATCTATGTCTCAGGAACGCACTGGAACCTGGTCATGGATGCCATGGGCGGGCTGAACAACGCAGACATTGTTACTCTCAAGTACGACAAGGATGGGAACCTTCTCTGGTCGAAAGTTCACGGAGGCGACGGGTATTATGTCTGGACGTTCACTGGGAGCAATTACTTTTGGAGACTTTACCCGAGTCTCGAAGGGTGCTCCGCGATGCATGTCGATGTGGCCGGCAACGTGACGATCACCGGGCAGGCGCAGCCGTTCGGATACTATTCATCCTATATGCCGGCGTTTAATTACATCACGATGTCGTATCCATCGACAATTGGTCCGACGTCCTCACCGGCCGCCGCCATGGAACCTCCTGCTGGTGTGACCCCGGCGGAAAAGTCGGGTGATGGAAACGTCCGCTTTTCTCAGGCATCGGGACCGATTCCGCAATACAACGAGTGCGGACTCCATCTCATGTCGCCCGGCCAGCGGCTCTCTCAAGCCGCCACTCGCCCGGCATTGTCCGGCCCCGAACTCACGATCACGACGACCAATTTTCGCATTCACTACACCACATCCGGCACCGACAGCACGACCGTCCAATGGGCAGATTCTGTGGCAGCCGACGCCGAGGATGTCTGGTCGAAGTATTCTGCGCTTGGCTGGCAGATGCCTCCTCCCGACGGTGCCAATGGAGGAAATGCACTCTTTGATGTTTACATAAGAAATACCCTGCCGGACGGATACTTCGGCGTGGCAGTTCCAGAATCGCCCTATACAGTATTCTATCCGGACGGCTCGACCAGTTATCTTGAAGTCTATCGCGACTCTCTTCCGCTGCCGTTCCCGCGGTTTGCCCGGCTCAGAGCCCTCCTCGCACACGAATTCCACCATGCTGTTCAAATGTCATACACCATAGCTGAAACACCTCTGTGGGCTTTCTACGAAAACTGTTCGGTCTGGGGAGAGCGGCTCCTCTACAAGGATATCACGACACTCCCCTCTCGGTTTGCTGCTGATCCCGTGAAAAATCCATTGTTTAGTCCGGAACGTCCCATCACGGATACATCGGCGTCCTACGAATACACTGGAGCGCTCTGGCCGACATTTCTCACGGAATTCTACGGTGGAACGGCTGTCAGATCGATCTGGGAACAAATGGGCTCTCACGCCGGTCCGCACTTGTTGCAGGACATCGACGCAACGCTTATGGCTTCGTTTGGTTCCGATCTCAGGGAAGCGCTCCGCCATTATGCGATCTGGCGCTACTTCACCGGAGCCCGCGCAGATACGGCGCATTACTTTTCAGATGGAAAACTGCTGCCGACGTCATGGACCCTCAGGCTCCATGCCGCGTATCCGGCAGCAGGCGGTGACGGTGGTTTCGGCCCTACCGGTCCCGGCGGCGCGTCGATGATCGTGTTCGCAAACGGCGGAGGGGCGACGCTCGATATAGCATTTAACGGGCAGAATCTCTCAGGAGGAAATAACAGCTTGTTTTCCGGCACTGTGATCGGCTACACCCCCGGGGGTTCGATTGAGTTTCCTATGACTCTGGATGCCAACAGCGACGGATCACGATCCGTATCGTTTCCCGGTTTCGATTCTGTTGCCCTCGTCGTTGCTGCCTCTCATTGGAGTACTACCGAGCCATTCCTCACGTTCAATTACAACGTGGGTCAGACAATGGGCCTGTGGGTTCGAACATACGACAACCCTTTCACGCCGCCGTTGTTCTCATTTGACGATTGGGAACAGGCGTCCGATCTTGCTGTCGACGGGGCCGGGAACATCATTGTCACGGGAACGAGCGGCGTTCCGGCCACCCCGGTGGACATCCGGACCATCAAATACTCCCCCACCGGAAGTCAGCTATGGCTGGCGGTTTACAGTACGTTCGAGGCGATGGTGAACCCGAAAATCACCGTCGACGACAATAACGACATCTACGTCGCTGCCTCGGTGCAGCCAGGCCCGGGTGATCGGGACATTGCCACAATAAAATACAGCGCCGCCGGCGCCGAGCAGTGGAAGCGCACGCTTGATGGCGGCTTAGGAGGCCTGGACGATCCTACCGCCATTGCCGTGGATCAATACAGGAATGTCTATGTCACGGGATCTTCCGAAATTGTGCCCGGCCATAGCATCGATTACGTGACACTCCGATACAGCACGAACGGCGACACAGGTTGGGTGCGTTCCTATAACGGTCCCGGCAACGACCGCGATGTCTCAAAGGCCATCACCGTCGACGTCAGGAACAACGTCATCGTCACGGGCTCGAGCGTTGGCACCGTACTCCCCTATACTGATGTCGCCACGATCAAGTACTCACAGAAAGATGTCCAGGCGGTCCTCATCAACAGTCCGAGTGGCACCGTCAAGTACGACACGACGATCCTCCCGAGCGTCCGGGTCAAGAACAATGGAGGCATTGAGGCCACGTTCAACGCCGTCCTTCATATCGGTACGTTCTACACCCAGGCGGTCCTCGTCAGCAATCTTCAGCCCGAAAGTTTGCGGACGGTCGACTTCCCATCGTGGCACGTGGTGGAAGGAGCGGGTGTATACGCCGTTGTCTGCTCGACGCAATTGGGGGAGGATTATCTGCGCGCTAATGATCTCGCCACGTCATCGGTGACGGTGGAAACCACAGCCACAACCACAACGACGACGGATCTCCTGATGCAGAACGGCTGGAATCTATTGTCGGTTCCGCTGGTGGTCAGCGATTACGCAAAAAAGACCCTGTTCCCGACGGCCACGAGCCGTGCTTTTTTCTATGATGGAGTGTATGTAACAAACGACACGTTGAAGAAAGGAAGAGGCTTCTGGTTGAAATACAGTTCCCCGCAGATTGTTCCTGTCGCAGGGCTCCCGATCACTGCCGAGACGACCGACGTTGTCAAGGGCTGGAATATCATCGGATCAATCTCAAAGGCGGTGCCGGTCGCATCTGTTGGTTCGATTCCGGGAGGGATCTTCACAACAAATTTCTATCAATATTCGCTTTCGTATTCCTTGACCGACAGCGTCCGGCCAGGATCGGGCTATTGGGTCAAAGCAAATCAGTCTGGCAAGTTGATTTTCTCTGCTTCATCAGCGGCTTCACCATCAACCAGAATTCGGATCGTTCCGACTGATGAGATGCCGCCGCCGGCCCCGGATGAGACGAACATCGGACATCGGACATCGAACATCCCTCATGAATTTGCATTGGAGCAGAACTATCCCAACCCCTTCAATCCGATAACGACAATTCGTTATCAGCTGCCAATTGCCAGTCATGTGACGCTGAAAATTCTTGATCTGCTCGGTCGGGAGGTTGAGACGGTTTTCGATGGAATGCAGGATGCGGGATCAAAGGCGGTGACATGGGATGCCAGCAGATACGCGGCCGGCGTCTATTTCTACAGATTGAACGCGGGTTCGTTCAGTGAGACAAAAAGGCTTGTCCTGGTAAACTGATGGATCGTGAAGTGTTGTTGCGGTCTGTTCCAGACTGCAACGCACGGTCGACGAAGCCAACCGCCGTCATGGGATGACCAATTGTTACGTGCGGCGGATGGAGGTGTGGGACCGCCTCCTTGTCGTTTATGCACGAGGTCGAACATCGGCATGTACATGGAACTGGGAATCGAGGCAACGAGGAGACCGAGGAAGAGAATCACCGCGGGTTCTATGGGATATACCGATTCTTCCTCCGCACTGACTCTGCCACCGCTTTGGCCGCATTCACCTTCCCGAAGCCAAACCAATCACAACGACCTTTGCTGTTATACTGTCCACGATTCGTTCCAAGCACGATGTCAGGATCGGTGTCGACAATTTTGTCGGCGGTCGACTGGAGAACGTCCTTGACTTCCGAAGCACTCAATTTTGGGTTGGCAGACAATACCAGGGCAGCGAGGCCAGCGGTGAGAGGCGTGGCGCTTGAGGTACCGCCGAACTGCCCAGTGTATCGACTGTGCGCAGTGAAACCCTTTCCAAACGCTTCATTGTCTGTTGTCCAGATACCGCGGCCGGGCACAAACGCTGACGGATCAAGCGGATGAAAATTGTTGCTTGGGGCACAGACACTAATCTCCTTTCCCCAATTACTGTAAGCTGCATGTTTGCTAAGGCTGGTTGAAGCCGCGACTGCAATCACACTGGGATGTGTCGCAAGACCATTCAGAATTCGCCCCGTCGTTTTTCGAAGCACGTTTGAGCCATAGTCCAGCCAGACAAAACCACCTGCATTCACAGGATCATTGATTGGCGCATCGAAGTTGGCGGCAGCAAAGCAGATCACACAACCTTTGCCGCGCGGCCCTCCCGTCGTGGCCAGTTGCTTTAACATATTGAAAACGGAGCTTGAAAGTGGAGCAAAAACCGGGGGCGGTCCCCAACTGCACGAAATCACATCAGCACGCTGCCCAACCTCCTCGAAGATGTCGATCATCAGATCGTCATCGGCAGAGAGAGGAAAGCGAACCGGCATAAACGCACAACCGTGAGCGGCACCCACAACACCGCGGCCGTTACTTTCGGCGATTGCTACACCGGCACAAGGGGTTCCGTGATAGTCACCCTGGGTTGCCTCTGGAAAGGGATTTGCATCGCCATCCACATAATCTTTTGGAAAAACAACCTTACCAGCACCCTGGAAATCGGGATGGCTTAGGTCAAATCCGTCGTCTACGACAGCGACTACAATGCTTCGATTACCGCGTGTCACATCCCAAGCGGCCGGCGCGCTCACAGAGGCTTCCGGAATGAGTTGTGGTCTCTTGTTGGCATGAAGATGCCACTGGCGCTTGAAATAACCATCAGCAGGAAAAAAGGCCGGTTGGAAGCGGTTCACCATATTAGGTTCGGCGAAGAACACGAGCCTTTCCTGTGCAAGTCGGTTTGCGACCTTAATGGGGTTTTCGCCGCTGGAGGAAGTCACTTGAAGCAAATATGTATTTGGCTGAGGTTCATATTCTTTAAGGACCCTCAATCCATATTTCTTGAGAAGCTTGTCGATTTGGGCGGCATCCGCCTTTGCATCAAAGCGAACTATGATTTTGTCCGTAAGGTAAAAGACTGTACCTTCCGAGTTTTTGGGGCGGTAAGCATGATGCACAATGGTCCTAAAGGACTCCGAGCGCAACGCAGCCATAGCCGCATCGCGTTCTGTCATTGTTGTTTCGACCTTGAAGACCTGGTTTGTCACCGGTTTTATGACGCGAACGCCGGGTGCGCTGCGAATACGTTCGAGTTCATCCCGACTGGAAGGGAGGACAGTGAAGCGGTCAGTCTCTTTCTCAAGTTGAATTCTCTGGCCACCGCGCCAGACGTAGTTTCCGAATTCTTTTTGCCTGACTGTGAATTGTTTGTTTGGCATGGTTCAGTACCCTCCTTTGATAGTTCTGACCGGAATGTTAGTTAATTCCCTGTTCAGATCCAATTGGCTTGTCTGACGGTCGGGCCCCGGATTTTATTTGGAAAAGACACCCGAATTCTGTTATCTTTAGCAGATCTTTTCATTTTCTGCCAAATATTCTACAGTTCAATGGACGGACAGTTATCTGTTTTCGAACTCAGACTCGATCTGATACAGACGCTTGCGGTTGCCTGCGTCGTCTACTATTCGGGGATATTCATTCGCCGGAAAATATCCGTTCTCGACAGGTTGAATATTCCTTCCGCCGTGATCGGCGGACTTCTGTTCGCCTCTATGATCGTCATCGCGCACAATCGCTGGTTCAATGTTAAGTTCGACACGACCGCCCAGCCGTTGTTCATGATCCTCTTCTTTACGACCATCGGGATGAATGCGAGCCTGCCGCTCCTCAGGAAAGGCGGTATGCAGATGGTTGTGTTTCTTCTGATCTCCACGGTCTTCTGCCTCGTCCAAAATTTTCTCGGCATGGGGGTCGCGATGACATTTGGCGCTCATCCGTTGCTCGGCGTCATTGCCGGATCGGTCACGCTTGTCGGCGGGCCGGCGACAGGTCTCGCGTTCGCGTCACTCTTCGAGCAGGCCGGGGTGGCCGGCGCCGGAACGATCGCCATCACAGCGGCAACATTTGGGATTGTCTGCGGGGGAATCATCGGTGGACCTGTCGGTACAAGTCTGATCAGGAAACATAACCTGCGTTCCGCGCTGGTGAATGACCGGCAGGAGGCGGAGCACGAACTTCACCCGGCCGAGCAGACGGTCCGCGTCAGTGTGGAACGCGAGGATTCAAACCTCGTTATGAGTATCATCGTTGCCGGTGCGGCGATGGGACTGGGAAGCATCCTGAGTTATTATTTTCAATCTCTTGGCTGGACACTCCCCGCGTACATCGGCGCAATGCTCGTCGCGTCGTTATTCCGCAACATCGAAGAGACAAAGGGGTGGTTCAGGATCGACAATGCCGTGATGGAGCTGATCGGCGGGATCGCGTTGAACATCTTCCTCGTCGTGGCGCTGATGGATCTGAAATTATGGGAACTGTTCCATCTTGCCGGCCCGCTCGCGGTGATCCTGATCGCACAGACAGTTGTGGTGGTTATATTCTCATACGCAGCATGTTACAGGATCATGGGAAAAGATTATGAGTCAGCGGTCATGACAAGTGGTTTTATCGGCTTCGTGCTCGGAACAACAGCAAACGCCGTCGCGAATATGAAAACGCTTGTCGGGAAATACGGTCCGGCCCCGCACGCCTTTCTCATCGTGCCGACCGTCGGCGCGTTCTTCATCGATTTCACGAATGCAATCATCATCACTATATTTTTGAACTGGTTGCGCTGACGTTATGGGAATTGTATATCGGGGAAAAGAGAATCGTATGAAAGCACGATTATTACCCGCTTGCAGCAGTCACCTCAGAGAACTTATCATCATTGCACTCCTTCTCGTTTTCTCCGAACGCTCAAACGCCGGCGGTAAGTTTGGGATTTACGGAATTCGCATGGTGCCGTATGGGACCGACGCAAAGCAATTTGGGGAGGGCACGGTGAGAATCCATCCCCAATACTTTCAAATCTATCTTGGCGTGGGGATAGCATTTGAGATGATCCACAATCTCTGATTCATCGATCAGACAAGCGTTTCATACACCATCTCATCTCTCCCTTTGGATCCGAACTGGGGAGCAGTCCAAGAAAACTTATTCGCACAAACTTACTATCAAAGGGCTCGTCCCAAAGTGGCTTGAAAATATGTGTCGTGGATCAATCGGTGAAAAGAAATATTTATGATTCAACATGGATCATACATATTTTCCTGACGTACTTTAGATATGTCTTGGCGGAGTGTGATCATTGGTTTCATTAACAAACGATTTCAAGGAGGCCGATCTCGTAAGAAAGATTTGGGGGCGCTATCTCCAGAACGAGTGGAAGTACGACAAGTATGGCTCACTGGGAAAGGTCCTGGTTATTCAAGAAATCTTGAAGGAAGAAGGTGTCGACAGAGAAATCAAAGCTGAATCAGGCTTCGATTATCAGGAGATTGCAAACGAAGTCTTCCCGAGAACATTTTGTTGTGTGCAACCCAGAAACATCAGCCCATCACTCGCGAGAGCCATTGTGAGATATTTCGACCGGTTTGAGAATACATTTTCTAAATCTGGATTAACCGGAATAATTCTTTACTCAACTTGCGTCGAAGAAACGGCAGAGAAGTTTTGCATTTCCACAGATGAGGCTGGAAAGATAGTTAAAGGAGGGGGTCCATAGAAGAGGTTGTGACTTTCCCACAGTTCATGTTCTTCTAAGATACGATTGGCGGCAGCTCACTGCCATCGGTGAAATGATTGGCACTATGAAAATCAATGACCTCCTTCAACCACATCCACACGCCAAGTTTCCAGCATGGGTGGAAGTTGGTTCACAAGCATTTCGTTCACTCTGAGGGTGAAGAGTTCTTCGTTTCGCTCAATGGCTGAGAGTTTGAGAAGTGGGATTTGGTATTGCCTCACTCCGTAGAAAATCATAAGAAGGAGGATCAACTCATCGCGTCGATACCTCAGCGAGACCTGACTGCTATTCGATCGTTGCTGCTGGGCCACATAGTGAAAAAGAGAGACAACATCCTCTGGGGGCAACACATTCCGGGGAACAGGCGTAATCTTGACTCTTTCCGCCGGATTCTGTTCGATCTCGCTCTGATCCACCAAAAAGTAAAAGAACTCTCTGACAGCACTGAGTGTCCTCTTCACCGTCGAGAACTTGGCTCCTGACTGAGCGAGTCGTTCAATGTAGCGCTCAATTTCCGGTGGCTGAAGTGCAGCAACGTCTTGACCACAGGACTCGATGAACTTCTTGATATCGTGACTGTATGCCTGGATGGTTCGCTGCGATGCCTTTCGTTCAGTGAGTGACTCAAGGAAATGAGAGAGAAAATCTGAGTTGGAATAGGACGGATGTGACGATTGATAGGACATATGGGCTCTTGCTTCAGAGTTGAGGGCTGGATCAATCAATCGGAGAAATCCCCCAAAAAAATCCTTCATGAAGGCGATTTTTGATCTGATAATTTGATATAACTGGCATTTAAAAGAATTGGATATGCAATAATTATCGATTTAGAAAAGTTGGTTATCATCAGTTGCATTGGAACAATTAATGGGAAAACGGAGGCGAGTCAAGCAGGCATTTTCGCCGACTATTTGAACTGGGAGTCGGCGAATTTGACTTGAAATGATTGATATTATACAAATCGAGTGTTGGGGGCGAATCGAGGAGCGAGGGAGAAATGGAGCGGTGGGTGCGGTGAACTCCGAGCAGAGAACAGAGCTTTTACTGCGCGAACGACAGTGTTGAACCTGGGTGCGTGATTTGGGGGCCCTGGAGAATAGGACGAATCCGCCAAAAGGTAGAGCATGGCGGACGAGTCCGCCAAAAGGACGGCGGACAGGGTGGACAAACAGGACTCATGGGTGGATGACGTGATCGGGTAGGAGGCGGATTCACATCCGCCGTCCTCCCACACCACCGTACGTACGGTTCCGTATACGGCGGTTCATAATGATGATTACGGTTAGCGTTACTACTCCTGGAGCAGAGACGGAAGTTGGATTCCCGCGCGACAACTACTCCCGGAGCAGAAACACCTTCCGGATTGGAGTTAGTTCTCCTTGCCGTGACGCTTGACGCACCAGCATCATGCTCTCTCCGCTTCCGGCGGATCCTGCCCTGATCGGTCTCGGACATCTCAGTCATACTATCTGCGTCTCCTTCGTCATCGAAAGTTGAGGCTCCTACCCTCATCATTATGTTTTGGCCTTCAGTCATTGTCGCTTGACCTACTATGCCGTCTGCTGACTTCTGTTGTCCTATCTCTTCGTCTTTCGAGGATGATAGCTCAAGCCAGACAACAGATCTCCCCGGGTATTGCGCAGTCACCTTCGCGCTTATGTCTGTCACATTTACGTCCACGCTTTCCGTGCAGGTATTGGACTTTGGAGATATTGGACTTCTCATCCAGCGTGTCCGCCTCATATGTGCTTCCTGTTCGTCAGACCAGCGTTTTGCCTGCGGCTTCCTTCGGATTCCATCTCACGATGGACACCCTTGCCGTCCAGCTAATGATTCCCCCTGCCGGGGTCATGGGAGACTTTCACTCATAAGTGATTGCGCCCTGCCGGGCGCACCAAAGAAAAAGCCGATCGGCTAGAGGAGCGATCGGCTTTATGAGCTAGCGGATGAGGAGCAGCCCCGCCAATGAAGGCGGGATCACTTGAGGAGAAGTGATTTTTTGACTTGCGTGAACTTATGAGAAGGATCTGCGGAACTCGTTGCTTCAATGCGGTAGAAGTAGATGCCGCTGGCAAAGTTCACGCCGTTCCACTCGGCAGATTGATAGCCTGCACTGACCGCGCCATCGACAAGTGTCGCTACAACTTGCCCGAGCATATTGTAGATCGTCAACTTGACTTTGCTATCGACGGGGATTTGATATCTTATTATCGTGACCGGGTTGAATGGATTCGGGTAATTCTGATCCAAGCCATACTCCTTAGGAAGATTGCCGGAGCCCTCGAGCTTCAGGCTAATTACTGTATTCGGATCAACTATTGAAAGCGGTGTCGAATTTTCCCGAAGTGGAATCTCCTTTTCTCCCAACTTCAACCATGCGGTCCTTGACTGGGCTTTTACGTTCCACGTCACTGAAATCGGATATGAAGCGGACTTGATGCTGATGCGGTGTTCATGGATCACGTCTGCGTTGGCGACTTCGAGCATTCGTCCAGAGACATAGCGGACATCGAATATGTCCTCCGGCGGATATGGAGGAAGCATGAAATATGAAAGCGGTTCACCTCCACCCAGTGAATCGGCAAAGTAAAGAGTCTGCTGATGATTCTCCTTGTCTCTGAACGTGATAGAATTGAAATCTATAATCCGGTCGTTGACTTTCGCTACACCGTGCAACGGGCCACCATTTAGAGAGAGAAAAAGCGTTCCATCCTGACTGACTTTAATCCAATAACCTCGACCGGGTTTTATGGTATCTGATGGATAATATGCAGCGCGATATCCGAAGAACCGACTGGAAATGATGCCGGGCGGGACACTCTGGAGTGACGCAGTCCAGACCGGACAGCTGATCGATCCGATCATATTCCATCCTGCATGCACATTGATTGTGTCAGAGAGGCGAAGATCCCCTGCGATGATGTTTCCCTGATCATTAGGAAATTTCAACCAATATCCAGTGCCATTGAAGAGCGTGTCCTTTCGAACGTATCCTGTTGCAGCGTCGTAGGCGAAAGCAGAGGATGTTGCAGCCGGGAAGAGTGAATTTCTATGTTGATTGCTTGCTCGCAATGGCATCGATATCATATTCCAGCCCTTCGACAAGCCCGTAAATGTCACCGTTACATCCGATTCCGATTTCATGGGCTCAAGGTTGCCTACATTATCTCTTGCCTGCGTGAAGAACTGGTAGGTGTGATCAGACGATGCAGGCATGACAACCGATGTGTCGAGTAGACTGCTCTGGTATTTTTGCCATGCACTATTGTTATCTGTGACGTAGAGTGAGTAGTCTTTGATCCCCGAACCGAGCGAGTCGTCTTTTCCAGTCCATCTCACGAGGATGGAATCGGTATTGAGCACGTTCGGGGTGTAACTAACCCGACTCGACGGAGCACCAACATCGATGGTGTTCAGGAAGGGAGCTGCCTTCGGTGCGGGATTCCAAGGACCGACACCATCGAAGTTTACGTATGCCTGATTTTCAACACGTGTACCGGTTGGTAAGGTGGGATTCACATCCAGAGAGTAATTGACCCATCCAATCTGGTATCCTGTCGAATCGATTGGAGGGAGGAAACCAGCCATCGGATCTTCGGGTAGTTCCATTGTCGTGGGATCCAGAGAACGGAAGGTCCAACTAACGGCACGTGTGCTCTGGTCTAAACTGCCTTCCACGTTGACGATCAGGTTCATGTCGGGACGCATATCGACATTGATTTTGAAGTACTGACCACCTTGTAACGGTACAGTCCATCTGAGGAAACCGCATTCTGTAAAACTGAACTTTGAGAGATCGAAATTCTCATTGAGTGTATCACGGATAAATACTTCTTGCGCCGGTGCGGTGGCGTCTTCTTTGTTCCAGAAATCGACACGATAGTTGAACTCTTTGTTGGGTTGTATGAATCTCTGATAGACAGTAAGTGAAGTATCCGGTGGGTCGAATCCGGTCGGACCATATTTGTCTTCAGGAGTAGACGAAGACACTGGACGAATATTCTGCTGGTAACGCAAACGCGGTATATTCACACCTTTACAATCCTTCCCAGCTTGGGAGGCGTCTAACACAAATGCAGTGGTCACAGCGACAACCCTTGTCGTAGGCCAAATGCCAGTGGCACATTCCATTCCCACTCTGGCAGTAATGTTGGCAAAAAACTGAAGATCGGAAATCAAATCTGGTTTATTAACGATTTCGTTAACATATACATCGGTAACTCCAACAAGGACATCTCGTGTACACGCACCGTCGACAAGAAGTCCCATTATATCTAAGGACATTTTTATCATTCCCCACCAACATTCTAACCAACCTGTTGTTGACGCTATTTTGTCGTTTGCTGTTGACTTGCTAAAAGATGGAATCGAATTTGTAGAAATTAGAGATCCATCAAACCATGCCTCAAGAACAAATGGCTGAGGGTTACTAATGCAAAGTGACACTTCGATAGTTCCCATGTAACCTGGGGGAATATGTGTTAAAACAAGAGGCAATCGAATTTCACTGCTGTCTTTAATTTCCATGGGAATACCAGCCGTGTCCGAATAATTGCCGAAACCTAATGACGATAGAGGCGTCAACTTTGTGATCAGCTTATACTTAGCATTTAAAGGGATACCACCAATCCAAATAGGTACAAATATGGCGTTGACACTTCCACGATTTCCATATCGAATCACGTAAAGTTGATTTCTTCCAACTCTAATCTGTTCTCTCCCAACAATCTCAATCCAGAGGTCTGGATATCCACCAGATTCAATGGTAACAGGATTTAGTGCGAAGGCAATTTGACTATCAGGATTTGTTACTTTGAGCAACCAGTCACCAAGGGTAGCTTCGGATAGGCTAAACGTCGCATTCAAGCTGGTTCTCGTTGAGTCTCCTTTTCTGTATCCTGCAATTATACTAGGGTATCCTTCTCTTGTTAGGGATACGATGGCTCCAGTATCCAACCCAGCACCATTGATCGTGATCGTTACTAGACCGGATGTGCCCACCCGATATGTTGAGAGACTTGATATGATTGGTGCCGTAGCAGGTGGTTGGGTTGCCTGAGTTGTTCCCGCATAAATCATGTACTGTCGTGTCTGAGTTGTATCATCCCACAGCACAGCCGAGTCCATGTACCTAATACAGTACCTTCCAGCCAGAGGGTGAATAATTTTCCCCTTGATCTGATATCCAGCGCCCCAGTTAGAGAATATCCAGTGCTTGCTATTATTACCAAGTGTATCATAGTACACATCCAGCGTACTCCAGAGACCGTATCCTTCCGTTCGCAGGTATAATGTATCCTGACCAGATGGCACATCGAATTGCTTCCAATCATATCCATACGGTCGATAGACCCGACCGAGTTCCCATTGGGCGAGATCGAGTGTATCTAAAGCCGATGAGAACCGAACGAATCCATCTCCTACCTGATTACTTTTAATCTCGATGTCATAGACTCCTGTATCTGGCAATTGTTTCTGAAACTCGAAATCGGAATTCCCAGAAATGTACCCAACTTGCATACCGGCACGTGAGATCTTCATGCTACCATTCCAAGTACCTGAGTAGCCGATACGTGTCGCTTTCTTCATAAGAACATATAATCTATTTACCGCCGCAACGCGAACGGTTCCTCTAAAAGGAGACCCCAGCGAAACATTGAAATGTTGCCACGCGGCAAACGGCATCAAGTCTTGAATCGTTGTGAACTTCCAGACTCTTGACCACTGACTTGTCAATGTAGAATCTTTGGCATTGACGCGCCAATAGTACCGTGTAGCCAGCACTAATGGACCGACCTGTTGAGATAAAGTTGTTATCGACGAGTCATCAAGTACGGTTGCTGAAAAACCTGAATCGGTAGCAACCTGTAAGCGATAGGATAACGCTCCAGGATATGCACTCCATTGAAGTGAAGGTGACAGTGATATACCCGTGGTCCCATTTGCAGGCGATAAGAGAACCGGTATTATGTTTACTCCGGACTTTCCTAACCACGGATCAAAATCTACATAATCGCTGACTTGATTACCGTATCCACCTGGATTGCCTATTGGATGATAAGGACCGGTCGTATCTCCCCACCAGTTGTATTCGGCGTCTACGATAATTGATGATGTTTGATTCGATAGTCCATAAGAAGAATTCCCCACGAGGGAGTCATACTTAATGAGAGGATTTGATCCCTGACAGTATATTCCGATAGTATTTAACGCAATACGATTGTACCGTATTGTTGGTGAAGAATTATAGAGACGAATACCATAGTTACTGCTCTTTGCGATCCGGTTATTCTCGATCGTCGGATTTGCACTGCTGTAGTAGTAGTGACAATATATGTTCCCGTAACTGCTACTCCCACCATATAACACCGCACAATACCGTAACACGCTCGCACTGGATCCATTGTTGTAAAACTCGATCCTGTCCCAGTTTCCCGGTGCCGGTGTCGTTGCACTACCGTCGCCATTCGCATCTCCTCCATAACTGTCGTCCTTCAACGATGTGAACACGATGCTGTCACTCACTGTTCCAACTGCTTGCAGGTTCCCGTACACCAACAACTGCACCCCAGGATTGAACTTCACTACCACTCCAGGTGAGAGTGTTGCAGTCTGGGCAGCATTGATCGACGCATTCGCTATGATGATGTATGAATAGCCGGGATTCGTCCACGTGAGAGTGTTCATGCTTCCGCCCGCTACCCCAATCGCTTGACGCAGGTTGCCACTGAAGCTGTTCGCACTGGTGTAGGTCGGAGAACATGTGCCCGCAAGATAAATCGGGTACCCATTCGTGTTGGAGGCAATTGTGTTGCTGCCAATCCGTGGACTGGAATTGGACACGTAGATACCATGATTACTGCTCTGTGCGATTCGGTTATTCTCAATCGTCGGGTTTGCACTGCTGTAGTAGTAGTAACACCGAATATTACCATAACTACCACTCCCACCATATAACACTGCACAATACCGTAACACACTCGCACTCGATCCATTGTTGTAATACTCGATCCTGTCCCAGTCACCTGCTACCGGTATCGTTGCACTCCCATCGCCGTTCGCATCTCCACCGTAACTGTCATCCTTCAATGATGTGAACACGATACTGTCACCCGCTGTCCCAACCGCTTGCAGGTTCCCGTACACCAACAACTGCACCCCAGGATTGAACTTCACTACCACTCCAGGTGAGAGTGTTGCAGTCTGGGCAGCATTGATCGACGCGTTCGCTATGATGATATATGGATAGCCGGGATTCGTCCAAGTGAGAGTGTTCATGCTTCCGCCCGCTACCCCAATCGCTTGACGCAGGTTGCCACTGAAGCTGTTCGCACTGGTGTAGGTCGGAGAACATGTGCCCGCAAGATAAATCGGGTACCCATTCGTGTTGGAGGCAATTGTGTTGCTGCCAATCCGTGGACTGGAATTGGACACGTAGATACCATGATTACTGCTCTGTGCGATTCGGTTATTCTCAATCGTCGGGTTTGCACTGCTGTAGTAGTAGTAACACCGAATATTACCATAACTACCACTCCCACCATATAACACTGCACAATACCGTAACACACTCGCACTCGATCCATTGTTGTAATACTCGATCCTGTCCCAGTCACCTGCTACCGGTATCGTTGCACTCCCATCGCCGTTCGCATCTCCACCGTAACTGTCATCCTTCAATGATGTGAACACGATACTGTCACCCGCTGTCCCAACCGCTTGCAGGTTCCCGTACACCAACAACTGCACCCCAGGATTAAACTTCACTACCACTCCAGGTGAGAGTGTTGCAGTCTGGGCAGCATTGATCGACGCGTTCGCTATGATGATATATGGATAGCCGGGATTCGTCCAAGTGAGAGTGTTCATGCTTCCGCCTGCCACTCCAATCGCTTGACGTAGGTTGCCACTGAAGCTGTTTACACTGGTGTAGGTCGGAGAACATGTGCCGGAAAGGTAAATTGGGTATCCATTTGTGTTGGACGCAATCGTGTTGCTGCCAATCCGCGGATTGGAATAGTACACGTAGACACCATGATTACTACTTTGGGCAATCCTGGAGTTCTCAATCGTCGGGTTTGCACTGCTGCTGCCGTAGTGACAATATATGTTCCCTGCCCCGCCACTCCCGCCATATAGCACCGCACAGTACCGCAACACGCTCGCACTCGACCCGCTGTTGTAAAACTCGATCTGGCTCCAGTCGCCCGCTACCGGCGTTGTCGCACTCCCATCTCCATTAGCATCCCCACCATGAGTGTCGTCCTTCAACGATGTGAACACGATACTGTCACTTACCGTCCCAACCGCTTGCAGGTTCCCATAGACAAGAAGCTTCGTGCCTGTGGAGAATTTTACTACTACGCCGGGGTTAATCGTGAGCATTATCCCCGAATTGAGAGTCACACTACAAGTGATAATGTAGGGGCTGCCAGATAATTGCCACGTTGTGTTCGATGAGATTGTGCCACACACGTTGGTTTGAGCAGCGCAGGAAGTAACCACTAAAAAGATCATTGCAAGACAATATGCAATCTTGCGTACGGAGTTTGACCATGTCATATCTGACCTCCTTAGTTAATTCGTTCTTAGTATCTCATTTTGTACTACTGACATTTAGCTAAACAATGGATACCTTTCAGAGAATTTGTCATATTACGCGCCATGTGACCCCATGGCAGTCCGGAAACACTCGAAAAGCCGCGGCAGCGTGCCATAGAGCTGCTGAAAGCTGGTCACAGTTACCGATCTGTGGACACTGAAGCGTGTTGCGGAAGTGACCAAGAAACGCTTCGGAGTTGAGTACTCCATACCGTTTGATCGTATCGTTCGTGGTCGTCACCCCCATGGCCGCGGAGACGCTCGAGTACTGTATCAGCTTGATACCTGCGACCACAAGCAATCGAAGTTATAGCACGGCGGCCGCTACACGTGACAATACTGCGGACCAGCGAGAGGATAGTGAGCCACACATTGGTCAAGGCCTGAGACAACTCCATGATTACACATCTATACTTACACATGAATGCTCTGCCAGAAAATCCTTCAGGAAAATTGTTGGGCACAGAGCCGTCGATTAGAAGGAACAAAGCCGAGCACTCCTTCTGGTTACTGAGGAGTGCCCGGCTTTGTTGAACTCGGAATCCGTTTTGTTCAATAATTAAACAATTCTCGGCCTATGTTGACCAAATCAGATTTATCCAAACACTGAGAGGGCGCGTTGCGTCCGCCGATTGTTGGGGGTTGAACCCCCCCGGGGTGGTCGAGAGTGAAGGTTCGAGGTTGTCCAAAAAGCCCGGGCGAAGCGTCGTTGTAGAGGCCATTACGTAAATGGACTCCTCAGTCCTTCCATTTTCGCCCTTAGACATGTCCGATTGCGAATCGGACTCTACGGGCCGTTCTTTTGGGACAGCCTCCTATTCGGGCGAGGCGATGCGTTCGTGGTAATTCGTTCGGGGCAATTCATTCGCATTGATTCAGCGGTGGCGATTCTGTCGTGGCGATGGACGCAAGCAAGAATTTTCCGACGGCTTGCTAGTGCGAAGTCTTGAGGGTTTCCTTATATCTTCGATTCATCGTCGGCTCGTGGACGAACTTATCGCCATCCCAGTAGAGTATGCTTCTTTGCAGATCTTCGTAGTATGAAGCGCCAAGATGCTTCGTGAGCCTGCTTTCCTTTTCAAGTCTTTGGTGAACTCCTACAAAACTGTCCTCCCCATCGACCCCTGTACACCGTAGGTGATCGTCGAAATGATAGATGATTGAATACCATAAGGAATCAACTTTTTCCGAAACATTGATAGCAAGGTGAGGCCCTCCCCGCATCGTAATAAATGCGCGATTCCGCTTGAATGTTGAAACCTCCTTCAAGTCGCTGCGAGGAAATAACAGGTAATATTTTTCTGTACCGGCGGGCACATTCTTTGGAGTAAAGTCTTGAGGCGCAGGCGAGTGTCCGGAGATAGTCCGCGGATCGAGAACGATCAGGGAAGCCATGTCATAGCCATTATTCTGGCCTGCCAGGACCAGGTCCTTATATCCGTCTCCATCGATGTCGCGATAATCGCTGGAAAGGAGATTGCCAGGAGACCAGTACTCGCCAAGCAATGTCCCATCTATCGATGATAGCTTCACAATGCACGTTGGATAATAACCACCCTGAATCGCCATTGCAATGATTTCAGGTTTTCCATTGTTGTCAAAGTCGCCGGAAATGAGACGATGAAAGAAATAAACATCCGCAAACGCCTGGGTTCCAAAGACCATTTGACGATGAAACGGATATCTCCAACGCTCGGTACCATCGGCATTGAATGCAACCACAGCGTTCACCAATGGCGATGCACCTATCATACCAAAGCTGCCAATAACTTCATTTTTCCCATCTCCGTCCACATCGACTGTAGCCAAGTAATCTGAAGGTTCATACGCCATCTCCATGTGGCGTAATTTTTCCTGATCGTAATCAATTCCGATCTGTTTCCTCCACAACTCCCCCCCTTCCTTGTTGTAAACAATGAGGAACTCGTCCTTCGCTCTCGCATAAGAGGGATTAGTGTCATCCAACCCTTTTCTGGGGAATATGAGCAAGAAGGCGATAAACAGTGCAGCCGCTAATCCGAAGGCCGATGAAACAACAGGATGGAGAACAACCAACCTTGCAAGCCGGACGGGGAGGGCATTTTCCACTTTGCTAGCCACGAGTGGGGTTGTCGTTTGTTTTGCTTGGCCGAGCCAACGCCTGCTAACAAGCAGAGGATGCTCCTGTTCCTGCTCATCCAACAAGCGATCGACCTCTGCATAGTATTCAGAGATTTGATTGAAAAGCGCTAAACAACCAGGGCAATCCTTCAGGTGTCGGGCGATCTCGATTCGCTGATCTGCGACCTCCTTTGCATCCAGGACGTAAAGCTCGAGTGTTGTCTTTTCAATGTGACTCATTTAGCCGATCCATCAATCATTATACTATACTTACACATGGAGCGTAGGACAGAAAGTCATTTGGCGCCCAGTATTTCTCTCAGCCGGTTTTTCGCGACCTTCACAAGATAGTCAAGAATCGTGCTGTGATGGGTCTGATAACATTCTTTTGTCAAGGATGGGAACTCTTTCGAAAGATAGTCGAAATATGTCATGTCATCCGGTTCTCCGTCACCCGAAAAACTTTGAAGGATGGCTCGAAGTGCGCCAATGTACGCGGAGTATTCCTTCTCAGTTTTCTTTCCGGTTGCAACATAGGTAGGATAAAACCTTTTCTTTATCTCCTCACAAAGGCACTCGATAATTCTATTCAGTTGTTCTCTTTCGGCTTCATGGTCGGTCTGTTCCGTCACTTCTTCATTAGTCTCCCAGCCGAGGAGATATAATTCCTTGCAGAGAAGCGCGGCGGTCATGAGCGGCAGGGCGCGCTGGTATTGTGATTGCTCGAGCAAGATCGTGTGAAGTTTTTCAAGCATTAGCGGGATGCTATCATGCACCAACGCAATCGCAGAAAAACTCCGACGTATGGCATCGACCGGAAATGGCGGGAGTTCTTCAAGAAGCTCCACGCCGCTCGGGACGAGGAGGATATCTTCAAACCAAGTCACTTGATCGAAAATCCTTTTACGTTCGAGCGCGACCTTGATATTGCGAAGGACCTTCCCGAGGAGCGGATCGGCATCGGAATATAGTCGGATCAGATTTTTGTGGACGACTATGAAAACTGCCCGGCGCAACAACACCAGTTTCCTCTCGTCGGATAGCCTATTCAAGGGGATAGATGTGTCGGATAAGAATTTTGTGAGCTCGATGAAACAGCCGTTCTCGTCCCGACGAAAGAGGTCGGCCAGACAATCGTAAACGATATCTTCCGTGGAAAGGCCGACTCGAGAGAGACTGAGTTTTCCTAAGCTAATTTTTTTCAGAATGGCAGGTCGGGCCAGAATGGAGCAAAGCCGCACCAATTCCCTAACGTCGAACGGCGTATATTCCCCCGAAAGCACTGCCCCCAGTGCCCTGATCTGTGCGGGTGTGAAAGTCACTACGATGCAAGAAATGATTGAATTGCAATAACTTACGCAATGCTCAGGAGAGAATCAAACTTGAGATGATTGAAATGATTGCGATTATTGGAATGAGTCATCCAACGGGAAGCGGGCTTTCGACCGCAAGTAACCCTATTGAAGCACAAATTGCTTCAAGCCGGACCTTTTGCTTTTCGACACAATTGGAGAGAGAAGGGAGATTTTCATCCGGGTACGATTTCAAACCAGCGATCTCCATGGAGTACGTCATTCCCGCTTCGAGATTTTTGCTGAATTCTTCGAGACTTTTTATCTCCTTCGGCGTACCCTTGCACCGGGTGATCAGCTTTTCAAGATAGTCGACATACATGACAATCTCTTTGGCAAACATGTGAGGACGGTGTTGGGGAACAAGGGATGGCCCTCTGCCATAAATATGATCGACCATCTCCTTCAGCGAATATATCCTGTCGAACCATGCGATATTCGGCCCCGGGCAAATAGCCTGTGGCGCTTTATTCTCCTTCACGATGCCGAGGGCTATGAGGGCACCGTTGCCGAGGTGATCGCAGATACACGATTTCTCCGTGATCTCATCGAAGAGTTTTTCCTTCTCAGCGTCAGTCAGATCGGCGGCTGCGATTTCCTCAAGTTTCTTCGTCTGATATTCGTTTGATGCGAGGCAAATTGGTTTCTCGCTGAATTCGAGATTTGATACGAGAAACCCTTTCGGACAAAGGGATCCGGGTCGACCTTCCGCGATGTTCGCCTGTCTGGAGAGTTCCGAGCCGCTCCGTCGAATGTTATTGAACGGCACACCGAGCGGAGAGACGTCGCTCATGTAAAGATCTTCCTCCTTTGCCTGCCGCAGCAATTCTCGTGTAGCGTCGTCAACGCACGTCGCTTCCGGCACAAGGAGAAATGGACTCGCCCATCCGGTGAGGTCCATGCCGAATTCTTCCCTCAATCGACGCACTTCCCCGTGCGTCCCTATCCCTCCCTGAACGGTGACGAGAGATCGACGCGGTGTTCGCCGTTCCGGAAAGTGCCATCCAATTGTTTCGTAGAACTTGCGGACGACCGGTTCGATTTCGGCGGCGAGTTGATCCCGCTTTTCTTTGAATTCTCTGAGAATTGTCGGAAGCAATACCCCATTTGTCGCGAACGCATGTCCCCCGCAATTCAATCCAGACTCGATGCGGAATTCAAAAATCTCCAGCCCTTTTTTCGCCATGAGCTTGGCCTGAACCAGCGCAGAACGAAAATCGCTCACTTTGAGAATGATCCGTTTCTTGATTTCACCCATTTCGTCCCGATAAAAATCGCGGAATTGCGGAATGTAGCTGAACAGGCTTTGATTGATGCCGGCCGAGAGGACAAGGGCCGACCGGAGCCTGCTCCTGGCGTAGCCCCTCAGAGCCGCCTTCGAATCCGAAAACTCATCGCTCAGAGGAAGACCGTCTCTGCCAAAATTTACCCTGTCAAGTTTTACCATAATGTTCACGTCGATCGAGCCCGGCGTCATTCGTTCGGTAATTGAACCTCCCTGCTCATCGCGATCCTTGCCAGGGGCCATCTTCAAAAATTTCTCATAGGCGTGTCGGAGGGGACTCTCACCGGGGAGAAGTTCGAAGTATTTCCTTTTGTCGTTCGGCTGAAAAAAAGGCAGGTTGCGGATTTCTTCAAATTTTATTCGAACAATTTCCTGTACGGCGTCCAGGTATGCGGTAATTCTTCGCGCTCTTCCATCCCCCTCACTCTTGGCAATTCGCTCATAGGGAAGGTTATATGTTTTCGAGTAGTGTTCGCGGACCTTTTCGAGCAGAATATCGTCCACAAGGGAAATCACGGACGAAATTCCCAACGGTGCGACGCGGATAGGGGTATCGACAGAGTGGCCGGTTCCCATGACGGGAATGTGAAAGGTATGATGGTACGCGTTCAAACGAAGTTTCTTGACTCCTTTGTCATAATCTATAATGAAATTTAACGAATGCGCGAATTAAAAGCAACGAAAGTTGACTCAAAGCGGAACGGCGTTCAAGGCCGGGCTTGGAGCTATCTCTGAAACATGTCAAGGAAAGGCCACGCGAACGGTTTTCCCCCTGAGGGGCGAGATGATAGCGTGAATTTACCAATATTGCTTGATCACTTCGGCAACCTGTTCCATACTGCTATCATATTTTGTTGAGTTTTTCTCGAATCATGCGTATGTTAGAACGATGCGTCGTTCAATCATCTATTCCTTACTCTATTTCGTGAGCCTTTCCCCCAGTCTGCTTGCGCAGCGGATGGAAATGGAGTTTCGGGTTCTCTCCCTCAACGAGGGACTTTCTCAATCCGTCGTTAATGCAATCGCCCGAGATAATCAGGGCTATATGTGGTTTGCCACGCAGAATGGTCTGAATCGCTACGACGGCTATGAATTCAAGGTCTACCGGCATGATTTCGCAGATTCAACGTCGCTTCCCGACAACTTCATCTGGCGGCTCTTGCACAGCCGCAAGGGAGAGCTATGGATCGGTACGTTCAAAGGCGGATTGGGCCGTTATAATCCGGCATCTGATAATTTTTCTTCCTACCAAAACGATCCCGGGAATTCCGCCAGTCTCAGCAATAACAACGTCACGGCTGTTTATGAAGATCCGCGTGGCGTTCTCTGGGTCGGTACATGGTTCGGGGGGCTAAACCGGTTCGACCCTTCAGACTCAGGGGCAGCACACTTCACTCACTTCCGACACCGTCCCGGAGACCCAAACAGCTTGAGCGATGATCGGATTTCGGCAGTTATTGAAAATGCGCGCGGCGATCTATGGGTTGGAACATGGAATGGCCTGAACAAGCTTGACCCGCGTACTGGTCATGTAACGCAATACCTGCACGGCAACGGTGATCCGCACAGCTTGAGCAGTAACATGATCTGGTCGATGTGCGAAGACAAGGCCGGAGATCTATGGATTGCCACCTGGGGCGGAGGATTGAGCCGCTACAATCAGTCCACCAATAGTTTCACGAACTACAAGCACGAACCACAAAAGGAGACGAGCTTGAGTGGGGATCTCCTTCGCTGCGTCTATGTCGACCGCAAAGGAACTCTATGGGTCGGGACGTATGATGCGGGCCTGAATCGTTTCGATCGTGAGCGAGAGACGTTCGTCAGATATGGCAATGATCCAAACAATCCGCGGAGTTTGCCGGAGAATGAGGTACAATCCATCTTCGAAGATACCACCGGCGTCTTGTGGCTCGGCACAGGCAAGGGTATAGGAGCCTATGACCGCAAGAAAGAAAAATTCCGGACCTATAGACACCTCGCGGGCAAACCTGAGGGGCTCACGCATCAACGGATTCAGTCACTCCTGGTGGACCGTTCTGGCGGACTTTGGGTTGGTACCATTGGCGGAGGCTTAAACTACCTTTCCCGGGGATCTGAAACATTTGTCCATTATCGGCACAAGCCAGAAGACCCGCGATCCATCAGCAGTGATGTTATCATGTGTGTGTTCGAACAGAGCACTGGTGATATCTGGGCCGGTTCGCGTGACGGAGGACTTGATCGGCTTGATCGAAGGACCGGCGGCTGGTCACACCTGAGAAATGACCAGGGAGACCCCCACAGCCTTTCGTCAAATGCAGTAGAGACCATCTATGAAACGCGGGACGGAAGCTTGTGGATCGGCACAAATGGTGGAGGGCTGGAGCGCTTTGATCAACAGCAGCAAAAATTCCTTCACTTCCGATTTGACACCGCCGACACGACCTCGCTGAGCGGCAATGCCGTCTGGTCATTACTCGAAGACAGCCGGGGCAGCCTGTGGGTCGGAACGTGGGGCGCCGGTCTGAACCGCCTGGATAAAGGCCGGAATACGTTCATCCGATATCAACATAGGCCAGATGATCATGCATCAATTGGTGGTAGCTCCATCCAGTGTGCAGGAGAGGATCAACAGGGTATCCTGTGGTTCGGCACCTCAGACGGATTGAGCCGCTATGACTATGCGACCGATCTGTTCAGAAGATACACGGAGAAAGATGGACTGCCTAACAACTCGGTCAACGGTATACTGGTTGATCGTACAAACGACATCTGGCTGAGCACAGACAGAGGTCTCTCACGATTCAATCCACGCAAAGGAACATTCAAGAATTTCTACGCGTCAGACGGCTTGCAGGCGGACGAGTTTAATCAAGGCGCTTTCGCCAAAGGCCTCGACGGCACTTTGTACTTCGGAGGCCTCAGCGGAATCAATGCGTTCGATCCGGACAGCATCCGCGACAACCTGTTCGTCCCGCCGATTGTGATCACCAGGTTCAAGGTATTCGAGGAATTGAGATCTTTCAATCAATCGAGGACAAATCGCATTATCCTATCATATGAGGAGAGTTTTTTCTCATTCGAATATGCAGCGCTCGACTTCACGGCACCCGAAAAGAATCAATATGCATACAAGCTCGACGGACTTGACAAGGACTGGGTCTACGTTGGGACGAGGCGATACGCCAGTTACACGCATGTGGATCCGGGTGACTACGCGTTTCATGTGAAAGGAACAAACAGCGATGGCGTATGGAACGAGCAAGGCACGATGGTGTATGTTACCATATTTCCGCCCTACTGGAAAACGTGGTGGTTCAGGGCGCTGGTGGTAGCGGCGCTTGCCGGCATCCTCTTCGCGTTTTTCCGGTACCGCATCAACAAGTTGCTGGAGATTGAACGCACGCGCAACCGCATCGCCCGCGACTTGCACGACGAGGTCAGTGCAACGCTCAGCGGTATCAACTACTTTGCCCAGGCAATCTCCAGTGACAAGGGCAATGCAGTCACACCGGGTTCGAAAAACTTTCTCGCCTTGATTCACGAAAGCGCAACGGAGGTACAGGACTCGATGAGCGATATCATCTGGTCCATCAACCCGGAAAATGATGACTGGGAACGCATGCTCGCAAAGTTCCGACGCTACGCATCCGATATGTTTGACAGCAAAGGCATACGCTACGTCATCGAGATTCCCGCAACGGTTCCTTCTGTCGCTCTGAGAATGGAACACCGACGTCACCTCTGGCTTATTTACAAAGAAATGGTGACAAACGTTGCAAGACATTCGTCGTGTTCCGAAGCCAGCATCACCATCGCGATGCAACAGAGCAAGAGCTTGCGCCTCATTGTCGCGGATAACGGCAAAGGCTTCGATCCGGACAGAGCAACAGAACGCAATGGCAACAAAAATATTCACTCAAGGGCATCAGCAATGGGAGCCTCCATACACCTGCAGACTGCCGATGGAAAAGGGACTCGCTGGGAGCTGACCTTCAGCCTGTAGTCCACAACCGCATGAGTATGCGGTGCACGCATGAATGGTTCTAAGTATCTTTGTTCTGATGACATGCCTGACAAAACTGGAGAACATATCAACGTCTCGATAGTTGAAGACAACCGTTTTATTCGCGCCGGATGGGAGGCAGCACTGCGCTCCGTTCCCGAGTTCGAAGTGCTGGGATCGTATGGAAGCTGTGAGGAAGCGTTTCAGAGCCCTACCCTGAGTGATTCCGACGTCGTGCTCATGGATATTGGCCTTCCGGGAATATCGGGGATTGAAGGTGTACGTCGCATAAAAACGCAATCGCCGAAGATTACTGTAGTCATGTGCACCGTATTCGATGACGATCAAAACGTTTTCGACGCAATCTGTGCAGGGGCGGTGGGCTACCTGCTGAAAAAGACCCCGCCAGATGAACTCATCGATGCGATCAGGAATGCCGCAACCGGCGGCTCGCCGATGACACCCAATATTGCGCGCAAAGTGATAGCATCGTTTCAGAAGCCTGCTGCGAAAACCTCCGCACAGGGAGAGGCGCTTACAGACCGCGAGCAGGAGGTGCTTGAACAAATGGCTAAGGGAAAATCCTACACAGCAATTGCGAAAGATTTGTTTCTTTCGGTGGATGGCATCCGCTACCACATCCGCCATATCTACGAGAAACTTCAGGTGCACTCCCGCGGCGAAGCCGTCTCCCGTGGCCTGAAAAACCGGCTTATCCAGCCCCCCCGATAACCACCCTTTTCACCAGCCCACTCAAGAACCGCATACGCGGGTAGTGCGGTTTTTCCCGGGAATTCCGATACTTCCTTAGGTTTAATCCAGCTCTTGGTCCACATTTTGGAGATTTCTATGAAAAACTCATACAACATGATCGCTTTGATTCTCGTTACCGGAATGCTCTTCCTCCCTGCTCTCACGAAAGCACAGGTTAGTCAGCAATGGGTGGCGCGGACAGATAGTGTTTCGCCATCCGGAATTGTAGCTGATCGCAACGGGAATGTCTACGTCGCGGGGTCCATCTACCGCGGGGCGAGCGGATTCAACATGGCTCTTGTCAAGTATGATGCGAAGGGCGCTCAACAATGGTTGAGGGAATATAACGGTATCGGTGATGACCTCGATGGATCCACTGCAATGGCTCTCGATACAAGCGGAAATATTTTCGTGACCGGCTATAGTTTTCGAGGCCCCACGGCTACGAATGATGAAATTGTCACCATTAAGTATAATCCCAACGGCGACTCCCTTTGGGTGCGTCACTACAACTCATCAGGCACGAGGATTGACCGCGCATTTGCTCTTGCAGTTGATACCGCAGGTAACGCCTATGTCGGAGGTTATCTCAATAATATTTCCTATGGCAATGTTTATGGCCAGGACTACATCACAATAAAATATAGTCCTGACGGTACAGAAGTGTGGGCAGCACAGTATGGTGTTTTTGAAGGTTCTGTTACCGCCCTGGCGGTAGACAGGGATGGGAATGTATATGTCACCGGATTAGGGCGTGCTTCAAGTTCTTCTCTCTACAGGGATTACATTACGATTAAGTATAGCTCAAGTGGTGCTTTACTCTGGCTGAATCGCTTTGACGGAGCAGGCGATGGGTCCGAAAATGCCCAAGGTATTGCGCTGGATGACAGCGGCAACGTGTATGTCGCTGGCACTAGCGAAGGATCGAACGGGTACTATGATTACGCGACAGTAAAATATAATGGAGCCGGTGGAGAAGAATGGGTCCGGCGGTACGATGGGCCTGCTCATGAAGATGACAACGCTGTTGGAATTGTTGTCGACAAAAGTCACAACGTCTATGTTACCGGCGAAGCAGGAGTGGTATCCGGTTCGTTCGTCAGAGATTTTGCGACCATAAAATATGATACAAATGGAGACTCTCTCTGGGTGAGGCTGTATGATGGTCCGGGGCACTCACTTGACAAACCTGTCGATCTCGCCATTGATAAGGATGCCAGCATCTACATCACCGGACGCAGTATCGGAGCCGGCTTCAGCGGATATTTGGATTATGCGACGATCAAATACGGCACGGATGGCGAATCGCTCTGGGTTCAGAGGTACAACCCGGCAGATCTCGACGATCAATCGGTCGCGGTTGCACTTGATCGATTCGGTAATGTGTATGTGACAGGCGCCGATCAAATCTCTTATACTTCCGCAGGCAGTGCGACGATCAAGTACTCCCAGCCTATTGCTCAGAGTCTAGCCATTCCGGCATTGGGGACGGGATCGACTACTCCATTCGGGAACGCGCTACTCACATTTATCGGTGACGTTTCCGTATCGGACTCTGTGACGGTGTTCTACTGCCTCGATCCGCCGATTCCGGGCACGCTTCCTTCGGGCGTTATCCGCATCGGCGACTTTTACTGGCGAGTGTTGAACGGCGGGACACTCTTCACGAATGGATATATGCGCATTGCGACAGAAGACCTTTATGGAGTTACCGCAGGAGGGTGTGGAGCATGCCTGGTATGGCTGAAGCGCGATAATCCCGGAGACCCCTGGCAGAATATCGGCGGAGCGCTCGATGGTACACTCACCCTCGGCACACTGATCAGCACCATCCCGTTCGGCTCGTTTTCCGAGTTCGCCATAGGTTCGACGGACAATACTACCCTTGACGTAAAAGGGAATCCTGGCCCATCCACGTTCGCACTCACGCAGAACTATCCTAACCCGTTTAACCCGAACACCGAGATACAATTCAGAATTCAGGAGCCGGGATTTGTATCGCTCAAAGTGTACGACGTGTTAGGAAGAGAAGTCGCGACACTCGTGGGTGAACAGCTTCAACCGGGCAGCTATAGAGCTTCATTTAACGGCAGTAACCGGGCGAGCGGCGTGTATACGTACCGGATCACCTCCGGCAAATTTGCCGAGACGAAAACGATGCTCCTCGTGAAATGAGTCGTACACTCGGACATGTTTGATTCAACTTCCTCATCAACCAAAGGAGAAGCCATGAAATCCCACTATCGAATCCTCCCACTTTTCGTATGCCTGATTCTCCTTGCATTCACAACAGAGGTGGTCAGTCAGGAAGATGTGAAAGGGTGCAAAGACCACCCTCTGCTCACGCGCATGCCGAACTTCTTCATTCGACTCTGCGAAGAATCCGAGTTTGACCGTCATGACTTTTCCTCGGAGAACGGCCCTATTGCCGTGGAGGGAAAAAAGATTTCCATTACTTACTTTCTAAGGGAAGGTGTGAAAGCACCGAGCGTGGTGGCAATCGTTCGCAATTATGTCAATGCCGTCAAGAAGATCGGTGGCACGGTAGTGTATGATGGCGGCGGCCGGGCGACACTGAAGGTGACGAGAGCCAAACAAGAGGTCTGGGTCGGCATTACTGTAGCAGCTGTATATGAGTACAGGCTGGACATCGTCGAAAAGGGTGAGATGCAACAAGAGGTCGCTGTAACGACGGCCGCGATGATAAACGATATCACTTCCACAGGGCATGCGGCACTGTACGGCATCTTCTTCGATACGGGAAAATCCGAGATCAAGCCCGAGTCTGAGCCGGCGCTGAAAGAGATCGCGAGAATGTTGAAGCAGGATGCGACGATGAAACTCTTTGTGGTCGGCCACACGGACAATGTGGGAGGCATCGGGGACAACATGACTCTCTCGAAAGCCCGGGCTGAGTCGGTCGTCAAAGAGCTGACAATCAAACTTGGTGCAAACGCATCACAACTTGCGTCCCATGGAGTCGGTTCTCTCTCTCCAGTTGCATCAAATTCAACCGAAGCAGGTCGCGCTCTCAATCGACGGGTGGAGTTAGTTGCTCAGTAATCGGGCATTGATCATCTCGAAAGGAAAAAGTATGAAACAGTTATCCAAGAATTTTCTGCTCACTGCGCTGTTGATAGCGCCTCTGGTGCCAGCCTCAGTAGTCGCACAGGACTCATACACCGTAACGTCTCTCGGTGACAACGGAGCCTGGGATGACCCGGACACTCAGGACGATGAGTCGATAGACGGCGTCTGCGATGACGGGACCGGACAATGTACTCTAAGAGCGGCACTTGAGGAGGCAATGAACAGGGATCACTCCGTCACGGTGACCTTTGGTGTGAACGGTACAATCGGAACAGCGGGTGATCTTTACCTGCCCGATGGTTCTCGAGTTCTTGGACCAAACGGGAATGTTACCATTAGCAGCAGTGGTGGCGGGCTGAGCGGGGGAGATAATCTCACGATCACAAATCTTGTCTTCAGTGTGAGTGCATTTTCCACCGCCATTACTGTAGGATCGAACGGTACGATCACCGGTAACACGGTTCTCAGCGGTGGAGCAGGTATTTCATCTGGCAATGCAAATATAATTTCGAACAATACAATCCAAGCCAGCGGAGCAGGACTCGGCGCAGGCGACAGCAATACAATTACCGGGAACCGCGTTCTCAGCGGGCAGGTGGGAATCAGTGTGGTGAATGCAAATGTTATCGGTGGCCTGTCGTCGCAGGACCGCAATGTCATCGGCGGTTGCATGTTCGGCATTTCCCTGGGAGGTTCCGACAACAGAGTTTTTGGAAATTATATCGGCGTTGATACGAGCGGCAATACAGCGCTCCCTAATGTAGTCGGGATCATTGTGGCAAATTCCGGAAACATGATCGGAGGCGGCACTCCCGCCGAGCGCAACATCATCTCCGGAAATACAATTCAAGGCATCGGAGCGGCAGGGACAAACAACAGTATCCGGGGAAACTACATTGGCATCGGGGCAAACGGGGTTGTGAGTATCCCCAATGGCATCGGAGTTAAGATGGACGGCGCTGGAATAATCGGAGGAGATTCACCCGGCGACAGGAACATCATTTCCGCGAATGGAAACGGCGTAAGTCTCGGAAAAGATCCGGACGGTAACAGCGCCGTCATTCTCAAAGGCAACTACATAGGCACAGACGTGACAGGAACCTCGGCGCTCGGGAACACCGGAGCGGGGGTTACCATCGGCAGTGAAGGACACAGAATTGACCATAATGTTATCTCATCAAACGGCACGACGGGCATCGGAGTACTTTCCGTTGCGGGCGTATCGCTCGCGGTCGACAATATCATCTCCGGCAACAAGATTGGCACCGATGCATCAGGTCTCAACCCATTGCCAAATGGAGTTGGCATCATCTTTCAAGGGCCCTCCAACGACAACATCGTCGGAGAAGGTTTGCTCGCTCCGTACGAAGGGAATACCATCGCATTCAATACTGGTCCAGGTATTCTCGTTGATGCGCAACAGGCGTTCGGAGGGATCCCGAAGGGCAATACGTTCAGGAAAAATAGCATCTATGACAACGGAAATCTTGGGATTCGGATCCAGACCCCCGCACAGGGAGGTGTTCTCCCTCCGATCATCGACAGTCTGAAGGATGGTGTTCTTTACGGGCATGGCGCACTCTCCGACGCACGCATCGATGTCTACGAAGCTGAACCGGACCCCTCCGGGGCAGGCGAGGGTAAAACCTGGCTTGCAAATGGTACAGCCGGCGCGGGCGGATTGTTTGAGGTTCCTGTGACGAACACGAACTGCAAGCAGCTTACGATAACGCAGACAGACATTGACCGAAACACTTCCCAGTTTTCTCAGAATCTCGTGCTCGATCCGGAGGTAAAAAGCCTTATTCCGGATTGTCCCCAGACCTTCCTCATCGGCGTAGCGCTCGTCAATCCCTTCACCGCCACCATCGATTGGAAGGGTGCGCCCGAGGCGACCCGTTCAGTGACATTTGAGCTGAACGGCAACGTCCATCAGGGAAACCTTTCGGGGGATATCGCGACGACAACATTTGACATGGGAAGCATTTCACAGGGTTCGAATACGATGATCGTCAAAGCAATGAGCTGCGGCGGCACGTCACCGGATTTTACGTACGAGGTTTGCGGTACGACAGTTCCGGCGTGGGCATCGGTGGGAGGCCCCATCACTGCAAATGGCATAAGCTGCGACGCGATCTATTCGAAGCCGTTCATCTTTCCCGAACCGGCACCCATCCCTTACATGCCGGTCATAAGCAGCATCCCCTTCATTGAAGGAGCGATGGGCTTCGTCAGACCCCAGGGAGAAGTTTCTCTGCGCGCATCTACAGCGGGAGGCACATTGCCAAATCCGGACGTTTCGTTGAATTCGAAATTTTCGCTCGCAGGTGAATCGTTCCGTCTCACCGCGTCGGGATCAACGAACACTACTCTCGCTTGCGGGTCATTGAATCTGAATGGCAGCCTCACGGCAACGGTCAGCGTATCTCACACCTATAGCTGGGGAACGGACCTTTCCTCCCTACTTCCCGCCACGTGCCCGTCTATCCCGGTCCTGGGAGAACTCTGCGAACGCGCAAGGGCGATCGCCAATCTTGCGAGCGTCGGAGCAGAGGTTGGCGGCTCCATCGGTATCACGGCAAATTACGAGGCCGGAAATGGCGTTCAATTTACAGGCGGCTCGGGGCAGGGCTCGCTTTTCATCCGTCCGTTTATCAATGTCTTCCCCTTCAGCGCAGAAGGAAGAGGAACGATGGCTGTACAGGTAGCAATACCATCATTCGACACGCATGGCCAGCTTAGCCTGAGCTTTTCGGTCTCCGCCGGCCCCTTCGGATCGCGCAGCTATGGGCCTTACTCATGGCCAGCTATAACGCCATCAACAGTTTTTGCTGAAGGAGGCAAAGGTAATTTTTTGTCAGACGGGTTCCAGCCCTTCAACCTAGCTCTTCGTGACACGACAGACCAGGACACACTCATCGCTTCAGGAATACCGGCCGATGCGGCGCCCACCTTTGCCATTGGACCAAACGGAAAACGTGTCGTCGCGTGGTCTCAGTTCAATGCGAACGCAGCCCGTCCGTCCGGAGATATTGGACTGAAGATATTCAATGGAATTGCCTGGGGATCCACCATCTTCCTGAACGCAGATATCCAGGTCGACCAGAAGCCGGCGGCGGCATTCGACAATGCCGGCCACGTCATTGTGTGCTGGGAGAGGAATCTGACAACCGACATCCCGCCTGATACGGCAATCTACGTCGCCAGCTATCTCCAGGGTTTTGACATTCAGTACTCGATTCTCGATGCAAACAGCGGAGCCGTGCAAGACTCGGGAACGTATGGAGACGCGAACATCTATGATTTTTCCCCCCGACTTTCGAGAGGCGTTGACGGAAGTGTGCTCCTTGTCTATGAATCGACGAGTGGAAACACGATTTTTGGAAATGTATCGGATCCGGCAAGTCTGATTTCAGTTCGATGGAATGGATCGGCGTGGGGAGCACTTGCAGTTGTCTCTTCTTCCCTCACTGGAATCCATAGCTGGGAAGCAGCTAACCGCAGCACTGACACATCACTTGTTGCATTGGTTCTTGACACGGACGGCGACCTCTCTACCTCCGCAGATTGGGAATTGTTTGCGGGCGCATGGAACGGAACGGCGTGGTCATCGCCCGCACGTTTGACCAACGACGGCGCAGTCGACTGGGGCGTTCACGCGGCATACATCGACGATGGACGACCAGCGCTCTGCTGGCTCCGGGACTCCGTTGTTGTCGGGATAATAGGAGACCTGATGCAACAGCCCGATGTGTGGCTTGGTGACAGCGCCAACGTTGGACTCGAATTCGTAAACGGAATGCTCGCTGCTGGTGCCGGCAAGCTTTTGCTCGGGTGGGCGGAAGTGGGAAACATCGTCACCAGTGGGACAAATGTCGCCCCGCCTCTCTGGCCGCAACCACGTACGCGCAGCACGGAAGGCGACGAGCGATCTCTCTCTGTCGCCGTCGATGAAACCGGGCATGGCCTGTTCGGGTATTTGCGTGTTCCGTTCGGGGGCATCGGCTCAACCCTATCCGATACGGCAGATATTTATCTCTCAACGATTGACCTCGGACCGATCATCACGGAGGTGGAAAAGGGTGCGACTGATATTCCGGATGCGTTCACGTTAATGGATGCATTCCCGAATCCGTTTAATCCAACAACAACGATAGCCTATACCATTGCGAGACAAGAGTTTGTTCAGTTGAAAGTTTTTGATGTGTTGGGCAGAGAGGTTGCAGCGCTCATCAACGGCGTTGAAGCGCCCGGGCACAAGTCGGTTGTTCTCAACGCGCACGGCCTTGCAAGCGGCGTATACTATTATCGCCTACAGGCAGGTGACCATACTCAAACGAAAAAATTACTTTTGGTCAGATAAGGGATAACCGGATATTATGGCCCCGAATTATTGAAGGAAGGGGTTCTTCAAGAACCTCTAAGCCACAAGGGTGGTGGATCGATCCTTGCGGGAGGCGGGGCACTCTCATCCAAACGTTGACACGACGAACGCTAATTCCCTCCTTCAACCAGATCCACGCGCCATGTCTCCAGCATTGGCGGAAGTTGATTCACGAGCATTTCGGTCTTTTTTCGGACAATAATTTTTATACACGAATCAACACCGCAATCATCCGCTTGAACATTTATCACTCCGGAAATTGAGAGTAGGCGTTCCCGATTTTCCTGAATTGTTTCTGTGAGTGATTTTCCAGAAAGACGAGCGGCCCGGTTTGGCGTTTTTTCTGGCTGTGAGCATCCGCCGATCACAAGCAGAATCAATAATAGAATCCTATTGTGCATGGCCGAATGTACAATTCATCCAGTGAATAGTCAAACATGGTCGGGATTTTGTTTTGCAATAAGAGAAAACCCCAGCTGTGATGAACAAGCTGGGGTCGGTTCAAAGGGTGATCATCGAGTTATAGAGTCGGACAGTGGCGCCTTGACTTCATTAACCATCTCCTTATCCATCGAATCGCCATTACTGACTTCGCCCATAAATAGAGGCTCGTCTCTCTCTGCTTGTTACATTGTCGAGTCGCTTAGCATGCGCCCGTTTCCAGGCACACGCTGACCCCTTGCTACGTACCTGCACGCCGTAGTGCTGCGTTGCGGCACGCAGGCGTGGCATCAGAGTTTTACCACGATCGGGACTTAGAGAAGGTCGCCACCCACTCCGCACCCGAAGAGAATCGGAACAGCTTTCCTTGGCACTTATTTACTATTAGGACATTTGTCCGGTTACTTATTTCTTGCTGTTTTTGATCTTTTGTTTTTTATTGTACCATATCTTGTGCTGTTCGCTTTTCAGTGCTGCGTCAACATTGAGCTTCGGAT
>Ga0080064_1001619_pt2 | contig 37431 bp, 33 predicted proteins | sample Subgrocontami54m_FD_69260 | JGI IMG/M metagenome (GOLD analysis project Ga0080064, IMG submission 69260) | Subsurface groundwater microbial communities from S. Glens Falls, New York, USA - GMW46 contaminated, 5.4 m (SPADES assembly) (version 2) ...
CGAGCGCCTGAACCAGATACGCGCCGCGCGCGACGCTGGGCGTAGCCCCAGCCGGGATATTTACTGCGGCGTCGGGCGTAAAGAACAACCACTTCCAGATCGGGACCAGAAAACGCCAGCCGAACGGGAAACGGTAATCATGCGGTTGATTGGCGCGGCTGCTCGGCGCCAGTGTGCGCAGGTAAGCCCAGAGATCGCGCAAATCTCCGTCTGAAATTCGTGTAAACGTCGGATAGGGAAACGCGGGAAGGTAATTAACGCCGTCGGGACGTTCGCCGTGGCGCATGGCGCGGATGAAATCGGCCTCGGTCCAGCGTCCGATCCCCGCCTGCGGGTCCGGCGTGATATTCGGTCCGTAGAATGTTCCGAAGATCGTCGTCTTGAGATCGCGTCCGCCCGCATAAGGCACGGCGTCTTTTTTGTCTTCCGTGTGGCAAGCGAGGCAGCCCCCGAGCTGCGAGATATACAGCCCGCGTTTCGCGTCGCCCTGTGCGCACGCGTTTCCGCTTGCCGCGCCGAAAAGCAGGGCGAGCACGCCGGCGTGCAGTGCCGAACGTATTTGCGTCAAAGCGATGCCACTACCCGGGGAAACGATAAACCCGCGCGCCAGCGGGGTTTATCGGGAAACCCGGCCGGTTATTTCTTCTCGCGGAAGTCTTCGTGGCAGCCGCCGCAGGTTTTACCGGTGGCGACGAGTTGCGCTTTCACCGTTTTCTCGTCGCCGCCCTTGCTCACGGCAACGAGTTTGGCGACTTCGCTCTCCAGCCGTTCCTGGGCTTCCTTGAATTTGGCGGCATCCGTAATGACGGCCAGTAGCGCTCCACTTTTCACGTCTTTGGTGCTGGGGACGAAACCATCCCACGGCATCTTGCTCAGGGTTTCGAGAAAACCCGCGTTGCGCGCGACTATGGCCGCATCATAAGGAACCTTGCCCTGTGCCATGCCGCCCAGCGGACCCCAGTATTTGCCCTGCAGGACCATCGCTGCCTGGCGCTGTTTGACCAGGATTTCGGGCTTTACCTGCGACAAGGCCGTGAGCGAATAACCAGCACCCAGCATCAGCACAAGACCGATCGAATAAAACTTCTGGTTCATTTGTTTCTCCTCATTATGCGTTTATCTACGAACAGCGGACAGTGACGGCTGCGGCAAATTACCGCGTACTTCGAATGCTATAACACATTCAGACAACCGGCTATTCCTTCAGTTCAAATCGAGCCTGCCGCTGCGGCGGCGCTTGGTCTCGCCCTGCCGGCGCTTGGCTTCGAGACGGCGCCGCTTGGCAGCGGCGCTCGGCCGCGTTTTCCGGCGCGGCTTGGGTCGATGTGCGGCGGCGCGGATCAGCGCGGCAAGTTTGTCCCGCGCGTCTGCCCGGTTGCGCGCCTGAGTGCGGAACCGCTGCGCATTGACGATCAGGTCGCCCTCGGCGGACAACTGCTTGCCGGCGAGCGTAACCAGCCGCGCGCGCACTTCGTCCGGCAATGAGGGCGATGCGAATACGTTAAATCGCAGTTGTACCGCGGTCGAGACCTTGTTGACGTTCTGGCCGCCGGGGCCGGAGGCTCGGACGAAGCGCTCTTCGAGTTCACGGTCATCGAGCGCAATATCGCGCGTGATCCTGAGCATGGATGGATTGGCTATGGATGGATTTGCTAGAATGCCAGGAGTTTATCTTCCGGCACCAGTCTGCATCCACATGTTTTCCAAGCTGACCCCCCGCCTCGGATATTCCGCAGGGTTTCTGATTTGCGTGCTGCTGTTCGCGTTCGCGCTTTATCTGCAGTATTACGAATACCAGAACCCGTGCCCGTTATGCATCCTGCAGCGTATCGCGTTCCTCGCGTTGATGGCGGTATTTCTGGCCGGCGCCACTCATGGTCCGCGCCGTGCCGGCGCCTATTGCTACAGCACATTGCTTGTCATTATCGCCGCGATCGGCGCGGGCATCGCGACGCGCCACGTCTGGCTGCAGCACCTGCCGAAAGACCGCGTGCCGGAATGCGGCCCGGGGCTCGAATACATGCTCAACAAGTTTCCGCTGGTGCAGGCGCTCGAGAAAGTATTCCGCGGTTCGGGCGAATGTGCGGAAGTGGGGTGGACGTTTCTGGGTCTTTCCATCGCGGGATGGTCACTGGTCTGGTTCGTGCTGCTCGCGGCGCTTGCCGTATGCGTAGCAGTCTCCGCGCGCAGGCGATGGAGAGGCGCAGCGTGAACACGGGCGGCGCCGGAAACAGCCGACGCATTTGCGGGCAGCCTGCGGCCTACGCCCGAACGTCGGGAGTCAGTTGCCGTTCCAGGTGCGAGATCTGGTCTTTGATCAGGAGTTTTTTCTTCTTGAGGCGCTGCAATTGCAGTTGGTCCTGGCCGGGTTTTTCCGCCAGTCTGGCTATTACGTCATCGAGATCGCGGTGTTCGAGGTGAAGTTCGTTGATACGTTGCTTGATAGTATCGATATCAGTCTGCATGGACAGGCCCCTCCATTTCGGACGGTAGAAAAAGTATAACCCCATTTTTTCGGGAAAACGAGGGTGCGCGGGCAAAAAGGGCTGATTAACCATTGATGGAAACCTCGGCAGGCGGGTGTGGCGCCTGTAGTATGCAATTGTTAAGCCGATGTTTTATTATTGAAATTTATTTTTGGCCCGGCATCCGGGCGGGTTCCCAAGAAATCGCTGCGACCTGCGCAACGAGTTCGTGCGCGGACCTTGGCCGGACTTTTTATTTGAATCGAAAGCAATATGACAAGTCCCGCAGCAAAAGCCCAACCGGAAACCCCGGCGGCGACTTACGCCGACATTGCGACCGCCGCGGAAAAACTGGCGGGCGTCGCGCATCGCACCCCGGCACTGACTTCGCACACCGTTGACGAACGCACCGGCGCGAAGGTGTGGTTCAAGTGCGAGAATTTTCAGCGCATGGGTGCATTCAAATTCCGCGGCGCCTACAACGCACTTTCGAATCTGGACCCCGGGCAGCAAAGCCGCGGCGTGGTGGCATATTCGTCGGGCAATCACGCGCAGGCGGTGGCACTCGCGGGCAGGCTGCTCGGCGTCAAGGCGGTAATCGTGATGCCCGATGATGCGCCTTCGGTCAAGCGGGATGCTGCCCGTGGCTACGGCGCCGAGGTCGTGATCTACAATCGGGAGACTCAGGACCGCGAGCAGATTGCGCACGAGCTTGCGGCGCGGCGCGGCCTTGCCGTGATTCCGCCGTTCGATCATCCGCGCGTGATCGCCGGCGCGGGCACCGTCGCCATGGAGTTGATCGAGGAGGCGGGCGCGCTCGACTATCTGCTGGTACCGTGCGGCGGCGGGGGTTTGCTCTCGGGCTGTGCGATCGCGGCGAACCACCTGTCGCCCGGCGTCAAAGTGATCGGCGTCGAGCCTGCCGCCGGCGACGATGTCACTCGCTCGTTTCAGACGGGGACGCTGCAAAGCGTGCGCAATCCGGACACCATTGCTGACGGCGCGCGTACACATTCGGCCGGCAAGATCACGTTTCCGCTGATCCTGCATCACGTGCACGGCATGTTGACGGTGACCGACGACGAACTGCTGCGCAGCATGTTTTATCTGTGGGAGCGCATGAAGTTCGTGGTTGAACCGACCGGCGCGCTCGCGGCGGCGGCGCTGCTCGAAGGAAAGCTGGACGCACGTGGCAAGCGCGTCGGCGTCGTTATCAGCGGCGGGAATCTGGACCTGAAAAGCCTCGCACGTTTGGTCTGAAATTTAACCAGGCGACGTTTGCCTGTGTTTATTTCCGGGCCGGGGCGCGCCGCCCCTGAGACTGCTAGAATCGCGGCTTTTCGGAAATCTACCGGGTTATTGCGATGATCCTTTACGCCGCCGCCATTTTTCTGGGCGCTTTCCTGCTGTTCCTGGTTCAACCCATCATTGCCAAGCAGATCCTGCCGTGGTTCGGCGGTTCGGCGGCGGTGTGGGCCACCTGCATGGTGTTCTTCCAGATGGCGCTGCTGCTCGGTTACGCCTACGCGGACTGGACCACGCATCGTCTTACGCACCGGCGCCAGGTGATCCTGCATATCTCGTTGCTGGCCCTGAGCCTGCTGCTGCTGCCTATAATTCCCGATACGGCATGGAAACCTGCCGGCAACGAGGAACCGACCTGGCGTATTCTTGGCCTGCTGGTGGTGACCATCGGGCTGCCGTATTTCCTGCTTTCGACGACGAGCCCGCTGATGCAGGCGTGGTTCTCGTGGCGCTACCATCACGCAGCGCCGTACCGGCTGTTCGCGCTGTCGAACCTGGCGTCGCTGTTCGCGTTGCTTGCCTATCCGGTCGTAATCGAACCATGGGTCACAACCGCGACGCAATCGGTGGCGTGGTCCGGGATCTATGCGGTGTTCGCGCTGCTGTGCATCGCGACTGCTGCGGCGAGCATACGGAATGCCGACGCCGGCAAGGTGGATGCGCCGCTGGCGGCCGCTGTGGGCGATCCCGCCGCCGTGCGGCCCGGCGCCGGACCGCAGCTGGTGTGGCTCGCGCTTGCCGCGATGGCGTCGTTTCTGCTGCTGGCGGTGACCAATCACATCAGCCAGAACGTTGCCTCCCTGCCGTTCATGTGGATACTGCCGCTCGCACTTTACCTGGCGACGTTCATTTTTTGCTTCGATCATCCGCGCTGGTACCGTCGCAATATTTTTCTCGTGCTCGCCGCAATCGCGCTGCCGGTGATGGCATGGTATTCGGATTCGCTCGACCTCAAGCTGGTGATCCCGATTTACCTCGCGGGATTGTTCGTGTGCTGCATGTTTTGCCACGGCGAGCTTTCGCAGCTCAAGCCCGCACCGCGCTTTCTGACGACGTTTTACCTGATGATTTCGCTTGGCGGCGCCATCGGCGGGCTGCTGGTGGGACTGGTCGCGCCGCACCTGCTGACCGGCTATTTCGAGCTCGGCATCGGGCTCGTCGCATGCGCGGTTCTGCTGCTGTATCGCACCTTCCGCATGGCATGGTGGGCCATGCTCGTATCCGCAGCGGTGGTCGGCGCGACCGCGTGGGGCGCGGGCAAGGCGATCGAGTACCAGGTTTCCGATTCGCGCGTGATGATGCGCAATTTCTACAGCGTGGTGCGCACGCGCGAGTACGATGCGCCGGTGCCGTTCCGCTCGATGGTGCACGGCGGCATTATGCACGGCGGCCAGTTGCGCGACCCGGAGGTGCGCCTCGCGCCGAGCAGTTATTTCGGCCCGAACAGCGGTTATGGGCGCATGTTCGCGAGTCTGTCTGATGCGCCGCGCAAAGTCGGTGTAATCGGGCTCGGCGCCGGCTCCATCATCGCGTATGCGCGCAAGGGCGACAGGTTCCGTTTCTACGAAATCAACCCGCAGGTCGTGGCGCTTGCGCAGCGCGAATTTACCTTTATGACCGACAGCCCGGCCAAAATCGAGGTGGTGCTCGGCGACGGGCGCCTGAGCCTGGAGCGCGAGGCGAGCCAGCAGTTCGACGTGCTCGCGATGGACGCGTTCTCGGGCGACTCGATCCCGCTGCATTTGCTGACGCGGGAGGCAATGGCGATATACATGCGGCACCTGAAACCCGGCGGCGTGCTCGCATTTCAGGCGACCAACCGCTTCATCAACATCGCGCCGGTGGTGGCGAGCCTCGCAGCCGAGCACGGGCTCGTTGCCGTCATGATCACCGATGCGCCGGAAAGCGAGGAAGGCGCCAACTACTGGATTTCCGGCACCGACCAGATACTTGTCACCTCGAACCGCGAACTGCTCGAAGCGGCACGAATTCGCGACGCTGCCACCATTGCCACCGCGCCCGCGGGTTTCCGGGTGTGGACTGATGACTTCAATAATTTGCTGCGCGTGCTGAAATAGGTCGGCAATTCGATTGACAATCAGTTCAGTATTTTCTAGCATCGAGGCACCGCGCTGGGTTACTCTTTTCCATGTTGGCATGACAATTTTCATGCTGGCGTGGAGTGCCCATTTGACACGAACGAGGAGGTGTAAATTGCGATACCGCTGGTCGAGGGCAATCCTGTCAATGCTGGCATGCGGGAGTCTCCATTACGGATGAGCGTCGGCATGGGAACGGGGCGATACAGCCCGCAGCGCGAAGAGTGCGGTACCCGGGAAGCGCAGGCATGACTTATCCGGGGAACCGGCGGCATTCGGGGACCTTCCACGATATGCACCGTTATCAGCCGGCGTCATGATGGCAACCCGGCCGGCAGACCCTGCAATCAGACTCGCGTTCATTTCCGATGGCGTCAATGTGTGGCCGTTTCATGTTGCGCAGGCCAAAGGATTCTTTGAGGCGGAGGGAATCGCGGTTGAAATGACGCTGACCGGTTCGTCGGCGAAGCAGCTTGATGAACTCGTCAAGGGTGGTTTTGACATCGGCTTGCAACAGTCCGATCATGTCGTGCGCGCGGTCGAGCGCGGCTCCGACCTGTTCGTGCTCATGAGCTTCGCCAATGCGCCGGCAATGCGACTGATGGTCGCGCCGGAAATCGGTTCGTTCGCCGATCTCCGGGGCAAGGTCATCGCGGTGGATGGCGCGCGCACCGGTTATGCGGTGCTGTTGCGCAAGCTGCTCTCAGACAATGGGTTGCAGGACGGCGATTGCACCTTCACCGAGTTCGGCGGCTCGATTGAGCGCGTCAACGCGCTCAAACGCGGCGCGGCGGTCGCCAGTTTTCTCAACCCGCCGTTTGACGGGGGCCTGCTCGCGGACGGTTTCAGCAGTCTGGGCACGACCAGCGAATTTTTTCCCGGTTACCCGGGTTCGACCGTCGCCGCGCGCCGCAGCTGGGCTCAGCGCAACGAGCAGCGACTGATATCGTTCGTCCGCGCATATAACGCCGGTTATGCCTGGCTCAAGGACACTGAAAACCGGGAGGAGGCAATCAGGATACTGTCGGCACGGGTAAAAACTGACGCCAATACCGCGAGGCTTGCATATGAACAGCTTGTCGAGCGCCCGACGCCGGCGATCACGCCGGAGGGAATGCGCCAGGTGATCGACATCGTGTGGGCGTCCGAGAGGTACAGCGGACCAAAAGGCGCGCCGGAAAAGTACATGGATTTGTCGTATTGGAACAAGGCGCGGCAAGCGCGTTGAACCTTCACGCCTGACTTGAAGGGATATCGTGAGCATTGCAACCGCGAGCGAGGCAGGAGGCCAGGATACTCGCCTTGCCTCGGCAATCCGTCACTGGGCGCCGCGCTTCATCGCGAACGGCGTGCCGTTCACCGATTTTCAGGAAGTAACCGCCGGCATCACGCGCTGGGAGGACTGGTGCCATGCCTGGTGCACGCGCGGCGCGCTGTATGAGGAAATCGGGCGCGAGGCGTTAACCGGCGGGTTCGGCCTGTCAGCGGCGCAGCACCTGACGACCGCCGCGGTGTGCTATCATTTTTCCAAGTTCTTGTTCGTGCATGACCTTGAGCAGATGCGCGCCGCGCACATGAAGGCGGTCGAATGCCGCAAGCTCGCTTTGCCGCACCTGCGCCCCGCCGGCGAATACGTGCATATTCCGTTCGCAGGCAAGTCGCTCGCTGGTATATTGCGTCGTCCCGCGGGCGCGGTGCGTCCGCCGGTCGTGGTGATGTGTATGGGGCTCGACTCGGCGAAGGAGGAAATGGAGACCTACGAGTCGCTGTTTCTCGCGCGCGGGCTTGCGACTTTGTCGTTCGATGGGCCGGGGCAGGGCGAATCCGAGTATGACTTCGCGATCCGCGGCGATTACGAAACGGTGGTGGCCGCGGTGATCGACTGGCTCGAAAACCGCGACAATATCGACACCGGAAGAATCGGTCTGTGGGGCGTCAGCCTCGGCGGCTATTATGCGGCGCGCGCGGCGGCGTTTGAACGCAGAGTCAAGGCGTGCATCGGACTGTCGGGTCCCTATGATTTGGGGCAGAACTGGGACGCGTTGCCGGAATTGACACGCGAAACCTTCCGCGTGCGCAGCAGATGCGCAACTTCGGAAGAGGCGCGCAAACACGCGTCGACTCTTTCGATGCGCGGCATCGCGCGACGGATCGAGTGCCCGCTTTATCTGGTTGCCGGCAAGCAGGACCGTCTGATCCCGTGGCAGGACGCCGAGCGGCTCGCGCAGGAGGCTGTGGGCCCGGTCGAGCTGGTGGTAATTGAAGACGGCAACCACGTTGCCAATAACCGCGGCTACCGGTACCGTACGCAGTCGGCCGACTGGATGGCGCGCCAGCTCGGGGTGCCGGCGAAATAACCAAGTGAGGGAGAGAATCATGCATGAAAAATTCTGGATGGCAGTAGCGGCTGCTGCAGCCATAGGCATCGCGGGCGCCGCGGCGGCGGCCGAGCAATACCCCAATAAGCCGATACGCATGGTGGTGCCGTTTCCGCCGGGTGCTGCGAGCGATTTTCTCGCGCGCTCCATCGGGCAGATGCTCAGTAAAGATTACGGCCAGCAGATCATCATCGATAACCGGCCCGGTGCCGGCGGGCTGATGGGCAGCGCTATCGTCGCCACGGGCATTCCTGACGGCTATACGCTGGCGCTGATCGGACAGCCTCACCTCGTCAACACGTTGATTCACAAGCAGCCGGGTTACGACGCGTTTCGTGATGTCGCGTCGATTACGGAAGTCGCCTCGATGCCCAACGTGCTGGTGATCGCGCCCAATCTGCCGGTAAAGTCGGTCAGCGACCTGATTGCGTATGCCAAGGCCAGGCCGGGGCAGCTCAATATCGGTTCGGCCGGAGTGGGCAGTTCGTCGCATCTGGCGGGAGAGATGTTCAAAGCAGTGGCCGGGATCGATGTCGTGCACGTGCCATTCCGGTTGCTCGGCGACATTTTTACCGAAATGATCGCCGGTCGCGTGCATCTCTACGTATTTCCGTTGCCGGCGGTAATGCCGATGCTGCAGCAGGCGAAATTGCGGCCGCTGGCCGTTGCCACTCCCAGGCGCGCGGTGGCGCTTCCTGACGTGCCGACCATGGCCGAATCGGGGTTGCCGGCTTTCCGGTCAGAAAGCTGGTTTGGCATCGTGGCGCCGGCAAAGACACCACCTGCGATCATCGCGCAGTTGAACCGCGATATAGTCAGAATACTGAGGGATCCTGCACTCGCCGAGCGCATGCTGGCGCAGGGCGCAGAACCTGTATTCGGCACGCCGGAACAATTCCTGAAACTGCAGCAGGACGAATACGCGCGAATCCGGAAACTGGTCAAGGACATCGGAATCGAGCCGAGATAGGCGCGCCGGATCGCATTACTGAGTAATTACGAAACCGGATGACAGTCCGGTTTCGCTCGACGCTCCCCTCGCCCTCCGGGAGAGGGGCATGGGGGTGAGGGCCGGGCGATGTAACGCAGTTACGTAAAGCTCGTTAATCACAAACTGAGGAGCCAAACATGATTTCCTTCATCAAGCTGAAAACGACCGCGGTGACTGCCATGCTGGTATTCGCCGTCGCGTACCCGGCATACGCGCAGGAAAAATTTCCGCGCAAGCCGATCCGCATGCTGGTGCCGTTCTCCGCTGGCAGCCAAACCGACATTCTGGCGCGCTGGGTCGGGGAAAAGATGGGCGAAAACTGGGGCCAGCAGGTGGTGGTGGACAACCGGCCGAGCGCAGGCGGGACCATCGCTTCGGAATACGTACTCGGCGCCAACCCGGACGGGCACACGCTCATGATGGTTTCCACCGGCCATGCCGGCAACGCGACGCTCTATTCCAAGTTGCCGTACGACACCATCAAGGATTTCGCGGGCGTTTCCCAGGTCGCCAGCGTGCCCAACATTCTGGTGGTGGCGCCCGCGCTCGGCGCCAAATCGGTCAAGGAGCTGATCGCGCTGGCTAAGTCGAAACCGGGGCAGTTCAACTTCAGTTCCGCCGGCATCGGCAGCGGCACGCAGATCAACGGCGAGATGTTCAAGCTCGCCGCGGGGATAGCCGCGACCCACATCGCCTACAAGGGCGCTCCGGAGGCGCTCAACAACGTCATATCGGGAAGTGTCGAGTTCTGCTTCTCCCCGTTGCTGGTTGCGGCCGGGCAAATCCGCGCCGGCAGGGTGCTCGCGCTTGCCGTCAGTACCGCCGCCCGTTCGCCGATGTTCCCCGAAGTGCCGACCGTCGCGGAGGCCGGCGTCCCCGGGTTCGATTACGACCAGTGGTACGGGCTGCTCGCGTCGGCCAAGACGCCGCGGCCGCTCATCAACCTGCTCAACAAGGAGGTCGTGCGTATCCTGAACCTCCCGGACGTGAAGGAGCGCATGCTGAGCCAGGGTGCAACTCCCAAGCCAACCACGCCGGAAGCATTCGACGCCTTCATCCGGTCGGAGGTCAAAAAGTTCGCTACGGTGATCATCGCCGCCGGCGCGCGGGTCAACTGATGAAATGGGCACTGCAATGGATATGGCAGCGAAAGCAAAAGATCCGAGAGTCGAAGCGGCGATCTCGCACTGGGCGCCGCGTTTTGTCGCCAACGGCGTGCCGCTCACCGATTTCCAGGAGGTGACGGCGGGCGTCGAGCGCTGGGAAGACTGGTGTTCGGCATGGTCGGCGCGCGCGGCGACACACGAGGCACTCGGGCAGCAGGCCCTGGCTGACGGATTCAAGCATTCCGCGGCAGAGCACTACACGCGCGCCGCGGTGTGCTACCACTTCGGCAAGTTTTTGTTCGTGAACGACATGGCGCAGATGAAGCGGGCGCATATGAAGTCAGTCGAGTGCCGCAATCACGCGCTGCCATTGCTGCGTCCGCCCGGCGAGCGAGTTGAGATTCCGTACGAGGGTAAGCTGCTGTACGGCAATCTGCGCAGGCCCGCGGGCGTCGTGCAAGCGCCAATCGTTGTGATGTGCATGGGGCTCGATTCGGCCAAGGAGGAAATGGACGATTACGAGAACCGTTTTCTCGAGCGCGGTCTGGCCACGCTCGCATTCGACGGCCCCGGGCAGGGCGAGGCGGAGTATGACTTTCCGATTTGTCCGGAATACGAATGGCCGGTCAAGGCGGTGATCGATTACCTCGAGACGCGCCACGACATCGATCCGGGGCGCATTGGCATCTGGGGCGTGTCGCTCGGCGGCTATTACGCGCCGCGTGCCGCGTGCTTCGAGAAGCGCATCAAGGCGTGCGTTGCGCTGTCGGGGGCATACCAGCGCTCCGGCAGTTTCGAGGGCCGGCCGGTCATCAACGTGGAGGCGTTCCGGGTGCGCTCGAAAAGCGCGAACCTCGAGGATGCGAGCAAGGTCGCGTTGCGCATGTCACTCAAGGGCATCGCCAGAAACATTACCTGCCCGATTTACATTGTCGCCGGTACCCGGGACCGCCTGACTTCGCCCGATCAGGCCGAGAAGCTCGCGGCGGAAGTATCGGGCCCGTGCGTGCTCTCGGTGATCGAGGGCGGCAACCACGTCGTCAATAATTATTGGTACCGCTACCGTGACCAGACCGCCGACTGGATGGCAGCCCAGCTGGCTGTTGCAAAATGTTGAACCAGGGTCACCAGGAGATTTGAATGGCTGGAAAACGCAGGGCGGTGGAACCCAGGCGGGTGAAGGCGAGCGGTATCGATTCGAAACGCGGCGTGAGCACGGCACCCGACGGACTCTACGATCCCGCGAACCCGGGGCATCGCTGGGAGCGTCCACTGCAGGCGCCGGGCCGCATGCAGGTCGATTTCGAGGAGCGCGTCGATTTCCGGCGTCTGCACAACTACCGGCTCGCGCGCACCCGCAATGCGCTTGCAAAATCGAAGCTCGGCGCTCTGCTGGTCTTCGACCAGTACAACATGCGCTACATTTCGAGCACGGTGATCGGCGAGTGGGCGCGCGACAAGCTGACGCGCTGGTGCCTGCTCACCGGCAATGGCGAGCCGTGGGTTTGGGATTTCGGCTCGGCCGCGCGCCATCACAAAATTTACGCGCCGTGGTTGCCCACCAATCACTGCCTCGCCGGCAATGTCGGTCTGCGCGGCGCGATCAATCCCCGGGTGGGGCTGTTCGAGGAAGCGGCCCGGGAGATCCGCGATATTCTCGTGCAGGAGGGTGTCGCCGACATGCCGCTGGGGATCGATGTCGTCGAGCCGCCGTTCCTGTTTGCGCTGCAGAAACTCGGGCTCAAGGTTCAGGACGGCCAGCAGGTGATGCTCGAAGCGCGCGAGATCAAGAGCCATGACGAGATCACCCTGCTCAACACGGCGGCGGCGATGGGTGATGGCGTGTACCAGGACATTTTCGAGGCGTTGAAGCCCGGCGTGCGCGAAAACGAAATCGTGGCGATGGCGACCAAGCGTCTCTATGAGATGGGTTCGGACTGCGTCGAGGCGATCAACGCGATCGCCGGGGAGCGCTGCAGTCCGCACCCGCATAATTTCACCGATCGACTGATCCGCCCCGGGGACCAGGCCTACTTCGACATCATCCAGTCCTACATGGGCTATCACACCTGCTACTACCGCACCTTTACCGTCGGCTCGGCGACCAAGCCGCAGATCGACGCCTACAAGAAGGCGCGCGCATGGATGGACGGTGCGATTGCGATGCTCAGACCCGGTGTCACGACCGACAAGGTGGCAAGAATGTTCCCGAAGTCGACGGTGATCGGCTTCGAAACCGAAATGTCCGCTTTCGGCCTCAACTTCTGCCACGGCCTCGGCCTTGGGCTGCACGAGCGGCCGCTCATTTCGCGGCTTAATTCGCTCAAGGATCCGTACGAACTGAAAGCAGGGATGGTATTCGCCGTCGAAACCTTCTGTCCGGCGTCCGATGGCGTTTCTGCCGCGCGCATTGAGGAAGAGGTGGTGCTGACTCCGGGCGGCGCCAAAATCATCACACTGTTCCCGGCGCAGGAATTGCCGATCGCCAATCGTTATTAGATCTTGAACCGCAAAGGACGCAAAGGCGCCAAGGTTGCGCAGAGATCATATTGCTTTAGGAGATTTTCTTTGCGCCAAGGCTTTTATTGAGAATTACGTAACTGCGCGACACTTTTCCCTCATCCCCACCCTTCTCCCGGGGGGAGAAGGGCTTTGCATCCCTCTCCCTCCGGGAGAGGGACCGAGGGTGAGGGAAATATGTCGGAATCGTTGTTCGGTGTCATGGGGTTTGGTAATACTCAATAGGAGAGGTGAAAGGGGAGTTTTGAGGCACTGATATGGACACGACCAGTAAACGCAAAAAATCATCGCCACCTACGATCGACATCGGACAGGAAACGCGGCTCGAGCTCTACCGCCTGCAACTTGAGCTGCGCTACTGCGAGAAGCGAGCCTATGATCTGTTTTTGCAAAACCTGATCAAGGGTACCAGCCACTTGTCGCTCGGGCAGGAAGCAATTGCGGCCGCGTTCGGCGTCGCGATGCGGCCGGACGACTGGACGTTCTGTACCTACCGCGGCCATGCGCATACTCTCGCGCGCGGCGCATCGATGGAGGGCGTGCTCGGCGAGTTGATGGGGCGCCAGTGCGGCCTGTTGGGCGGCAAAGGCGGCTCGATGCACCTGACCGACGTCAAACGGGGCGTAATGGGATCGTACGCGATCATAGGCGCGCACCTGCCGGTCGCGGCAGGCGCCGCATGGTCGGCCCAATACCGCGGCACCGAGCAGGTCGCGGTGTGCTTCTTCGGCGACGGCACTACCAACATCGGCGCGTTTCACGAGGCGCTAAACTTTTCCGCGGTTTGGAAGTTGCCGGTTGTCTACGTGTGCGAGAACAATCTTTATATGGAATACACCCCGATCAGCGCGGTAACCGCGGTCGAGCATCCGGCAGCCGATCGTGCTGCCGCTTATGGGCTGCCTTCCATCGTGGTCGATGGCAACGATGCCGATGCGGTCTACAAGGTGGCCAGCGAAGCGTTGTCCAAGGCGCGCGCCGGCGGCGGGCCGTCGCTGATCGAAGCCATGACCTACCGCCACAGCGGGCATTCGCGCGCCGATCCGGCGAAGTACCGCCCGGAAGGCGAACTCGATAAATGGTTGCTGCGCGACCCGCTGATTATTTATCGCGAGCGCCTGCTCAAGCTCGGTTTTTCCGAGCCCACCTTGAAGGACATGGAAGCCGTAGCGATGGGCAGGGTCGATGCGGCGACTGCGATTGCCAAGGCATCTTCACTGCCGTCGCTCGACGATATCGAAAAGAACGTGTGGGCGGACGGGGGCTCGGCATGGCGGAACTGACCTATCGCGATGCGGTCGCGGCCGGCATTGCGCAGGAGATGGCGCGCGACGAAAACGTGGTGTTTTTGGGCGAGGACGTTGCGCACGCCGGTGGAGTGTTCAAGGCGACCGTCGGGCTGCTCGAGAAGTTCGGGCCGCGGCGCGTGCGCGATTGCCCGATTTCGGAGCAGGCGATACTCGGCGCCGCGATGGGCGCCGCGATGACCGGCTTGAAGCCGATCGCGGAGATCATGTTTTCGGATTTTCTGGCGGTGTGCTGGGACCTGGTCGCCAACGAAATCGCCAAGACGCGCTACATGACCAACGGCCAGATTACGCTGCCGCTGGTGATCCGCACCGCCAATGGCGCGGGCTCGCGCTTCGGTGCGCAGCATTCGCAGGCGGTCGAGAACTGGGCGATGGCGGTGCCGGGCATCAAGGTGGTCGCACCCGCTTTCCCCGCCGACGTCAAGGGGTTGCTCGCGGCGGCGGTGCGTGATCCGAATCCGGTGCTGTTTTTCGAGCAGAAATCGCTTTATTCGATGAAAGGCGAAGTGCCCGACGGCGAATACGTCGATGAACTCGGCAAGGCGAAAGTGCTGCGTGAGGGCCGCGATTGCACCATCGTCGCGCTCGCGCTGATGGTGCACCGCGCGCTGGATGCCGCGGCGATTCTGGAGAAAGAGCATGGCATCTCGTGCACGGTAGTCGACGTGCGCTCGCTGGTGCCGCTCGATACGCAGACCATATTGGGCGAAGTCGCCAGGACGGGGCGGCTGGTCACGGTCGAGGAAAACCCGCGGCTGTGCGGATGGGGCGCCGAGATTGCGTCGATTGTCGCCGACGAATGCTTCTGGGACCTCGACGGGCCGATATTGCGCATCACGACGCCGCACGTGCCGCTGCCGTCGGCGGATCTGCTCGAGGACAACACCATTCCGTCGGTTGCGCGCATCGTGCGCGAAATCCGCGACAAGATTGATTAAAGGCTACAATTTTTGGCCGTCATAACCGTAAGAAGGAGGAGATCATGAGAATCGAGAGTGTGTTCCGACTGTTTATCCTGGCATTCGTAGCGATATTGTCTCTTGCAACAGCGGGTTGCGCCCAGACCGGCGCTCGCCCGGAGGTTCTTCATCATGCCGATATGGTCCTCGTCGACGGCAAGGTCGTTACGGTAGACAAGGGCTTCTCCATCCAGGAAGCTGTGGCGATCCGGGACGGGAAGATCCTGGCGGTCGGGCCCACATCGAATATCAGGGCTCTGGCCGGAGCCGAAACCAAGGTCATCGACCTCAAGGGGCGCACGGTGATTCCCGGCCTCATCGATTCCCACATCCACTTTTTCCGTGCCGGCTTTACCTGGGCGCGCGAGGTCCGGCTGGACCAGGCGCACTCCGTCCCGGAGATCCTGGGCCTCATCGAGAAGCGCGCGAGACAAGTCAGCCCGGGCGATTGGATCCTCACGTATGGGGGCTGGCACTACAGCCAACTCAAGGAGGGGCGCGCCCCGACCCGGCAGGAACTGGACCGCGTTGCGCCCAATAACCCGGTGCTGCTGCGGATTCTCCTCCCCCATGCCTCGACTCACTTCGCCGTGCTCAACAGCGCCGCGCTCAAAGCGGTAGAGATCACGCGTGATACCGCGGCGCCGGCAAACGGTGTGATCGAAAAAGACGCCGCAGGGGAGCCGACGGGCGTTCTGCGGCGGGCGGCTGTCCCGCTCGCGCTGCGCAAGGTGCCCCGCGCGAGCTTTGAGGAGAAAGTCCAGGGCCTGAAGCTCGTCATGCGTGACTTCCACGCCGCAGGCTTGACCAGCGTGATCGAGACGGTCGGAGGCGGCGTGACGGACGACGACTACAAGGTGCTGTTCGAGTCGTGGCGGAAGAACGAGCTGACGATGAGGACGACGCTCCTCATCTACACCGCGACGCTCGCGGATGGCCAGCGCTGGATCAAGCATCTGCCGATCGGGTTCGGGGACGAGTGGCTGAGGGTGAACGGCTTCGGCGAGCAGCTCGTGAACGCCGTGCAGGATAATCTCGCCGCGAGCTTTCCCCTCAAGCCCGAAGGCCTGGAGGAGTACCGGAAGTTCGTGACCGAAGCGGCGAAGAGCCGGTGGCCGATCCAGCAGCACACGACGCTGGGGGCAACAGCCAAAGCCTACCTCGACATTTTCGAAGAGGTTGACCGGCAATATCCGATCCGGGATCTCAGGTGGTCCCTCGCCCACGTGGAAACGATCTCGGAAGCGGACATGCGGCGTGTGAAGCGCCTCGGTATGGGACTGACAATCCAAAGCCGTCAGGTGATCCAGAGCGAGCTGATGAAGCAGGCGTGGGGCGATGCGGCCGCTTCGGCCCCTCCGATGAAAAAGATGCTGGAGCTCGGACTGCCGGTTGGAGCAGGGACGGACGCCACGGTCGTGACGCCTTATCATCCGTTCACCACGCTCTGGTGGATGGTGACGGGGAAGGACTGGGCCGGTCGGGTGGTTCGCCCGAATGAGCGGCTGAACCGCGAGGACGCCTTGCGGGTCCACACCGTAGGGAGCGCCTGGTTCTCCTCCGAAGAGAAGATCAAAGGCTCGATCGAGACCGGCAAGCTCGCCGACCTCGTCGTGCTGACCGGCGACTATCTCACCGTGCCGGAGGACAAGATCCGCGAGATCAGCGCGGTCATGACGATCGTCGGCGGCAAGGTGGTGTATGAAAAGCAATGAAATATGGACGTAATCATGCCGCAACTCGGCGAGACGGTCGCCGAGGGCGTCGTCACCCGCTGGTACAAGAAGGTCGGCGATGCGGTGAAAGCGGACGAGACGCTGTTCGACGTCGAGACCGACAAGGTCAGCACCGAGATTCCGGCGCCGGCGAGCGGCGTGATCGCCGAAATCCTGGTGCAGGAGGGTGTGACGGCGAAAGTCGGTTCGCGTCTGGCGGTGATCCGCGAAAGCGCCGACGCCGCGTCGGCTGCCGCGCCGGTTATTGCGCAATCCGCAGTTGCTGCTGCTCCGCAAGCGGCGGCTTCGCGCGCGCAACGTTTTGCGCCGTCTGCCGCGGGCGAGCGGTTATCGCCGGTGGTGCGCAGGTTGATCGCCGAGCACCAATTGAATCCGGCCGACATCAGCGGCAGCGGGCGCGACGGTCGCATCACGCGCGAGGACGTGCTCGGCTTCGTTGCGCAACGCGGCGCGCAACAGCAGGGCGAACTACGGACGCAGACACGGGTCCCGTATACCGTCGGCACGCAAACGCGCAAACCACTCAATAAGATTCGCAAGCGCACCGGTGAGCACATGCTCAGATCATGGACTACTGCGCCGCACGTGATGCAGGCGGTGGAAGCGGATTTCATGAAGGTAGAGCAGGCGCGTCAGGCGGCGGGTGCTGCCTGGAAGACGCGCGAAGGCTTTGCGCTGACTTATCTGCCGTTTATCGTGCACGCGGTAGCCGCCGCGCTCGCCAAATTTCCGCTGCTCAATGCGAGTCTTGATGGCGATGATCTGGTGCTGCATCCGCGCATCAATATTGGAATTGCGGTCGATCTTGATTTCGAAGGGCTGGTGGTGCCGGTAGTAAAAGACGTGCCGGCCAAATCGCTGCCGCGGCTTGCGCGCGAGATCAACGAACTTGCGCAACGGGCCAGGAGTAACCGCCTGAAGCCGGACGAGATGACCGAAGGCACCTACACGATATCCAACAATGGCGCGTTCGGCACCTTGATCACGGCGCCTATCATCAATCAGCCGCAGGTCGCGATCCTGTCGTCCGACGGCGTGCGCAAGAAGCCGGTGGTGATCGAAGGCCCTCACGGCGACAGTGTTGCGATCCGCCCGGTCGGCGTGCTGGCGCAGAGCTTCGATCACCGCGCGGTCGACGGCGCTTATGCGGCGGCGTTTCTGCGCGAACTCAAAACCCTCATCGAAAGCCGCGACTGGGTGCAGGCACTGCAAGGATGAGGGCGGACCCTCATCACTTTTTGGCGGCAATGACAGCATCGACTACGGAGAATTGACTCATGGCAGCGGCAAATATGAAAGCGCATCGCCTGGGCTGGATCGGCATCGGTCGCATGGGCTATGCAATGGCTGAACGCCTGGCGCGGGCGGGGTGCGACATTTCGGTGTGGAACCGGACCCGTTCCAAAGCGGAGCCGCTCGCCGCGCACGGCGCCAGGGTCGTAAATGCGCTGGTTGACCTCGCGGCCTGCGATATCGTGTTCACGATGGTGAGCACGGGCAAGGACGTCAAGGAAGTGCTGTTCGGTCCCAACGGGGTGATGTCGAAAGGCAAGGCGCCGAAAATCATCGTGGACAGCACCTCGATTTCAATCGAGGAGTCCGCCGAAATCCGCGCCAGGCTCGCCGCGCAGGGCGTGAAGCTGCTGGCGGCGCCGGTTTCAGGGAATGCCAAGGTGATAAACGCCGGCAAGCTCACCGTCGTTGCGTCGGGGCCGAAGGACGCCTTTGAAGCGGCGGCCCCGTATTTCGCGGCCATCGGCCGGGGCGTTACCTATGTTGGCGACGGCGAGCTCGCGCGCATCGCCAAGATCTGCCACAACGTAATGCTCGGCGTGGTGATTCAGAACCTGTGCGAGATCACCGTGCTCGCGCAAAAGGCGGGAATGCAGCGCCACGCGTTTCTGGATTTTCTCAATCAGAGCGTGATGGGATCGATGTTTACGCGCTACAAGACCCCGGCACTGAGCAACCTCGATTTTCACGTCACCTTTACGCCAGAGCTGCTGCGCAAGGACCTCGATCTGGGACTCGCCGCGGGCCGGGAACTCGGCGTGCCGATGCCGATATCGTCGGTTGCGCGCGACATGGTGCAGACGCTGATCGGCAACGGCTACGACCAGGATTTCTCGCAATTGCTGCTGCTGCAGGCGCGGGCTTCCGGCGTTGAACTGAAATCCGAAAACGTGAATGTCGGCGACGGACTGTCGTGAAGGCCGTGATAAAGAAACGCGATGGGTGACAACTATCCGGTAGTCAAAGTAGCTGCGGTCCAGGCCGCGTCGGTATTTCTCGATCGCGAAGGGTCAACCGAAAAAGCGTGCCGCCTGATACGCGAGGCGGGCCGCAACGGCGCGCGCGTGATTGGATTACCCGAGGGCTTTATCCCGGCGCACCCGGTGTGGTATCACCACCATGCCGCGACCAGCGCGATCGCCAACAAGCTCGCGGTCGAGCTGTTCAAGAATTCGGTGGAGATTCCCGGTCCCGAAGTCGACCGGCTTTGCGCCGCGGCGCGCGACGCCAATGCTTACGTTGTGATCGGCGTGTGCGAAAAGCTGCCGCAGACCATCGGCACCATGTTCAACAGCCAGGTTTACCTCGGTCCCGACGGCACCTTGCTCGGCAAGCACCAGAAAATCATGCCGACGGTGGGCGAGCGCCTTGTGCACATGGGCGGATTTGGCGACACGTTCGGCGCGTTCCAGACCGAATTCGGCCCGATGAGTGCTCTGATATGCGGTGAGAACTCCAATCCGCTCGCGGTATTCGCGCTGACGGCAGAGGGCACGCGCATCCACGTCATGAGCTGGCCCAACCACTTTCCGACCAGCGGCGATCCGATGCGCAACCGCGTCGCGGTCGACTCTCAGGCGTTCGCGCAGATGAGCAAGGCGTTCGTGATCTCGGCGTGCGGCACGATCGACGAAGACATGATCAGGAAGCTCGAAGTCGCACCCGGCGCGGAGAAATTCCTGCGCAATCCGGACTGCTGCGGCGGCAGCGCGATCGTGGCGCCGAACAGCCGCATTCTCGCCGGCCCGATGGGCGCGGAGGAGGGAATACTATATGCCGAATGCAACCTCGAGCTTGGCGTGCTGTCCAAACTCAGACACGATTTCGCGGGACACTACAACCGGCCCGACATTTTTCAGCTCCAGATTAACCGTGCCGCGCCGCATATCTACACCGTCCACGGCACGCGCGAACAGGCGGCGCTCGCAGCGGCGGCGCAGGCACAACTGCCGGGCATGCCGCCGGCGCTTCCGAATGCTACGGCTTGGCAAACGGTCGAGATGCCGGGTGGTGACGGTATGCATGACGAAAAAAAGGCCAAGCAGTGAGCGTTATTCATAACGAAACTCCGCAGCCTGCTGCGGGCCGCGATACGATCGATTGCTGCGGCAGATCGCTCCCGGAAGCGGGACGCGCCATCATCGAACGCTACAACGCGCTTGCTGCGGGCGCGCGCCTCGAGGCCCGCGTCGATGCCTATTGCGCCGGCCTCAAGGTATGGCTGCTCGAAGCCGGCGCGCGGCATGGCGCTGAGCGTTTGAGCGACGGCGCCTGGCGGCTGACGATCCGGCGCGGCCTGACCCCGGCGCAAGGCTCGATCCCCGGCGTGCACCACGTGGTGAGTGATGGCGACTCGGTGTGGACATGCCGGCGCGACGAACTCGTCGCGCGTATCGACACACAAACTCATCGCGTAGTCGCGACCGGCAGGGTTGCCCGCAAAGCATCGCACATGGCGCTGGATGCCGCGGCGGGACGGCTGTTTCTTGCCGACAGCGAGGCCGGTGAAGTGATCGCGCTGCGTGCCGCTGATCTGCGGGTCGAGCAGCGCTGGCCGGCGCCGGGTGGGCCGCAACTGCCGCTGGTGAGCCCGGAGGGCATCGTTTGCGTCACGGGTCCTGCGAGCGGGACCCTGACCATTGCGCGACCGAGCGCAGGCGAATACGGCGTGCAGACCGTTGCCGTCGGCGCATGCCCGCACGACCCGCTGCTAACGCACGATGGCGCGCATGTTTTCGTGCCGTGCATGGGCGGCAACGAACTCGTCAAGGTGCGGCTTGCCGATGGCTGCGTTGTCGGCCGCTGCGAAGTCGGCGACGGCCCGTCGCATCTTGCACTGCATCCGGACAGTACGCGCATTTATTCAGCCAACAGTTGGGACGGCACGGTCACATGCGTGACTGTGGACGGAGAGTGCATGGCGAGTGCGCCAAGCGGCGGCTGGGCGCACGCGATTGATATTGCGCCGGACGGCCGCCGGGTTTTTGTCGCCAATTTCATGGATGATACGCTCGCGGTATTCGACGCTGAGACGCTCGAGCGTGTCGCGCTGCTGGCGACCGACGCCTATCCGCACGGTCTCGATATCTCGCCCGACGGCCGCTATGTGATCGCGACCGGCTTTGCGTCGGATTACCTGCGCATATATGATGCAGATGCCCAATGTGAAATCGCGCGCATCGAAGTCGGCGCCGGATCGTCGCACACGGTTTTTGTGGGCGGCGCCGCGTACGTCGGATGCTCAATCCCGGATTACATCGCGCGCCTCGATCTTGCTACACTGTCACTGAGGGATCCGATTCGGATTCATTGACCCGCGCGCTGCGGTTACGCATCGAAGGATCTATTATGACCAAACAAAGAATCAGCTACGTTCCGCTGGAAAAAATGGACGCCGCAATGCGCGCGGAGATGGAGCGTTGCGCGCGCGAAGGCACGCCGCGGCCGGAAAGCACCTCGGTGCGCGCGCACGTGCTGTCGTGCTTCTGGTTTTTCGCCAATGCATGGAACGACATTTTTCGCAACGGCATCGTCGACCATGCGCTGAAGGAGCTTTGCCGCGTCTACGTCTCGCGCTCGGTGATCTGCGAATTCTGCGGCAACCAGCGCTCGATCAAGGGCGCGCACGAGGGGCTGCAGGAAACGCACTACGACGATCTCATCAATTTCGAGAAGTCGGTCAAGTACCACGACCGGCAAAAGTCGGCGCTCGCCTATGCCGAGGCGATCGTCTGGCGGCTCGATACCGATGACGCGTTCTGGGAACGCATGTACCGGCATTTTTCCGAACCCGAACTGGTTGAACTGGGCTGCGCGATCGGACTCACGTTCGGCCAGCAAAGCTGGCTCAGGCTGCTCAACATCGAACACCACCAGGTGATGGCCGGCACTTCGGCATCGATGGCGCCGGGGTTCGAAACACCGGAGGCATTGGCGAAATCGAAGGCAGCCCCGGGCTACTGGGCCAAGCAAGGTGCCGCGCACAAAAAAAACGCGGCGTAATCAAAGTCGAGGAGCAGAGGCATGGAACTTGCGGCTGAAACGGCGCAACCGCGCATCTCGATGTCCGGCGCCGGCAAGCGTTACGGCAAGCTGCAGGTGTTCCAGGACGTCGAATTCGCGGTCGGCGAGCGTGAGGTGCTGACGATCATCGGCCCCTCAGGGTGCGGCAAGACGACGCTTTTAAGGTGTATCGATGGCCTGATCCCGCTTTCCGAGGGCGAGATTACAATGGACGGCGAACGGATCACGGGACCGCGCGAAGGCGTGGCGATGGTGTTTCAGCACTTCGGGCTGTTTCCGTGGAAAACCGTCTTCGATAACATTGCCTACGGCCTGAAGCTTGCCGGCGCATCGCGTGCGCGGATCGAGGAGAAAATCCCGGAATTCATAAAACTGGTGGGACTTTCAGGGTTCGAGCATTATTACCCCTATCAGATTTCCGGCGGCATGCAGCAGCGTTGCGGCGTGGCGCGCGCGCTGGCGGTGGAGCCGAGGGTGCTGCTGATGGACGAGCCGTTCGGCGCGGTTGACGCGCAGACGCGCGAAATCCTGCAGTTCGAGATGTTGCGGATCTGGGAGGCGCGCCCGACTACCATGGTGTTCGTCACCCACTCGATAGACGAGGCGGTGCTGATGGGCGACCGGGTCATGGTGCTCAAGGGACGTCCAAGCCGCGTTTATGAAATTGTCACAGTCGACCTGCCGCGCCCGCGCGATCGTGCTACGCTGCTGTTGCCGCGCTTTGCTGAATTACGGGAACATGTCTGGAGCACCCTGATGCAGGAGGCGAAGGAAGCTGAGTTCAACGTTTAAGACGGTTCTTGCGGTACCGGTTGGCGCAGCCAACCGGTTGGTATTTAAAATTTCAAAATAGGAGGAAGCGATGAAAAACTTTGGAGTTCCAATGAGCAAACTGACGCTGTCGGCGCTCGCCGCCGAGATCGGCATCATGGCTTTTGCGGTTACCGTGCCAATGAGCGCCCATGCGGCCGACAAATTCTCGATCGGCGTTCCCGGCGTTCCCCCGGTCTTTGTCTCGGCCCTGGTCTATACCGCGAAAGATGGCGGGTTTTACAAGAAGTACGGGCTCGACGTGACCATAAAGCCGTTCGATTCAGGGGTTGCTGCGGCCAATGCGGTCGTCAGCGGATCAGTCGACGCGTCTATTTCGCCGACAGCGCCGGCGATCCGCATGATTTCCAACGGCGATGTGCCGCTGGTTGCCGTTCAGGGATATGAAAAGCCGGATTGGATCCTGGGATCGATGGACACGAGCAAGAGCAAATGCGAGGACGTGAAGGGGCAGGCGGTCGGCGTCGACTCGCCGCAGGGCGCGCGCTGGGTCGCGCTTCAGAACATGGTCGGGGCCTGCGGCCTTCAGCCTGACAAGGACATCCCGACCGTTAACCTGAGTTCCAACGTCGGCGCCGCAATGGTCGCCGGGCAGTTGACGTTCGGGGTGCTGCACTTTGACGATGTTCCGGTGATCGAGCGGGAAAGCGGCAAAAAGCTGACCATCGTTCTGGAAATCGAGAAGACGGCGCCGGGCACCCATTACACGAGCTTGTTCACCAACTCGAAAAAACTTGCGGCTGATCGTGACCAGTTGGTTCGCGTTGTCGCCGCGCATATCGAAGCGATCAAGTTCATGAACGATCCGGCCAATTTCGGCAAGGTCGGCGGCTACGCCAAACCGACCGGGCGCAATCTTCAGGACGCGACCAATGCGGTCAAGATGTTCACCGAATTCGAGTTCTGGCCCAATGGCCATCCGGGCCTTGACAGAAAACGGTTCGACAAAACAGTCCAGATCCAGGTGATGGTCGGGCAGAAGACCAAGGGCAAGGGCGGGATCAAACCCGAGGTGAAGGCGGTGACCTATGAGCGTTTTGCCGATCTTTCGGTATGGAACGATGCCATGGCGCTGGTGAAGAAATCGAAGTAATGACGCTGCAGTAATCGGAGACGGGCGGAAACGTGCCGGAGGGATATACCGGCGGTTTCTGCCCGCTTCATCCGGTTTTTCAATTCGTACGCTGCCAGGGCCCGTGAATAAGCTGATTCAACTGATCAATTCGGATGTGCGGTGGGTCCGACGGGCGACTCTCGTCGCAAGCGTTCTCTTGGGCGCGGCAATCTGGGAGTACGCGGGCCACAATGCCAATCCGTTGTACATGGCGCCGCTGATCGGCAGCGCCCAGAGTCCGGGCGTCGCCTTGAGGTTGGTCAGTTTCGTCGGCGACAGTCATTTCCGCGGCGCTATTCTGAGTTCGCTCAAGCTGTTCGCGACGGGTTTTGCGCTTGCACTCGTCGTTGCCGTGCCTTTCGGAATCATCCTCGCCCGCCTGGCGCCGCTGCGCGTCGCTCTCGAGAGCTATATTCTCGTCCTCTATGTAACGCCGATGGTCGCCCTGATCCCGTTCGTACTGTCGATCCTGGGGTTCGGCTTCTGGCCCAAGGTCCTGGTTGTTTTCCTGTTTGCGTTCTTTCCGGTCCTTTACAACACGCTGGAAGGCGCTCGCAGCGTCAAGCCTGAATTGCTGGAGGTCGCGGGCTCGTTTCGCGCGAGCGAATGGTCTATCTGGCGGGACATCCTGATACCCTACACCTTGCCCTACGCCCTGACCGGAATCCGGCAGGCGACGGGCCGGGCGCTGGTCGGCATGATCGCCGCCGAATTTTTTCTGAGCACCAGCGGTCTCGGCGAGGTCATCATGGTCGCTTCACGCACGCCTGATATGGCGAACATGCTCGCCGCAATCTCCGTCGTTACGATACTTGGCGTCATCCTCATGCGGGGCGCCCAGGCCCTTGAGCAGAAGTATTCGGCCTGGCGCGGGGTTGACGAATGAATACCCGGGCAGTCGATGTCGCCGCCGAGGTGACGGCAACAAGCCGTTGGTCGAATGCCTTTTTTACGCGGGATGTCTGGGCGAAAATTTTTGCCGGCTTGGTCATCCTTGCCGCATGGCAGGTGGGTGTCGCCGCTTTTGCGCCCCGCTTCGTCGCCAAACCGCTGGGTATCATCGCGGTCTTTCCGGCGGTCATCACCGATGCCGCTTTCCTGGCGGCCGTGGCAGATACCCTGGGTGCGGTGCTTCAGGGGCTGTCCATCGCCATGGTCACGGGCCTCGTCGTCGGCATCGCCATGGGACGGGTGAAGGTTTTTGACCGTCTGCTGAATCTTTACGTCAACGGCCTTTATGCAATGCCGATGGTGGCGGTATTGCCGTTGTTAGCCACCTGGTTCGGATATGAAAGTAACGCCCGGTTGGCGACCATTATTTTCGCGGCATTTTTTTCGATCGTCATCAACGCCAGGGATGGCGCCCGTTCGGTGCCGCCGGAATACCTGGAAGTCGCCAAGTCGTATCGCGCCGAGCGTCGGTATGTGTGGTTCGATATTACACTTCATTCATCGCTGCCGTATCTCATAGCCGGCATCCGTCTGGCGTCCGGGCGAGCGATGGTGGGCGCCGTGATCGCCGAGTTCTACGTTTCCCTGAACGGGGTCGGCCTGTATATCCTGACCCACGCACGGTCCTTCAAACACAACGAGGCTGTTGTCGGTGTGCTGGCTCTGGCCGCCTTCGGGCTTTTTGTCGAATGGGCCATGAATTGGGTGATGCGCCGCTTTCTGCCGTGGGCAAGACGGTCCTGACATGAAATACCGCCGGCTGGGCCGCGACGGCCCGCAGGTCTCCGCCGTCGGCATGGGGCGCGGCAGCCAGCCGGTTCAATTCGGCGAAGCGCTTGAAGGGGAATTCAACGCAGCGATTTGGCGTGCGCTCGATCTCGGCGTCACCCTGTTCGACAGTTCCGATGCCTATTGGAAGACGCGCCACGAGGTGCTGCTCGGGCGCGCGCTGAAGGGACAGCGCGAGCGGGTGCTGATCGCCACCAAGTTCGGCAATATCGACCTGCCGGACGGCGGAAAAGCGACCAACGGCAGGCCGGAGTACCTGACCAACTGTTGTGATGCGAGCCTCAAGCGTCTCGGCGTGGAGGCGATCGATGTTTATTACCTGCACCGCGTCGATCCGGATACACCGATCGAGGAAACCATAGGCGCGATGGCGCGGCTGGTCGAGCACGGCAAGGTGCGCTACCTCGGCATTTGCGAGGCCGGAGCGGCGACGCTCAGGCGCGCTTACAGCACCTATCCGATTGCCGCACTGCAGACCGAATATTCGCTTTGGTACCGTGACTGCGAGCGCGACGTCCTGCCGGTATGCAGGGAACTCGGCATTTCCTATGTCGCTTATGCGCCGCTCGGCCGCGGGCTGCTGGCAGGACGCGTCAAGACGATCGATGATCTGCCTGCCGGTGACCGCAGGCGCAATCACCCGCGCTTCAAGCCCGAGAATCTCGCGCGCAATGTCGAACTCGTGGCGCGGCTCGAGCAGGCGGCGGCTGCAAAAGGCGTTGCGAGCGCACAGATCGCGCTCGCCTGGCTGCTGGCACAGGGTGAGGACATTGTGCCGATACCGGGTACCAGCCACGTGCGCAACCTCGAGCAGAACGTCGCCGCCGTCGATATTGCATTGAGCGCCGATGAACTGCGGGAACTCGGCGAAGTATTCGCGCCGGGCGCCGGCGCCGGCGAGCGCTATATGCCGAACGTGCTCCAAGGCGTTGGCTTGTAGCGGATGTTAGGCGGCACGTATATACGCTATTCGACGGTGAGAAAGGTCGTCAACGGGGGAACGTTGAACGAATTGATGGGATTGAAGGATGACAAGGGTCGGCGCAGAATAGGAGCATTCGACACCGGTTTTCGGCGGTCGACTTCTTCGTTATGCCTGAATACCCGAATCTGCTAAAAGACAGCCATGCCGATCATTTCAACTTTCTTCGGAATCATTATCCGGATGTACTTCGGGGATCATAATCCTCCACACTTCCATGTCGAGTTTCAGGGTGAGAAAGCCACATTCAATTTTAACGGGCAACTTCTTTCTGGAGCTATTTCCTCCGGGACGGCACGAAAACTGGTGCGTGAATGGGCGCGTCGTCACAAACTCGAACTCATGATAAATTGGAGAAACGTTGAAAAGGGACGTCCACTTAACCGAATTATGCCTTTGGAGTAATTTCATGACTTATTTGCCACAGGTGATCGGAGCACGCTATGTAGGCGGGTTTATCGTTTTCACGCGCTTTGATGACGGAACCGAGAAGCACATTGATGTTTCTCAGTGGTTTAAAGGACCGGTCTTTGAACCTCTCAAGGATCGTAAGCTTTTTAAGAAGTTCTTTATCGAAGGGGGCACGCTCGCCTGGCCAAACGGTGTCGATATCGCTCCTGAGGCCTTGTACGCTGCGCGCGATTCAACAAAGAAAAAGCATAACCACGCGGTCTAGCGGCCCGGTCAAAAGCCGCCGGCCGCTGAACGCAATCGTTCGGCGTCAGATTTTCCACCCACTGCCAACGCGGAGTTGGATTCAGCCATGCGAGTAGCCACCGGAACCGTCGTCGCCGGCCAAGTCGTTCTTGATCATTCCGGGTTCATCGACGGCACGCGCGTTGTCGTCGTCAGCCGCAACCGAGAGGACGAAGTTTGCCTCTCCGCGGAGGAACTGGCTGAGCTTGAAGCCGGAATTGCAGAAGCTGATCGGGGCGAAACGATCAGCTGGCGATGAACTGTTCGCGCGTCTACGCGTCTACGCCGCTACGGCTAGAAGTGCCCCTTGAACTTCATGTATCTCGACGCGCCGCCGTCGAGATAGAGCGCATAGCCGTCCCGAATGGAAGACATCACGATCATTGGCGGCGATGGCGTAGCCAAAATGCTTGCGAGTAGTCCGGCTTTGGCTGACCGCCACAAAGCATAAATGCATTTCCTGAAGCGTGCCGCAAAGTCACGTCCCAACGGTCGTCTACGTATTTGGTATGCACGATCAGCCGTCGCTGGGCTAAAGGCGGCGTATGAAACGATCAACGATTCCCTCCCAGATCGAAATTTCGTAAAAGTCTGGGAACGTTCGAGAGAAAAGAAAGAACTGGACGCAGACCCGGGAACGGGGGGACGCTCAATCGTCCGAGATGTCTGCAACCCGGCGAACTGGAATCGTCATCTATGTAAATCCAGAAGTGGAACAGTTGCGGCAACTGATTGCAGCGGCGCGCTCACAGCTTGCTGAACTTGAGGCGCGATACACGAAAGACCGCCACGCCGTCGACATCACGCGAGCGATAATTTTTCAATCGTTACGCAAGCATTATCAGGCGCGGGATCGCCTGCGATTGATCGTCAACTATCGAGGCACGTACCTGAAAACTCTTCTTCGCAGCGGTGAGGATGAGGCCGAACAGGTCACGGAGGAATATGAGAAGGCCAAGGCACAGTCTGACGCGAACTACGATGAAGCAGCAACAGCGGCCGCCAACCGGAGGGAGCTGAGCGACGACGAACAACACGAGCTCAGCATGCTCTGGAAAAAACTCGTCCGCCTCTACCATCCAGACCGCTTTGCGGACCAACCCGACAAGGTCGAGACCTACCAGCAACTCACCAGCGCGATCAATCAGGCAAGAGACAACGGCGATATCGAGCGGCTGCGCGAAATTGCCAATGATCCTCACGGATTCATTCTCCGCCAGGGTTGGACTAGTCTGGATTTCAACGATATTGCAGAAGTCGAAAACCTGCGGCGGTTGTACGATACGCTACAGATCGAGATTGTGAGCATAATGGATTCGCTGAACGAGCTTTGCGAAAGTTCTGACTTCGCGCTTCACCAGCTAAGCGCGCAGAAACCCGCTTTGTTGGAAGAAGTTGCGGCTGAGCAGGCCAAAGCGATCGACGCCGAGATAACCCAACTTGAAGCGGAGGCCGCACGGCTGGAGGTTGAGATCAAGGAACTCACCGGCGCTAACGACCAATTGATAGAATAGTTAAGGGATGCTGCCAAGACCAAGGAGAGTAATCATGAAACGCTATTTGATGTATGGAGTGCTGACAGTCTGTTGCTGCGTGCCGCCGCTGGTCGGTGCACAGCAGAACCCCGGCAAGCCGCTGCGGCTGATTGTGCCGTGGACCGCGGGCAGCGGCACCGACTTGATGGCGCGCACGTTCGCGCAGAAGCTGACCGAAACCCTCGGACAACAGGTCGTGGTCGACAATCGCGGCGGCGCCGGCGCGACGATAGGCACCGAGGCGGCGGCGCGCGCGGCGCCCGACGGTTACACCCTGTATATCGGCGGCTCGGTGTCGATGACGATCAGCCCGGCCCTGTACGGCAAGGTCGGCTACGATCCGATCAGGGATTTCGCGCCGGTGTCGCTGGTGTCGCAGTTTTTCAATGCGCTGTCGGTGCATCCGTCGGTTCCCGTGAAATCGGTGAAGGAGTTCATCGCGCTGGCGCGTGCGCGTCCCGGCGAGCTGCTGATGGGTTCGGCGGGCAACGGCTCCACCAGCCATCTGGCCGGCGAACTGTTCAAGATGAGGGCGAAGATCAGCATGGTTCATGTGCCGTACAAGAGCGGCGGACAGTTGATCGTGGGATTGCTGAGCGGCGAGACGCATCTGTCGTTCTCGCCGGTTTCGACGGCGATCACTCATGTCGCGGCGGGCAGGCTGCGCATGCTCGGCGTGTCCAGCCCAAAGCGGATCGCCGCGCTTCCCGATATACCCGCCATCAATGAAATTGTGCCGGGATACGAATTCAGCGGCTGGCAGGGGATATTGGTGCCGGCCGGCACGCCGGCCGAGGTTATCGCCGCGCTGCACGCCGCGATCATGAAGTCCGTCAATACCCCGGAGTTCAAGGCTTATCTGTTGCGCGAAGGCTCGGAACTGGTAGGCAGCACGCCGGAACAATTCGCCGCTTTTGTCCGTGCCGAGGTGGTGAAAAATGCCGAGCTGGTGAAAATATCGGGTGCGAAACCCGGGTAGATGTTGGCGATGATGAGCGCTTGATGTTGCATGATGCACGGATAATCCAGGCAACACCGGATACGAATCACAGGGAGAAAAAATGTCCGACCGCAATGTTGAAGTGTGTCTTGATCGATTCACCTGGCGCATGCTGTCGCAGTACGTGTCGCCGTGGGACTTCGAGCAGCTCAAGCAGAAAATACAGACTTGGGAGCAGTGGACTCCTGAATGGTGCGGATTTGCGCAAAAACACGCCGAAATCGGCGCGAAGGCTGAGGCGGCCGGCCATCGCCTGACCGCCGGTGCGGCGTATATTCGCGCTGCGCTCTACTACCACTGGGCGACGTTCCTGTCGGTTCAGGATCAGAAACAATGGACTGCCGCGATGGAAGCGATGGGCGCCTGCTGGAGCAAGGCCGCGCCGCTGGTCGATCCGCCGATGGAGTTCATCGCGACCCCGTTCGATGGAATCAGCCTGCCCGGGTACCTGCGCCGGCCGGCGGGAATTGCGCGGCCGCCGCTGACCATCCTGGTGCCGGGCGGCGACTCGACCAAGGAAGAACTATTCGATTTCGGCGAGCACATCCTCAAACGCGGCATCGCGGTGTTCGCGTTTGACGGCCCGGGCCAGGGGCTGGTCAGCGCGCAGCGCAAGCTGCGGCCCGACTTCGAAGTGCCGATCCGCGCGGTGACCGACCTGCTCGCGAAACGCAGCGATCTCGACATGAACAAACTCGCCATCGGCGGCATCTCCTACGGCGGGCTGTTCGCCTGCCGCGCCGCCGCGTTCGACGAGCGCTTCAAGGCGGTGGTCTCGGTGAGCAGCTGGTATACGCCGGCGGGGCGATTCCCGACCATGGATCCGTTGTCGCAGACCGGGCTCAGGCAGTATATGGGGGAGAATCCGCAGGCGGTGCAGGATTCGATTACCATGAAGGGCGCGGCCGAGCGGATCAAGGCGCCGTTGCTGCAGATCTACGGGGGTCTCGACAAGGCCTCGCCGCCCGAGCACGCGCATCGCGTTGCCGCCGAGGTAAAGGGACCCCGGACCACGCTGGTTTTTGAAGATGGCGTGCATGTCTGCAACAACCTGCAACACGTGGTGCGGCCGCTGATCGCCGACTGGCTGGCCGACACGCTGAAACCGCTGAAGTAGAAAGACCGCGATGGCTCAAGCTAAACGACGATCAGGCCGCAAACCGGCGCGCGGCGCGCACCGGGTGCCGAAATCGATACGGCCACGTTCAACGCCGGGTAACAGCCAGGATTTTCAGTCCCTGCAGGAAATCGTGATGGCGGCGCGGCGCAACCTGCCGCAGGATCTGTGGGACCACCTGAGCGGCGGGGCGGAGTCCGAAACGACAATCAGGCGCAACCGGCTGGCGCTGGACAGCCTGGCGCTGCGCCAGCGGGTGCTGGTGGACGTGAGAAAAATCGATATTTCCACGACGCTGCTTGGACAAAATATCGCGAGTCCCGTTTTCCTTGCGCCGGTTGGCGGCTTCGTCGGATACGTGCATCCGGAGGGCGCCTGCAATGTCGCACGGGCGGCGGTCGCACACGGCACCGTCGCATTCATCAGCACCGCCGCCAGGCCCGGCCTCGAGGCCGCGGCGGCGGCGGTCGCGGAGCCTCTCATATTTCAACTCTACGTGAGGGCTGATCGCAAATGGGTAGAGGACATTCTCGATCGCGCGAAAGCGGCCGGCTACCGCGCGCTATGCGTGTGCGTGGACCGGAATTACTACGGCCGCCGCGAACGCGACATCATCAGCCGCGCCAACGTGCGGGAAGGATTCGGCGATCCTTCGTTCCAGATGGGCCTCAAGTGGGATGATCTGGTGTGGATGAAACAACGCATGCAGGTGCCGCTGATCCTGAAAGGCATTGCCACGGCCGAGGACGCGCGGCTTGCGGTCGAGCACGGCGCCGAGGTCGTTTACGTTTCGAATCACGGCGGACGTCAACTCGACCATGCACAGGCCACTATTGAAGTACTGCCGGAAGTGGCAGCAGCGGTAGACGGCCGGGCGGAGATCCTGTGGGACGGTGGTGTACAGCGCGGCACCGACGTGGTGAAGGCGATCTGCTTGGGCGCGCGTGCCGTCGGCGTGGGCAAGCTGCTGGGGTGGGCGCTGGGTGCGGGCGGCGAAGCGGGATTGAAGCGGATGCTCGAATTGATGGATGTGGAAATCCGCACCGCGCTCGGCCTGATGGGCGTTACTTCGCTCGCGCAGCTGAATCCGTCGTGGGTGCGCCCGGCGCAGCCGGTCGCAGTTCCAAGCATGACCAGCGCGTATCCGTATTTCGAGGAACGCGAGGCGTGAGGCGCGTGGAACACTGCCGATTTTTGTCGCCGATTTCCCCTGAGTTACCTACTTGGCGACAGTGCGCACCAGGTGCTGCCGCATGAAGCTCGCGAATTCGTCATGGGGGATAGGCTTGCTGAAGTAGAAACCCTGCATGGCGTCGCAGGCATTATCGCTCAGGAACGTCTGCTGTTCCTGCTTCTCGACCCCTTCGGCGACTACCGTGAGGCTCAGGCTCCGGCCCATGGCGATGATCGCCTTGGTGATCGCCTGATTCTCGGCGTTTTCCGCAAGGTCGCGGGTAAAGGAGCGGTCCACCTTGAGCGTATCGATCGCAAAGCGCTTGATTTGCGCAAGCGACGAATAGCCAATCCCGAAATCGCCGATCGCAATCCGCACGCCCAATTGCTTGACGGCGGTCAGCACCTTGATCGCCCGCTCGTGATCCTGCATCACCATGCCCTCGGTGAGCTCGAGCTCAAGTAAATCCGGTCTCATGCCGCTGCCCTCGAGCGCGGCGGTGATGTCCGCGAGGAAATTCTCGTCGGCGAACTGGCGCACCGTCAGGTTGATCGCCACGCACACGGGCGGCAAGCCATCGCGCTGCCAGGCGACGATCTGCGCGCAAGCCGTCTTCAGAACCCATCTGCCGATCGGCAGGATCAGGCCGGTTTCCTCGGCGATGGGAATGAACCGCATGGGCGATACCACACCCAGATCGGGATGCTGCCAGCGCAGTAACGCTTCCACGCCGGTAATCTCCTGCGTATGGAGGTCCAGTTTCGCCTGGTAGTGCAGAAACAGTTCATCGCGCCTCAAGGCGTGGCGCAGGCTCGTCTCCAGCGTCATGCGCTCGAGCGATTGGGCTTTGACGTTCTCAGTGTAGAACTGGTAATTGTTCTTGCCTTGCCTCTTGGCAAGATACATGGCGCTGTCGGCGTGCCTCATCAATGATTGCTCGTCCTGCGCGTCCGCCGGGTACATGCAGATGCCGATGCTCGCAGTCACCCGGTACTCCTCCCCCAGCAGGACGACCGGTTTGATGGCGGCAGCGAGTATCTTGCGCGCGACCGCGGCGACTTGCTCCTCCTCGCCCACCTCCTGGAGCAGTACCACGAACTCGTCGCCACCGAGGCGAGCAACAACGTCGCTCGCCCGCAGGCACCCGGTAAAACGCTCGGCAATTTCTGCCAGCAGTTTATCCCCGGCATCGTGTCCGAGCGTGTCGTTAATGATCTTGAAGTGGTCCAGATCGATGAACAACACGGCGATGCTGTGGCGGTGGCGCTGCGCGTGCGGGATCGCGAGGTTAAGCAATTGGCTGAACATGATCCGGTTTGGCAGGGAGGTCAGGCTGTCGTGAGTCGCCAGTTGCTGGAATCGGCTCTCGGTTTCCTTGCGCTGTGCGAATTGTCCGATCTGGCTGCCGATCGCCAGGACGGCCTGTAACAGCGCTTCGTCGGGTTTTGCGATACTGCGGCCAAGGAATTCCATCACGCCCAACGGCTGTACCCCGACCGTGACCGGGAAGCCAAACGCGCAGCGCAATCCTGCCTTGGCGGCAATCGGCCCGCGCCGGAAACCCGGCTCCGAGGTAACATCGGGGAACCACACCGGAGCGCGATCCATCCACACTCGTCGCACCACGCCCCCGGTCTTGGTCCCGGGAGCAATGCTACGCCAGGCCGGCTCCTCGTTAATCGTGGCCGCGGTCGCATTGAATTCCGCCACCTCCGGGGCGTCGATATGCCATGTTTCGGCACACCGTAATACCTCATTTTTTTCGTCCCATCGCCAGTACGCGCCCCACGCCCATCCCAGGCTTTCGCAGATGGTCTGGATAATTTTGGGAATCGCGTCCACCAAAGTATCGGCGTCCGCCAGAGCGCGCGTTACGGCGTGCCCCATTGCCTGGCGTTTCTCAGCCTGTTTGCGCGCGGTGATATCGATGATGTTGCCGATCAATCCCGCGACGCGGCCGTCAGCGTGCGTGAAAATGGCCTTGTAGTAAACCGCGTCGTGGCTCCGCCCGTCGCGGGTGGTGACGGTGGTTTCATAGGATTTGGATTCGGCCTGTTCCCATACCACCCGGTCGTCCGCGTGCAGCTTCGCCGCGATGTCCGGGTTGTCGGGGTAGAGATCGAATACCGTCTTGCCGATAAAGGCATCCCTCGATCTGCCGAAAAATATTTCCCATGCCTTGTTAACGCCAAGATAGCGACCGTCCGTGTCTTTGAAGTAAATCGGGTTCGGCAGCACCTCGATCAGTTCCTGCATGCGGCGCTTTTCTTCGGTGAGTTTGATCTGGCTCTCGCGTAAATCCGCCGTCATGTGTTCGGCTAGTGATTTCGCCCGCTGGCGGGATCCGGCCAACGAGCGGATCAGTCCGCTCAATAGCAGGCTTACCAACAGCACCGCGCTTAGCGCAGCCCAGGGCAACACCCGATCGGCAGGCCGCAAAAAGTGACGCTGCGGGGCGCTGAATTTCAGCTCCCAGCGGCGCTGGCCTATGTCGACGTAGTGAAAATCGCTGAAGTCCTCGCCGGTCTGGGGCGGGAGCGAAGCGGCGTTCGAGTACAACTCTTGCGACTTCTGTGTTGGGTTGGCGTCGATGAAGCCGGCGTCGTGGATGCTCAGGGTGATGGTGTCGAAGTGTCCGCCCGACAATATGCGCTGCGCCATTTCGGACACATGGATTGTCACATTCGCCAAGCCGATAAAAGCTTCGCGGCGTCGCTCGATATCGGGCGTAAACGCTTCTTTGCGATACAGCGCCAGATGCAGGACTACTCCGACATCGCTGCGGCTCGGATCGGTTGCCAGTACAAGTGGCGCGGACAGGATGGGCATGCCCGAGTCGCGAGCGCGCTCAACGATGGCCATGCGTTTTTCGTCTGAAGCCAGATCGAAACCCAGCGCCGATTTGTTGGCGTGAAGTGGTTCGATATAGGTCAGCACCAGGTATTCGGGACGCTCCCCGGCGGGATTGATGGCGATATCCGCGTAGCCGCGCCGGGCAAGTTCCGGATCCTGGCCCAACTGTTTTTCAAAATCGGCTTTCGCCGATGCCGACACGCGTTGTACATACGAAACCGACCGCACGCTTGGATAACGCGATGGTACGTTAAGGCTGTAGATGTAACGATCAAAGGCGCCGCGGCTGATCTCGGGCTCGGCCTGGAACAAGCCCTGCACACCGTAGAGCAAATCGGAGTAACTGCGGATGTGTGTCTGAGCGCCTGATGCAACCGCGGCTGTGGTTGACCGGAATTTGAAGCGCGCTTCGCGCTCCACCGCGGACTGAGCGAAAAACCACGCGGCGACGGACAACGCAATACCGGTCGCGAGCACGACCCAAGCCGCATACTGGCGGCTTACCTCAAGCACCCTTTGACCCGACGGTGGTGTTATCTCCGCTAACTTCGTGTCGTTTGTCATGGCGCCGCGCCACGCCTGCGACTACCGCCCGACCCGCTTGCGCTTTGTTTATTCGAAAACATCTTGTCTTCCCTGAGCGTCAGTGCCCCATTATCCACGCATTTGCCAAGGCCGGCAGACAGGGCGGGTTTTAACATCGGACATCGTGTGTCAGATCACGTTTAAGACTCTATAATTCAACCGGATGCCGGGTTTTTTTGTTGGCTTTTCATCGGCGATAATCGGCGTCCAAATTTTATTGTCGGGATTTTTAAAGCAGGGTCCGCATGACTGTCAATCATCTCGTAGCGCTGGAAATTGAGCCGCGCCTCAAGGCGATCATGGCGCAGGAATATCCGCGCTTTTCCGACGCCGAATACGCGCGCCGGCATAATCTGCTCGCCGGCGTGATGGAAAAGGCCGGCGTGGATCACCTGCTGGTGGTCACCGACCATCGCACCGGCAACGCGCCGCAATGGGTGACCGGATGGCCGGGCACGGTCGAGGCCTACGTGATCTTCAAGCCGGGCGTGAAGATGACCATGTTCATGGAGTGGTACAACCATTTCCCGCTGGGCAAAAAAATTACGCACGGTGTCGACGTGCAATGGGGCGAGCATCAGGGCATCCGGAAAACGATAGCGGAACTCAAGCGCCGCGGCGCGAAGCGCGTTGGCGTGATGGGGCCGCTCGTCGTGTCGAAATGGCGCATGCTCGAGGAACACTTCCAGATGGTCGGGCTCGATGCGGAGTACATCCGGCTGCGCACCATCAAGTCCGAGGAGGAAATCGACTGGCTCAGGATAGGCGCGGCGCTGAGCGATGCCGGACTGGCGGCGCTGCTGCGCGAGACGAAGCCGGGGCGTACCGAGCGCGAGCTGGGCAACTTCGTCGAGCGCGCTTACGTCGGTCACGGCGGCACCACGATGATCCATTACATCGGCTGTACCTCGATGGCCAATCCGCACATTTACGTGCCGCCGCAGCATCATTCGCCGCGCAAGGTCGAGAAGGGTGACGTAGTTTTCTGCGAGTTGTCCGCCTTTTGGTGGGACTACGCGGGGCAAGTGCTGCGCACGTTCACTGTCGGCGCCGAGGCAACCCCACTTTACCGGGACTTGTATCAGACCGCTGAGGCCGCATTTGATGCCGTGACCGGAGTCGTCCGCCACGGTACCACGATGCAGGAGATCGTCGACGCAGCGGGCGTGATCGAAAACAACGGCTTTACCGTGTGCGACGACCTGATGCACGGCTTCGGCGGCGGCTATTTCCAGCCGATACTGGGCACCCGCAGCCGCCCGGCCGGGCCGTTACCGGACATGACGCTGGAAGAGAACATGACGGTGGTGGTGCAGCCCAACGTGATTACGCGCGATGAGAGCGCCGGAGTGCAGGTCGGCGAATTGGTTCGTATCACCAAAACCGGGTTTGAGCGGCTGCATACGGCCGAACGCGGACTGTTCCGGGTCGGTTAAAGCGGAATATCGGTAATTTATCTGCAGCCGCGCCGGGTGTAATATACAAGCAGAGACGGGGAAAATCTCGGTGCCTAAAAAATAACCCCGCTATGGAACAGTTCAGCAAGTCCGATTGGAGGGGAACATGTCCCAGATGACCACCACGTCGCTGACCATCAACGGCAAGCGGCAGACCGTAAC
>Ga0080064_1001999_pt1 | contig 37416 bp, 33 predicted proteins | sample Subgrocontami54m_FD_69260 | JGI IMG/M metagenome (GOLD analysis project Ga0080064, IMG submission 69260) | Subsurface groundwater microbial communities from S. Glens Falls, New York, USA - GMW46 contaminated, 5.4 m (SPADES assembly) (version 2) ...
GCGCAGCGGCAGGGGTGGGCGCCCCGCGCGGCGGCGCCCATGGAGTCCCGGAGCTCGTGGCAGACACCGCCACGCGGCGAAACGCCGCCGGCGCGCCGTCGGGCGGCACGGCGGCGCGCCGGCGGCGTTGCGCCGTGTAGTCGAGCGCCAGCGCCCCGACCACGCCCACCAGCAGTCCGATCGCCACGGCCGCACCGAGGCGCCCGCTGGTCGAGCCGACGCCGGCGCTCTGCACGTGCGGGGCGACGACGGTGAACGCTTGCGCCTTCATCGTCGTCGCGACGACCTCGTACGACTGCGCCAGCTTCGACGCCGTCGCGTAGTTCTCCTCGGCCGCCTTCAGCTGCTGCTGCGCGACGGCGTCATCGGGCGCGGACTTCGCGGCTCCCGCGCGCTGCTGGAGCGCGGTGCGCGCCTGTTCGAGCTGTCGCGCGTACGGCACGACGAGCTGCCGCTCGAGCTCCGGCGTCTGCTGAGCCGCCGCATCGCTGAAAACGCGCTGCCACGTACGGGTGATCGCCAGCGCGTTCGCGCCGGTCACCTTGAAGTCGATCTCCGGCCGGTTGAAGCTCGCCGTTGCCCTCAGCCGGGGCTTGAGCTGCTCGAGCGTCAGGCCGCTCTGCTGTGCCACGTTCTGGAGCGCGGCGTCGCTCGTCGCCATGCGTGCGTAGTCGAACGGCCCCGGCAGGACGGCCGGACCGAACAGCGGCGGCAGCGCGTCGACGACGACGTTCGCGCGGAACCGCGCCTCATTGGAGGGTGAGCTGATGGCGCCGATGACCAATGCCGCGCCAATCGCGATGGCGAGCGACACTAGCGGAAGCCAGAAGAAGCGCCGCAGCGCGGCGAGATCGGGGATGAGCCCTGGCGTGTGCGGGTGATCGGCGGGAGTCGTCACGCCGCGAGTGTAGGGGGATGCGGAGCAGGCTGGCAAGCGCGCGTGGGATAGGGTACGTACATGCGCGAGAAACTGCATCCCTCGCGCTATTGCCCTCTTAGATCGCCGCCCGCTTGCTTTGAACTGACGGTGGCGCCACTGGCGATTCCGGGAGCTGTGGCGAGCGTGCTGCCGCCGTCGTGCAATGGACATAACGCGCGGGCGGCGGACGCCGCACGCCGGCCTCAAGTGGTACATCTGTCGCTTGACAGGGTTGGCGGCACCCCCCTAAGATCGGGTTACAACTGAATACGTGACAGCCGAGTCTCCGCCGCAGGGCGGGGAGCGGGGGACCCGAAAAGGATCCCGGGCTGAAGGTCTCGCGTGGAGACCGGGGGAACCTTCTCCCCTAAGCCGCCAGCTAACCTCGTAGGCTTTGAAGGTCGGACCAACCCAGATGGACGACCTTTTTTTGTACCCGGAACCAGACGTGCACGGAGGCAACAGTCCTATCAAACCGACCAGGCGCCGTGCCCGGACCGCCAACAGCTTTCGCGCTGTGTGGGAGCCCGTAGTATCGCCCGAATTCGGCGAGCTGCAGGGGCCGCCGCACCGCGTCGGTGGCGCCGCGCTGCCGTTCATGCGAGCCGCCGCTGAGCCGCCGCGAACTCTGCACGCTGATGCTGCCGTCGCCGTGCTCGATGCGCCGCGCCACGCGCCGGTCATCGACTTCGGCGGCGTCGCGCATCCGATCGCCGATGCCGCGACGGCGGTCAAGCAACGCGTCCACGTCACGACGTGGGGACGGCTGTTCACGCGCGCGCTGGAGATCCTGCCGTTTGCGCTCGCCGCGCTGCTGATCTCGACGCTCGTCTGGGGCGCCTACTTCCTCCCGATCCCGCTGGTCATCATGCTGCTCGGCTTCGACGTGTACTGGGCGTGGCGTTCGCTCAATATGGGCATCCACACGGTCAGGGGCTACCGGGCGATGAAGGCCACATCACTCATCGACTGGCGCCAGAAGTACGAGGCGGAGACGCTGCCGTACGGGCCGTTCGCCGCCGATAACGGGCGCTCGGAGCGGCGCGACTTCCTCGCCTGGGACGATATCCATCATCTGATCATCATCCCGACGTACAAGGAGTCGGTCGACAAGCTGCGCGCCACGCTCGGCAAGCTTGCCGAGAGCGAGGTCGCGCGTGAGAAGCTGCTCGTTGTGATTGCGATGGAGGAGCCTGACGTTGAGGCGCCGCAGCGCTTCGAGACCCTGCGCTCGGAGTTCGGGCAGAGCTTCCTGGCGATGATCGGCACGACGCATCCGGGCGACATCGCCGGTGAGGTGCGCGGCAAGTCATCGAACGAGGCGTGGGCGGCGAAGAAGGCGAAGCGCCTGTTCTGCGACCAGATGGGCTACGACCTCGACCACATGACCGTGACGAGCTGCGACGCCGACACGCTCTTCCACCCGCGCTACTTCAGCGCCCTCACGTACTACTTCGCGACGAACCCGAAGCGCTACCGGACGTTCTGGCAGGGCCCGATCTTCTACTACAACAACGTCTGGGATGTGCCGGCGCCGCTGCGCATCCAGAACAGCCTCGGCGGCATCAACCACCTTGCCAAGCTGATGCGCAAGTACACCGTGCTGTTCCCGCAGTCGACGTACAGCCTGAGCATGCGCATGTGCCACGATGTCGACTACTGGGACGTCGATGTTGTGCCGGAAGACTGGCACATGTTCCTGAAGTGCTTCTTCGAGCTGGGCGGAGAGCCCGATGTGCAGCCGATCCTGCTGCCCGTCGGCAACGACGGGGTACGCGCGGTCTCGTACAAGCGCACGTTCTGGGAGCACTACCAGCAGGCGCGCCGCCATGCCTGGGGTTGCTCCGATATTCCGTACGCGATCAAGCAGTGCATCGCCCACCCGGAGATCCCGCTTCGCCGCAAGCTGCGCCGCACATGGAGTCTCACCGAGAACCACGTGCTGTGGTCGTCGCAGTGGTTCCTGATCACCGGCGTCGCCGCCAACATGTCGGCCAGTGGCTGGAGCGGCTGGGTCGGATTGAACCTGCAACCGTTCGCGCAGCACAACATTCCGACGTGGTTCATCACCACGTCGCACTGGATTCTGATGCCGTGCATCATCCCGCTGCTGATGATGATCGTGCTAGACATGATGATGCGCCCGGAGCGCCCGAAGCGCTGGAAGGTGTGGCTGTACCCGGTACAGTTCATCCAGTGGACGCTGATGGCGCCCATCACCCTGTTCTTTACCGCCATGCCGGCGCTCGACGCGCAGATCCGCCTAGCGCTGGGCCGCCGCCTCGAGTACAAGGTGACGGAGAAGGCGTGAGTGGGAGTTCGTAGTCGGTAGTCGGTAGTCGGTAGTCGGTAGTTCGTAGTTTGTAGTTCGTGATACCGCCGGAAGCGCGGACTCGGCCCCGCGTCATGGCATGTACGAGCAGCGCCCCGATTGTGGGGCGTTTTGCTTTTATGCTCGATGAAGTGCCTCACCTCTGGCCCTACGGTGGGTGTATCGTGCGGTCGCCGGCTTTCATAGAATGCCATCCCATGCACGACGCTCTCGCTGACGCGATCTGTGAACTATTCGACCTCGGGGCGCCATCTGGCACACCCACGCCTGTCGAAGGCGGCCTGACGAACCGCTTGTGGCGGCTCACGACCACGCGCGGCGCATTCGCCGTCAAGCAGATGAACCGCGACATTCACCGCGCCGGCTACGTCGATTGGTTCGACCGCGCATTCACGCTCGAGCAGGCGGCGTTCGCAGCCCTCGTACCGATGCCGCGGCCGGTGCCCGTCGCCGCGACGGGCCGCTGCCTTGGCGAGGTGCCGGATGCAGACGGCAGCGCGATCACCGTGCGTGTGCACGAGTGGGTTGAAGGCGTGCCACTGGACAACAGCGCTGCCTATCCCAACGAAGTAGCAGCGCATGTCGGGTCGATCCTGGCGCGTATCCACGCGCTTGGCATGAGTCCGGGGCAGACCGCCAGCGAAGTGCTGTACGTGTTCGGTGATGAACACTGGCGGACGCTCGTCGACCGCGCTGACCGCGCGGACGCCGGTTGGGCGGCGGAGTTCCGAGGGCTGCTGCCGGTGATCGGCGAACTCGAGGCGTATGTCGTCGCGGCGCACGGCGATCGTACAGGCCTGCTGTTGAGCCACCGCGATACGGACCCCAAGAACTTCGTGCGTGCCCCGGGTGGCGAGTTGCTGCTGGTCGATTGGGATGCCGCGGGCCCCGTGAATCCGCGGCATGATCTCGCGAACGAAGCGCTGGTGTGGGCGGGCGTGCATCGCGGCGAACCGGACCCCGCCGTCGCGCGCGCCTTCGTAGACGGCTACCGGCGTGATGGTGGCGTGAGCGAGGCATTCCGCCTGACGGATCTGGCGGAGCTGGTCGCCGTGCGGCTCTTCTGGTTCGAGTTCAACGTGCATCGCGCGCTGGGAGCGCGAGTGCGAGACGAGTCGGACCGAGCGCTCGGCGCCGCTGTCGTGCGAAGAAACGTCACGCAACTGCCGCGATTCGCGCGATCGCTCGGCGCATGGCTCGCGATCTTGGAACAGTAGTCCGCAGGGCAACGGTGCAGCCGCAGGAGGGAACGCCTCCGGACTCCGAGCGGGTCGGGGGTTGTGCTGTTCGTCGCGTCGACACGATTCTGTTGCCACCCGCTGTCACCATCCTGTTGCCATCCGCCTCGATGCAACGCACACTCAGACTGATGACGCACGACGAACTTCTCGCCTACTACACAGCGCCCGGCCCCTTCACCACGCTCGACCCCTTCGCCGAACAAGTCGACGCCCTCCCCTCCGACGTCGGCGGCATCGCCAAGGTCGTCCAGGGGCTCCTCATCCACGAAGCATTGGCGCCCGCATACCAGGTCACGCTTCCGCCGGAACGGCGCGAAGAGAAACAGCTTCACAGCGCGTCAGCGATGCTCGGGTGCGCCACGCGCCTCGACAATCGGCCGCTCGCGGAACGGCGCCCACCCGACCGCCGCGTCGTCGGAGTGTGCCGGCACTTCGCGACGCTGTTCGCCGCCTGCCTGCGGCGGAAGGGCATCCCCGCGCGCGCCCGCTGTGGCTTTGCGAACTACTTCCAGCCAGGCAAGAACGTCGATCATTGGGTCGGCGAGTACTGGAACGCCGTCGAGCAACGCTGGATCCTCGTCGATGCACAAGTAGACGAGCTACAGGCGCGAATCTTCAAGCCCGACTTCCATCTACTGGATGTTCCCCGCACCCGCTTTCTCGTTGCCGGCGACGCCTGGGCCATGTGCCGAAGCGGAGCCGCGGATCCGATGACCTTCGGAGTCGGCGGTACGGACAACTGGGGGCTGATAGAAGTGTTCGGCGATCTGTTGCTCGACCTGGCCGCGCTTCAAAACATCGAGCTTCTGCCGTGGGGTTGGTACGGCCTCGCCAAGGAAGACGGAGCCTGCGAGACGGAAGCGGAACTCATCGACCGCCTGGCGCAGCTTTCGAGCGGTGCTGACGCCGCCGCGCTCGAAGAGCTCCGGCAGATCACCGCTGCTGATCCGCGCCTGGCCGTTCCGCCGGAGACGCTGGCGGCGATCGTCGCCGCTGAGCAACAGCTCGTGTAGGCGCCCGCCTCAGTCGCTAAGCGGGTCGCGGATGGAGAGTCGCAACAGACGGTCGAGCGCAATGCGGCCGGCAACCGTGATCCGGAGCGCGCGGCTAGCTTCCATCCGCGTCACCCACGCCAGCTCGAACAACCGCGTGGCAAGCGCCGCCCCAAGCGCGCCGCCGATGTGGTGTCGCCGCTCCGTCCAATCGAGACACGTCGTAGCGAACTTTCGCCTCGATCGCCGCACGAGTTCGATATCCACACCAAGTTCGGCGAACCATAGGGCGCCGGCCGCGGTCACGAGGAACTCCCTTCCGGTGCGCGAGAGAATCCCGCGCGCGACGAGCGCATCCGCCAGTTCCACCCCCAGTTGCCCGGCCAGGTGGTCGTAGCACGTGCGAGCGCAACGGATAGCCGCGGGCCGGGAACGGAGCGCGCGTTGCGGGAGCGGCGGCGGGGTGATCGCCGATAACGCCTCGATCGCGTGCGCCACGTCCGCGCCGGCGATCCGGTAGTAGCGGCGGCGGCCCTGCGCATCGACCACCAGCAGTCCACCCGCGACGAGTTGCGCAAGGTGACCACTTGCGGTTTGCGGCGCGATCGATGCGGCGCGCGCAAGCTCGCCCGCCGTCAGCGCACCGCCATCGAGGAGTGCCGAGAGTATCGTGGCGCGTGAAGGGTCGCCAATAAGGCTGGCAACGGCCGCGAGCGCGGCATTCTGCGCGCACGGGTGTGCAGGGGTCGCGGTCATGGATCAATAGTACAGTGGACAAACCACGATCACTTCGTTCATGGCCGAAACGATCGGGGCGCCGCGATAGGTATGTTGGAGCCATGACCAGCGCACCTGAACATCGAGCCATCAAGCCGTCGGTCCTCTACTATGGCACGCCCGTCTCGCTCATCAGCACGATGAACCCGGACGGTACGCCCAACCTCTCGCCGATGTCCTCTTCATGGGCGCTCGGGAACCGCATCGTCCTCGGCATGGCGACCAACGGGTGCGGGTTCCTCAACATCGAGCGCACCATGGAATGCGTCATCAATATGCCTTCCCCGGAGATCTGGAAGCAGGTCGAGCGCATCGCTGCTACGACGGGAGTCAGCCCCGTGCCGGACTACAAGGTGGCGATGGGCTATCGCTTCGAACCGAGGAAGTTCGAGTGCGCGGGGCTCACGCCGATCATGTCGGCGGTCGTTGTACCGCCGCGCGTGGCTGAATGCCCCCTCCAGTTCGAAGCGCGCGTATTGGCCATTCATCACGTGACGCCCGTAGAAGGCGATGGCCCCGTCCCGGTGGCGATGATAGAGACGCGCGTAGAGCGCGTCCACGCCCACGAATCCATCGTCATTCCGGGTTCGAACCACATCGATACGAGCCGCTGGAGCCCGCTCTTCTACGTCTTCCGTCACTACTTCGGCCTCGGCAACGAGCTGGGGACGAACTACCGGGTCGAGGTGTGAAGCGCCCGCACAAAAGTGGCACAGCCGTCCCCGGCTGTGAGGCGCTCCGCCGCCGCAACTGCAGATCCAAGACGAGGCCCTATCCCTCCTCTCCGCCCGGCGGAGAGGACCAACGCGCAGCGCGGAGGTGAGGTCACGCTCACACACCAAAAAGGGGCACGCCACCGCGTGCCCCTACAACTACAAACTACAAACTCACGACAGCGCCCCAAACTCCCGCGCCAGCGCAATGATGTCTTCCGACGTGAAGAACGAGCGGCGCGCGTTCACCCAGTGGTCGTGCTGCTCGTCGAACTGGCCGTTGTACTCGTCCTGGATGCGGTCGTAGATCTGCTTGACGACGCGGCTCGTCTCCTTCACGCGCGTCTCGCTGCCCATGCGTTCGAACTCACGGTTCAGCACCGAGATGATGCCTTCGGAGCCGGACAGCGAGCCGACGCGGCTCAGCTCGACCTCCGTCCGTCCGAACAACGACGCCGCGAACGGCAGATAGATCAGCCCGCCCGGCGCCGCACCCTGACGCCCGACGCCCGCCTGGTGGATGCCGGCCGTCGTCGTGAACACTTCGCCGATCAGCGGCAGCCGGTCGTTCAGCTCGATCACTTCCGTATCGACGAGCTGGCGCATCTCTTCGAGCGCGTGCAGGTCGAACCCGGGGTCGCCGTAGTGGCGGATCAGCGCGGCGATCGTCTGCTCCAGCGACGTATTGCCCGTGCGCTCGCCGAGGCCGGCGAAGGCGACGTTGACTTTCTTGCCGCCATAGCGCCACGCCGCGATCGAGTTTGCCGTCGCGAGGCCGAAGTCGTTGTGGCCGTGGAACTCGAGCTCGGCGCCCGTCTCGGCGCGCAGCACCGTGAACAGGCGCGGTACGCCCCACGGCAGCGACGCGTACGGGTCGGGGCTGCCCCAGCCGATCGTGTCGCAGATGCGGAACTTCGCGATGCCCTTGCTCTCGTCCATCACGCGCTGGATGAATGGGATCACCCAGCCGTAGATGTCGGCGCGCGTACAGTCTTCGAGGTGTACGCGCGGCACGATGTTGTTCTCCAGCGCCGTGACGATCGGCTGCAGGTACTTCTCGATCGCGTCCTCTTTCGACGCGTAGTTGAGCTTGTCGAAGATGTGGTGGTCGGAGGCGGAGGCGAGCATGCCCGTCTCTTTCACCTTCCCCTGCGAGACCTCCACGAGCAGCTTGATGTCCTTCGGCGTCGCGCGCGTCCACGTCGTCACGCGCGGCCACTCGTAGCCGCGCTCCAGCAGCTTTTCCAGCGTCCAGACGTCGCGCTTCTGGTAGATGAACGCCTCGACGGCGTAGATCGCGCCCGTGCCATTGTCGAGCCGGTGCAGCAGGTCGTAGTACTTCAGCCGCGTTTCCGGCGGGAAGACGGCGAAGCGGCTGTCCTGCGCGCCGTCGCGGAGCGTCGTGTCGGTGATCAACTTCGGCAAATCATCCTGCATCGACGGTGGCGTCACCGGCTCGGGTTCGAGCGTGACGGGCGGCAGATTGCCGTCGTAGTTGTAGTAGACCCGCTCGGCGTTCACCTTCGTCGCGACGACCATCTTCCACCTCCTCTGCACTCTGCGACGCTTTGGCCCCATACGTGGCCGCCGCAGCTTCCTATGCACCAGTCGTGTCTATAGCTACGATTGTTATAGCCTATGCCAGCGGGATACGGAAGGGGCCACCGGCGCCATCCGCTCAGCCGCGCGGAAGGGTCGCGATAAGCGCCTGCATGGTACCGTTGCGCCAAGGGTGCTGTACAGGATGACGCGCTTGCTCGAACGCCGAATGCTGATCCGCATCGCCGCAAGCGTGGTGCTGCTCGGGCTGCTCCTGTGGCGCGTCGATGTCGCCGCGGCAGGGCGCGCGCTCCGAGACGCGAACTACTTCTACGTCATCCCCGGCCTGGCGCTCTTCGGCCTCGCGAAGCTGCTCGTCGCGCAGCGCTGGCGCATCATGATGTCGACGTTCGCCGACGTGCCGTTGCCCCCGCTGTTCGGCATCCTGCTGGTGTCGAACCTGGCGAACAATATCGTGCCGGCGCGCATCGGCGACTTGATCCGCGTGCAGGTGCCGGCGCAGCGCTACGACGTGAGCCGCGCTCGCCTCGCGGCCACCGTCTTCGCGACGGAGTCGCTCCTCGATGGCATCGCGTTCGCGGTGCTCGGGCTGATCGGGCTCGCGCTGATCGACCTGCCGAACTTCCCGACGGCGATCTTCTGGGGCGTGCTCGGCGGCGTCTCCGGTGGACTCGTCGCCGTCATCCCGCTCTCGCACCTCAAGCTGCAAGACGGGTGGACGGCGCGCGGCATCATGCCGCGGCTGCCGGACCGCCTGCGCCTCGCGCTCGAAGAAGCGGTGCCGCATTTCATCGATGGGCTGGCGGTGTTCCGTAACCCGCGTCTGGGGGCGGAGACGATCGCCCTGTCGTTCATCATCTGGCTGCTGGAAGTCGCCATGTTCGCGCTCTTCGGGCTGGCCTTCGGGATCTATCTGTCGATGCCGGCGTGGATCCTGATCATGGTGGCGGCGAACATGATCAGCTCGGTGCCGATCACGCCATCGAACATCGGCGCCTACGAGGTCGCGATCACCGAGCTCACGAAGGCTCTCGGTGTTGATGCCGGCCTTGCCGGTGGGTTCGCGATCGCGGCGCACGTCTTCAACATCGCCTGGATCACGGGTGCGGGCTTCATCGCGATGTGGGCGCTGGGCTTGAGCGTCGATGACGTCTTCTCGTTTGGGCGGAAGCGGGATGATGGCGGGATTGAAGAACCGGCGGAGATGGCCGTGTAGCCGCGTCCGTCTCGTCGCTGTTCGTCGCCGGCGCTCACCCCAGGCGCTTCTCGTACCAGGCGACGTCCCAGTACCGACCGAATTTGCGGCCGACTTCGCGGAGCACCGCGGCGCGGCGAAACCCGAAGCGCTCGTGCAGGGCGCACGAAGCGTCGTTGGGGAGCGTGATGCCGGCCATGGCCACGTGGATATCCTCGCCGCGCAACTCGTCGAATATCACTTCGTACAAACGCTGACCGATGCCGCGGCCTATCGCTTCCGGAGCGCTGATGATCGTCATCTCGACCGTAGTGTCGTACGCCCGCTTCGGACGGAAGCGGCTGGCCGTGGTGTAGCCGACGACGACGCCGTCTTGCTCCGCCACGAGCAGCCGATGCCGGCCGGTGAGCGCGTAGTGCTCGAACCATTCGGTGCGGCGACGCTCGACGGTGAACGGCTCGAGGTCGAAGGTCGTGGGCGTGTTGATGATGTAGTGGTTGTAGATCTCTGTCAGGCGCGGCAGGTCGTCGAGCGTGCCCGGGCGGACGACGATGTTCGATGCGGGTTTCGGCGTATGCCGCTCCGCTGGAGCGTCGCCGATCAGCTCGGCGACCTGAGCGAAGTGGTCGAGGTCGTGCGAGGCGATGTTCTCGAGCACGCTCAGGGGGCTGTACTCTTCGTGGCCGAAGCGGACGAGACGGTAGAGCGTGGCATCGTCGATGCCATCGACGAGCGTTTCAACCGCTGATCGCGTTGCCGCGAGCTTCGCTGCGGCGTCGGCGCCATCGGACGGCTCGCCGGCGTCGAGGTCGGGCGCCGCTACGCCACGCTGATGCGCGAGCAGCTTCGCGTACACGGCCTCGGACTCGATCACGTGGTGCAGTACGCGTCCGAGCGTCCAGCCGCCGGGGCGCGCGAGTCCGGCCGAGTCCGGCGGCGCGGTGCTGACCAGCGCGAGCAGCTCGCGTCGCGCCGACGCCATGTCGTCGAGTGCACGTTCGAGTTCCGGGTTCTTCATCGGCTCCTCCATCGCATGGTAGCAACGCCGCGTCGGGCGCACAGGGCCGCGGCGCTCATCCAAGCGCCAGCGCGAAGACTCCCACCACGATCGCCGTGGCGCCGGCGAGGCGGCGGGGCGCGTCCGACTCGCCCAGCAAGCGCAGTCCGAGGATGGCGCCGAAGAGGATGCTGATCTCGCGCGCGGGAGCGACGTAGCTGACCGGAGCGAGCGTGTAGGCGGCCAGCACCAGGATGTAGGCTCCGGGACTGAGCAGGCCGATCGTGAGGATCGCGCGCCGTTGCTCGCGCCAGATCGTCGACACCTCGCTGCGTCCGGTGGGCGTGGCGATGGCGAGCGGCGCGAGAAAGAGCATCCGCGCGAAGTCGAGGCCCCACGAATAGAGCACCGGCGTGACGATGGTCACCCCCTTGCTGTCCCAGAGCGAGTAGGCGGCGATGACGGCGCCGGTGCCGAGGGCGAAGACGATCGATCGCCACACGTCCGCCCCCTTCGACGAGCTGCCGCCCCACGACATGACGATGATGCCGGCGACGACCATGGCCGCTCCGGCGAGTGCGAGGCCGCTGGGGCGCTCGCCGAAGAAGACGATGGCGCCGACGACGGCGAGCGCCGGTCCGGTGCCGCGGGCGAGCGGATACACAACGGAGAGGTCGCCGACCTTATACCCCTCGGTGAGCAAGACAAAGTACACGCAGTTGAGCAGGCCCGAAACGATGACGAACAGCAGGGCGTCGAGCCCGAGCGACGGGCGCGTCCAGAGGAAGACGCCGACGGCGAGCGGCAGATAGATGATCTCGGAGCAGAGCGCAAAGAGGAAGATGAACGCGAAGCTGCTGCGCGCGCCTTTGGCCACGTAGTTCCAGGTCGCGTGCGCCACCGCGGCGGCCAGCAACAAGGCGACGGCGACGATGGGCATCGATGCATCCTCCGAGACGACGGCCGCCTTCGAGAAACAGCGAGGGCACGGCGCGCCGTGCCCCTACAACTTGTACGAAGCCCGGCCTGCCGCCCGAGCATTCCTAGCCGACAGACCGACAGACCGACAGACCGACAGACCGACAGACCGACAGACTGAGCGACTCTCCTACAACAGCCCACGCTCTCGCAGCACGCGCTCGGTCGTTGCGCCAATCTCCGCCGGTGAGTCGCTGATGGTGACGCCGGCGGCCGCGAGAGCGGCCTTCTTCGACGCCGCGGTGCCGGTATTGCCGGAGATGATCGCACCGGCGTGGCCCATGCGGCGGCCGGGAGGGGCGGTGGCGCCGGCGATGAAGGCGATCACCGGCTTCGTCACGTGCTTCTTGATGTAATCGGCGGCTTCCTGCTCGGCGCTGCCGCCGATTTCGCCGATCAGCACGATGGCGGCGGTATCGGGGTCGTTGTTCAGCAGTTCCAGCGCCTCGCGCTGGACGGTGCCGATGATCGGGTCGCCGCCGACGCCGATGCAGGTCGACTGACCGATGCCGCGGCGCGTGAGCTGGTCGACGGCCTCGTACACCAGCGTGCCGCTGCGGGAGACGACGCCGACGCTGCCCATCGAGAAGACGTGGCCGGGCATGATGCCGACGCGGCACTCGTCCGGGGTGATGACGCCGGGGCAGTTGGGGCCGATGAGCCGCGATGCGCCGCCGGCCATCGCACGCTTCACCTTCACCATGTCGAGTGTGGGAATGCCTTCGGTGATGCAGACGATGAGCGGCACGCCGGCATCGAACGCTTCGAGGATGGCGTCAGCGGCGAAGGGCGGCGGCACGAAGATGAGCGAGCAGTCGGCAGCGGTCTCGCGCACCGCGTGGGCGACGGTGTTGAAGACGGGCACGCCGTGCTCGGTCTTCTCGCCGCCGCGGCCCGGCGTGACGCCGGCGACGATCTTGGTGCCGTAGTCGATGCAGCGCTGAGTCTGCGAGCTGCCCTCTTTGCCGGTGATGCCCTGCACGAGGACGCGGGTTTCGCTGTTCACGAGGACGGACATGTCGTTGGTCTCCGGTCGTCGGTCGTCGCTGGTCGCTGGGCGCACTCAAGATGGCGCCGGTGTGGATACTAGCAGTCGGTGGGGTGGGGGGCGAGTGGTCGACTAGCGCGGCGGCCTGACACAGAGGTAGCGGGCGTGTGTTTGGTCTTCGCTGTAGGAGACGGATTCGATTTCGAAACCGACTTCTTGAAGCATCGCCTCGAAGAGCCACGCGTAGGTGCTGTATTTTTCCCGGACGTGCTCTTCGAAGAAGGCTCGCGTCAGGCCGGTGCTAGACTCGGCCGGGACGCCGTTGATCCAACGCTGGATCGCGCCTGCGGCGTCCGCGGGCTCGAAGGAGTACACGAGTTCGCGCAGATGAAAGATGCCGCCTGGCTTGAGCATGGTGTAGATCCGGCGGAGCGCTTCGACCTTCCAGAAGTCTGGCAGATGATGGAGGGCGTGCCTCGTGACGGCGAAGTCGACGGGATCGCCGGCGTGTTCGTACGTCAGGAATCCCGTCTGTGCGTAGGAGATGTTCGAAATACCCAGGCGCTCTGCCTTCAAGCGCATGTAGTCGAGCATCGCCGCGGACGGGTCGACGGCGACCACGGAGCGGCAGAGTGGCGCCGCTTCCAGCACGAGCGCTCCGGTGCCGGCACCGAAATCGATGAGTGTGTGCTCTTTCGAAACGCCGAGCGTCTTGAGTAGCTCGCGCTCGGCGACGGGATCGGGCCGGATCGATTGTTCATACGCCTCGACCTCAGCGGCGTCGAGCCAGCGGTAGCCCTGGTATTCGTTGAAGAGCCACAGTGGCGTGAAGTCGTTGTCCGGCCGCTCGCCGTCTTGATCGGTCACTTTGATCTCACAAGGATCGCTTGCCTCGAAGTCGAACTAGAACAAGGACGATCGCCGTTAAAACGACGCTGACCACGAGCGCTCCGACAACAGAGGCGTAGGGAGAATACCCTGCCGAGATCCTGTCGATGAGATATGCCCCAAAGGTGCCGACTGCCAAGAAGCCGGCCAGGCGTTGATCACGCTGCGTCTCGAAGAAGCCGCGCCGTCTTGCCACCAAGACGATCGCGACGAGGACTACGACGAACGGCACGCTCCACATATCTCCGTCCCCCTCAGTGCTCCGCCCGCAAATGTCCGCGCAGCAGATCGGCGCCGAAGTCGGCGCCCGGATCGCGCCAGACGGTGTGGACGTGGTTGGCGCCGTCCTGGGTGTTGTCGTATTCGACGATGAAGGTTGGGGCTTGCAGGCGGTAGTAGTGGGGGTGGCGGGGGCGCTGGTCGCCGGCCCAGGCGAAGTGCATGGCGTCGAGACCGGCGCGTTCGAGCTTCGCCTGCTCGATGCGGGCGAGATCGTCGGGCAGCCGTTCGACGTACGCCGCGACGAGCGCGGCGAGCAGCGTGCGCTGCTGTGCGTGCATCATCGATGCGGCGATGCCGCGCGGGGCGGCGCGCTCGAATCGCACGGCGTCCTTCACGGATTGCGGCGTCGCCTCGAAGGCGGCGCGCACGGGGCGGAAGCGGCCGAGATCGGGGACGACGGCGAACTCGCGCACGTCGGGGACTTCGGGCAGGTTCATCAGGACGATGTCGGGCGGCGCTTCGCCGCCGATGATCGCGATGCGCTTCTGGTCGGCGTCGAGCGACGCGAGCAGGTCGCGCGCGAGATCTTCTTCCTCGCCGCAGGGGCGGATGACAGCACGATCGTGGTGGCGGATCTCGGCGGGGTTCGCGCCGAGGAAGATCGGCGTGGGCGATACGAGTTCGTTGTCAGCAATGGTGAAGTGCAGCGAGACGTGGTGGCCTTCGAATCGCCAACTCCACACGTCGGCGGCGCCGGGCGTGCCGAAGACGCTGATGAAGTAGCGGCCGGAGTCGCGCACGGCGTTGATGCCGCGGCCTTCGATTTCGCCGAGCACATCGTCGAGCGCGATGATCGTCGTGGTCTGGGCGTAGGCGTGAATGCTGAGGCCGCTGGCGACGAGCGCGTGCGTGAGTTTGCGCTGCGCGCCGTCCATCTCGCGCAGGGCGAGTCCGTGGAAATCCTTCGGAAAGTAGGCCCAACCGCGGCGTTCGGCGTCGTCGTTGAGGGCGAAGGACGCCTTCGCGCGCTGCGCGTCGTCGAGCGCGGCGAGGAGCGCCGTGGCGGCGGCGGTCATGCGGGCGGCGGTGGTGGTGTCGGGCATGGTGTTTCAGTCGTCGGTCGTCGGTGGGTACGACAGCATCGTACACCGACGAGGGCAGTCTACGGACTGCCCCTACTTGGAATGATGGCCGGTTCGGCAACTCTCCTCTCCGCCCGGCGGAGAGGACCATCGCGCAGCGAGGAGGTGAGGTTACGCCGCCCGAGCGGCCTCGACTGCTTTCTTTGCGGCTTCGCCGAGGTTGTCGGCGCGGATGATGGCGAGGCCGCTCTCTTTGATCAGACGCTCGCCTTCTTCGACGTTGGTGCCGGCCAGGCGGGCGACGACTGGGATGGCTTTCGCCATCTTCTTCTGTGCGTTGATGATGCCCTGGGCGATGATGTCGACGCGCGCCATGCCGCCGAAGATGTTGACGAGGATCGCCTTCACGTTGGGGTCGCGCGAGATGATCAGCAGCGCATCGACGACGAGATCGACGTCGTTGGCGGTGGCGATATCGAGAAAGTTGGCGGGCTCGCCGCCGGCGAACTTGATGCTGTCCATCGTGGCCATGGCGAGGCCGGCGCCGTTGACGAGGCAGCCGATGTTGCCGTCGAGCTTGATGAAGTTGCTGATGCCTTTTTCGGACGCCTCGACCTCGCTGGGGTCCTCTTCGTCCTTGTCGCGCAGCGCCTCGATGTCCTTGTGGCGGAAGAGCGCGTTGTCGTCGATGTTCATCTTCGCGTCGAGAGCGAGCACGCGGCCGTCCTTCGTGACGACGAGCGGGTTGATCTCGGCGAGCGATGCATCGCTGGCGAGGAATGTGTCGTAGAGGCCGGTCATGAGCTTGGTCGCCAACTTCATCGCATCGCCGGTGAGGCCGAGCGCGAAGCACAGCTCGCGCGCGAGGTGCGGCTGAAAGCCGGTGACGGGATCGATGCTGACGCGGTAGATGGCCTCCGGCGTCTTCGCGGCGACCTCTTCGATCTCCATGCCGCCCGCGGCGCTCGCCATCATCACAAGACGGCCCGTCGCGCCATCGATCAGCACGGCCAGGTATAGTTCGCGCTCGATGGACATCTGCTCCTCGACGAGGACGGTCTTCACCTTCTGGCCCTGCGGGCCGGTCTGGTGCGTGATCAACTGCATGCCCATGATCTGGGAGAACGTCGCGGCGGCCTCGTCCGGCGAGTTGGCGAGCTTGACGCCGCCGCCCTTGCCGCGCCCGCCCGCGTGGATCTGCGCCTTCACGACCACCTTGCCGCCAAGCTCGCTCGCGATCGCCTTCGCGTCGTCGGCGGTCTTCGCGACGCGGCCTTTGGGGACGGGGACGCCGAAGTTGGCGAGGATCTGCTTGGCCTGGAACTCGTGGATTTTCATCTTGGTCTCCGGTCGTCGGGGGCGCGTTTGGCGTCGGTGGGGATTGTGGCGACGAAATCGGGGTGGGGCAAGCATGGCGTCTTGGATGCGAGCGCAGAACCTCCGACTTACCGTTTCGGTAAAGGAGAGTAGGGTGGAATTGGAACCGATGTTTGACGAGCAGTAGCAGCCCCTGGGCACGCCTGCATCCCCTGAGCGAGGGTCGTCAATTGGCCTGCTTGCGTCCCCTTGACCCCCCTTGCTACGATTGTTGATGTAATCACTTAACTTTGCGGACTTCCCGCCGGATAGCTACGAATGCGCATCTCAACCAAGGGTGACTATGGCGTCCGCGCCCTCATTGCGCTCTCCCACCACTACGGGCAGGGGAAGCCGATGCAGAGCGCTGATATCGCCGCACGGCAGCACATCCCGGAGCCGTATCTGGACCAGCTGCTTACTACGCTGCGAAAGGCGGGCTTCATCCGGAGCGTACGCGGGCCGCAGGGTGGTCATGCGCTCATTCGCCCACCGGAGGAGATCAAGCTCAGCGACGTGATCCGCGCGCTCGAAGGGTCGCTATCGCCCGTGTCGCACCTGCACGACGAGGGCTACCAGTGCCGTGCCGCGCACGAGGTCTGGCATGCCGTCGAAGAGGCCACGCAGGAGATCCTCGACGGCGTGACGATCCGTGACCTCGCGTCGCGCGAGCTGGAGTACGACCGGATCGGGGCCCGCTATGCCATCTAACACGGCGGGCGTGCGCATGCTGATCGCCGACAGCGTCCTGGACCTCATTGGGAACACGCCGCTCGTGCGGCTGGGCCACGTGACGCCGGAGGGATCGGCTGACGTGCTGGGCAAGATGGAGTCGCTGAATCCCGGCGGCAGCGTAAAGGACCGCATCGCGCTGGCGATGATCGAGGCCGCCGAGGAGCAGGGGCTGATCAAGCCAGGCGATACGATCGTCGAACCGACGTCGGGCAACACTGGCATCGGGCTTGCGATGGTGTGTGCCGTGAAGGGCTACAAGCTGATCCTGACGATGCCGGAAGACATGAGCGTCGAGCGGCGGCGGCTGCTGACGCGCTACGGCGCGCAACTGGTGCTGACGCCGGCGATCGAAGGGATGACGGGCGCCGTGTATGCGGCGCAGGAGCGCGTCGAGAAGAACAAGGCGTTCTTCATGCCGCAGCAGTTCAACAATCTGGCGAATCCTGACGTGCACCGCCGCACAACGGCGCGCGAGATCCTCGCCGCGACGGAGGGGCGCATCGATGCGTTCGTCGCCGGTGTCGGCACGGGCGGCACGATCACCGGCGTCGGCGAGATATTGAAGAACGAACACCCGGATGTGCTCGTCGTCGCGGTCGAGCCGGCGAAATCGCCCGTGCTCGGCGGCGGCAAAGCGGGCATCCACGGCATCCAGGGCATCGGCGCCAGCTTTGTGCCGGGCGTGCTGAATCGCGATGTCTACGACGAGCTGATCGCCGTGAAGGACGAGGATGCGTACGCCATGACGGGACGGCTGACGCGCGAAGAAGGCCTGCTCGTCGGCATCAGCTCCGGCGCGAACGTCTGGGCGTCGCTGCAGGTCGCGAAGCAGCTCGGCGCCGGCAAGCGCGTCGTGACGATGCTCTGCGATACGGGGGAGCGGTATCTGAGTGTGAATCTGTGACGAGTTGATAGTGAATAGTGGCTAGTGAATAGTGAACAGCGGACATGTTGAACGCAGTGATTGAATTCGTGGCAGCGCGTCACGGTGGGCGCGGAGCAACCTATCCACTAACCACTATTCACTAGCCACTACAAGAGGCACCATGGACCACGGACACCTGCACATCGATAGAGCTACCGGCGTCGTCGACCCCGCGTCGCGCGAAGCCTTCCCACCCGAGAACCCGTGCGAGGGCGATATGGCTATCTCCGTCTACATTCCGACACCGTTCCGCAAGCTGACCGGCAACCGCCAGAACGTCGAGGCGGAGGGGAAGGACGTCGGCGAAGTGCTGGCGAACGTCGACAAGCAGTTTCCGGGCTTCCACCACCTCGTCTTCGGCAGCGGCACCGAAGTGCCGGCGCACATCAACATCTACGTAAACAAGCAGGAGATCAGTTCGTTGGACGGAGTGAAGACGGTGGTGAAGGATGGCGACGAGGTAGCGGTGATTCCGGCGATGGCGGGCGGATCGTCGGACGAGCCCCCGGCGCGGAAGCGCATCGGCGCGCTGACCGGCGAGCAGGTCGATCGCTACTCACGGCACATCATCATGCCGCAGGTTGGGCCATCGGGGCAGCGCAAGATCATGGAGTCGAGCGTGCTGATCATCGGCGCCGGCGGCCTCGGCTCGCCGATCGCGGTGTACCTCGCGCTCGCCGGTATCGGCAAGATCGGCATCGTCGATTTCGACACGGTGGACATCAGCAACCTGCAGCGGCAGATCCTGCATCAGAACGACGACATCGGCAAGCTGAAGGCGGTCTCGGCGAAAGAGACGATCAACGCCTACAACCCGGACGTCGAAGTGGTCACGCACGGTGTGCCTATCACGTCGGACAACTCGATGGAGATCATCGCCCAGTACGACTACATCATCAACGGCGCCGACAACTTCGCCGCGCGCTATTTGGTCAACGACACCTGCCACTTCCTGAAGAAGCCGCTGATCGACGGTTCGATCCTGCTGTTCGATGGCCAGGTGACGGTGTACCTGCCGGGGCAGGGCTGCTACCGCTGCCTCTACCCCGCGCCGCCGCCGCCCGGGATGGTGCCGAGCTGCGCGGAGGCCGGCGTGCTGGGCGCGTTGTGCGGGACGGTGGGGACGATCCAGGCGACCGAGGTGCTGAAGCTGATCCTTGGCGTCGGCGACTCGCTGCACGGCCGGCTGCTGCTGTACGACGCGCTGGCGATGGAGTTCCGCCAGGTGCGCATCCGCAAGGACCCGCACTGCGTGCTGTGCGGCGACAACCCGAGCGTCACGGGACTGATCGACTACGACGCGTGGTGCGGCGGCGCGTTCGGCCACACGAACGAAGAGGAGCAGAAGGCCGCGGACGCCGCGGCGGCCCTGCGCGAGAAGGCGAAGGTGTAGGACCTAACCCCTCGCCACGGCGAGGAGTTAGGCGCCGAGGGCACGCCACCGCGTGCCCCTACCGGCGCACCTACGCTAGGACAATTGCGGCGGCAACCGGGCGCCGACCGCAGAGCAAAGGAACGAACATGGCCGTAGACGTGAAAGTCACATCCGTCCTGCAGAAGATCACCGGCGCCAAGATGGTGCGGGGCGAAGGCGGGACGGTCGCCGAACTGCTGGTCGATCTGGACGGCAAGTATCCGGGGTTCAAGAACCAGATCATGCAGGAGGGCAGCCTGCACCGTTTCGTGAACATCTATCTGAACGACGAGGACATCCGGTATTTGAGTCAACTCAACACGCCACTCAAGGACGGGGACACGATCTCTATCCTGCCCGCGCTTGCGGGTGGCTGTAGTGAATAGTGGATAGCGGATAGTGAATAGTGGACTTGAACTGAGAGCTGTGAACTCCTGATGCTCTACCAGAACCTGATCGATGCCATCGGCAACACGCCTCTTGTCGAGATGCCGCGCATGTCGCCGAATCCGGCGGTGCGGCTGTACGCGAAGCTCGAGGGACAGAACCCGAGCGGCAGCGTCAAGGATCGCATCGCCAAGTACATGATCGAGGAGGCGGAGCGCACGGGCGTCCTGACGAAGGATCGCATCGTGCTGGAGCCGACGTCGGGGAACACGGGCATCTCCCTGGCGATGATCTGCCGGATCAAGGGCTATCGCCTGAAGGTGGTGATACCGGAGAGCGTCAGCGCCGAGCGCACCGAACTGCTGACAGCGTTCGGCGCCGAGATTGTCTACTCGGACGGGGCGCGGGGCACGAACGGCTCGATCGAGGTGGCGAACGCGATCGCGGCGGAAGACCCGTCGTATTTCATGCCGTACCAGTACGGCAACGAGATGAACCCGCGGGCGCATTACGAGACGACGGGCCCGGAGATCCTGCGCGACCTGCCGGAGATCGACGTGTTCGTCGCCGGCATGGGGACCGGCGGCACGCTGACGGGCACGGGCCATTACCTGAAGGAGAAGAAGCCTGGCGTGAAGATCGTCGCGGCGGTGCCGCATCCGGGCGACCTCGTGCAGGGGCTGCGCAGCCTGGAAGAGGGCTTCATTCCGCCGGTGCTCGACGAGTCGATCCTCGACGGCAAGATCGTCGTGGATTCGCACACGTCGTTCGCTTCGTCGAAGGAGTTGACGCAGAAAGAGGGCATCTTCGCCGGCATTTCCGCCGGGGCGGTCGTCAAGACGGCGCAGCGCGTGGCCGAGCGCCTCGACGCGGGCAACATCGTCTGTCTGTTCGCCGATGGCGGCTGGAAGTATCTGAGCACGCAGCTTTGGACGACGGACTACGAGGATCTGCCGAGCGATATCGAAGACAAGATCTGGTGGTAAGCGCCGCGCGTGGCCTCGCTGCGGCCGATCGCGCATAATCCCCGCATGGAACGGCAGATCCAGTACACCAAGACCGAAGATGGCGTGAGCATTGCGTTCACGCAGTTCGGGGCCGGCCCGACCGTTCTCTACCTGAGTGATGTTCCCAATACGCACCTGCAGCTTGAGTGGCAGCAATCGCTTTCACGTGCGCACCTCGAACGCATGGCGAGACACTTCAGCGTGATTCGGTACGACCCGAGGGGCTAGCAGGTTGTTGAAGAAAGCGAATTCTCGAATAACGCTCGGTCAAGTCAGGATCGATTTCTGATCGCCCCCGAGCCATAATCAGTCCAAAACCGACTTTTTCAACACCCTGCTAGGTCTGTCGGGCCGAGAGATCGACGACTTCGGGCTGGAGAAGCGCGTGTACGATAGGGGCACCATGGAACTGACCATGCGTTACACGACAACCGCTGACGGCGTGCGCATCGCGTTCGCCACGGCCGGGCACGGCTTGCCGCTTATCCGCGCGCCCTTTGCCCCATTTTGTCACTGCCAGCTGGAGTGGCGGCAGGGCGCGTTCTTCGAGCGCCTGTCGCGCCATCGAATGGTCATCCCGTTCGATGTTCGCGGTACGGGGTTGTCTGACCGGAATGTCGAGGATTACTCGCTCGAAGCGCGCATGCTGGACATCGACGCCATCGTCGACACCCTGAGCTTGAGTCGATTCGCGCTCCACGGCATCGGCTCTTCCGGCGCGCTCGTCATCAGCTATGCCGTGCAGCACCCGGAGCGCGTGTCGCACCTGATTCTTGATGACGCCTTTGCGAATGGGCGCGCCTATCAGGAGCGACCTCAGAGAGTAGCCCTCGGGCTACTCGCAGAGGACTGGGAGGCCATGACGGAGAACCTTGCGTTCCTGTCGCAGGGCCACGGCGGCGAAGATGCCCGGCGCTATGCGGAGTACCTCCGTGCCTGTACGACGCCGGAGGGAGCAGCGCGACAATGGCGCGCGATCGCCGAAGTCGATGTCACCGACCTCCTGCCTCTCGTTAAGGCTCCGACCCTCGTGATGCTGCACCAGGGTTTGCGCAATATGAGCGCGGACGACGCACGTGAGATGGCCATGCGCATACCGAATGCGCGGCTCGCGGTCCTGGAGGGCAAGCAGGGCGACGTGGACAGCGTGTTATCCGCGATGGGCGACTTCCTCGGCGACGAGGGCTCGACTCCAGTAGCGCGTCATGCAAGCGCATTTCGTACGGTGCTGTTCACGGACATCGTCGGACACACCGAGATGATGCAGCGCCTGGGTGACGCGAAGGGCCGCGACGTGCTGCGAGAACACGAGCGCATCACGCGCGATCTGCTGAAGCAACACGGCGGCGCCGAGGTGAAGACGATGGGCGACGGCTTCATGGCTTCGTTTGGCAGCGTGACGTCGGCGATGGACTGCGCGATCGCGCTACAGCGGGGGTTCAATGCCCAGAACCAAGAACCTGGAACCGAGAACCTCAACGTGCGGGTCGGGCTCAATGCGGGCGAGCCGATCGAGGAGGATGGCGATTTATTCGGTGCCACGGTGATCCTCGCGTCGCGCATCGCCGCGAAAGCTGGTGCGGGCGAGATCCTCATACCAGAGCCCGTGCGCCACTTGCTGTCCGGAAAGGCCTTCACGTTCTCGGACCGTGGCGAATACGAAATGAAGGGCTTCGATGATGCCGTGCGGCTCTATGAAGTGCGTTGGCAGGAATAGCCATCGTCGACGCCCGAAATCTGTAAATCATTTGCAAATCAACTCCGCGTGCAAGGTTGGTACGGCGTTGGGACGCATTGGTACAACGACCTAACACACAGGTACGAAACGGGCCGCCCCGGTACTGGTTGGGACGGCCCGTCGGCGAGACAAGATCGGGTGGTAGTATCAGGGATAGGATCGTCTGACCTTCGCCGAACAGGAGAACGTGGTGCCATCAATCGAAGGCGAATACGAGCCGAGCACGTGGGAGTGGGTGCGCAATCAGGTCGAGACCTATGAGCGCACGGGCGGCCGGGAAGCCAACACGCTGCGCGACACCGGGCTGCCGATCATCATCGTGACGACGCGGGGAAACAAGAGCGGCAAGGTGCGCAAGACGCCGCTCATGCGGGTCGAGCACGGCGGCGAGTACGCGTTGGTGGCATCGATGGGAGGCGCGCCGAAGCACCCCGTGTGGTACTGGAACCTCAAGTCGGACCCCACTGCCGTGATGATTCAGGACGGCCCCGAGCCGTTCCTCGCCGAGGTGCGCGAGCTGGACGGCGACGAGAAGGCTCGCTGGTGGGAACGAGCGGTCGCCGCGTTTCCGCCCTATGCCGAGTACCAGCAACGCGCCGGACGGGTCATCCCGGTCTTCGTCGCGCGCCGCCGCGGCGCATAGGTTCCGGCATCCGTGTCCGAGGCCGCAGCCGGCCGCAACGGAGGAATGGCGGGTGATCCAGCTTCTGCGCACCTATCTGAGGACGTACCGCCACTGGCTCCTTGCGGTCCTCATTCTGCAGGGCGTCCAGGCCGCGGCGTCACTCATGCTGCCGTCGCTCAATGCAGACATCATCGACAAGGGCGTGCTGCCGGGCGACACCGCGTACATCTGGTCGACCGGCGCGAAGATGCTCGTGGTCAGTGCCGTGCAGGTGATCTTCTCCGTCGGTGCTGTCTACTGCGCATCCAGGGCGGCGATGGGGTTCGGGCGCGACGTGCGGGCTGCGCTCTTCCAACGAGTGGTCGCGTTCTCGGCCAAAGAGGTGAATCTCTTCGGCGCTCCGTCACTCATCACGCGCATCACGAACGACGTGCAACAGGTGCAAATGCTCGTCCTCATGACGTGCACCATGGTTGTGGCCGCGCCGATGGTCGTGGTGTTCGGCGTGCTCATGGCGATGCGGCAAGACCTCGGATTGTCATGGCTGCTGGCCGTGAGCCTACCGCTGCTCATGATCTTCCTGGGCATCATTGTGTCGCGGATGGTCCCGCAGTTCCGGCTCATGCAGGAGCGCCTCGACAACATCAGCGGTGTGCTCCGCGGGCAAATTGTGGGCATGCGAGTCGTGCGGGCGTTCGTGCGCGAGCCAGTCGAGACGGAACGGTTCCGCACGGTTAACCAGGACTTGACGGAGACCTCGCTGAAAGCCGGGCGTCTGATGGCGCTGATGTTTCCGACCATGATGTTTGCGATGAATGCATCGAGCATCGCTGTCATCTGGTTCGGAGGCCACCGAATCGATAGTGGCGCGATGTCCGTCGGCTCCCTTGTCGCGTTCATTACGTACCTCGCGCTGATCATGTCGGCCGTGATGATGGCGACCATGGTGGCGATGATGGCGCCTCGAGCCGCTGTCTCGGCTGAGCGCATCCAGGAGGTGCTCGACACCTTCAGCTCGGTCACACCTCCCCGCGTTCCCGTCACCGAGGTGCCCGAGCGCGGGCGGCTTGAGCTGCGCGACGTGGGATTCCGCTATCCCGGCGCCGAGCACGCCGTCCTTCAGCACATCTCGTTTACTTCTCTGCCCGGTCAAACGACGGCCATCATCGGGAGCACGGGATCAGGCAAGACGAGCTTGATCAATGCGGCGGCACGGCTCTTTGACGTCACATCGGGTACCGTCCTTTTTGACGGCGTCGATATCCGCGATCTCGACCCGGAGATCTTATGGCACCGCATCGGCATCGTCCCCCAGAAGCCCTACCTGTTCTCGGGCACCGTTGCCAGCAACCTGCGCTACGGCAAGCCGGACGCGACCGATGATGAGTTGTGGACGGCACTGACCATTGCTCAGGCGGCCGAGTTCGTCCGGGCGATGCCCGGAGGGCTTGACGCTGAGATCTCACAGGGAGGAGTGAACGTGTCGGGCGGTCAACGCCAACGCCTCGCCATGGCGCGAGCGCTCGTCCGCAAGCCGGAGATCTACCTCTTCGACGACTCGTTCTCGGCACTTGACCTGGCCACCGATGCAAGATTGCGCGCCGCGCTCGTGCCGTATGCCAGGGACGCCACGGTGATTATCGTGGCGCAGCGGTTCTCCACCATCATGTCCGCCGACCAGATTCTCGTGCTCGAAGACGGCGAGGCGGTGGGTTTGGGAACGCACGAACAACTGCTCAACACGTGTCCGACCTATGCCGAGATCGTGGAGTCGCAGATCGGAGAGGGAGTGCCAGCATGACCGCTCCCGACAAGACGGCTGAGGGCGTGAGGCCGCCGCCGCCGGGTGGCCAGCCTGGCGCCCGTTTCGGCTCGTTCGGCATGCCGGCTGAGAAACCAAAGGACTTCGGTAGCGCGACGCGACGCCTGCTCCGACGTCTCCAGCGTGAGCGCTGGGCGGTCACCGTGGCGATTGTCATGACGTTCGTCAGCGTGAGCATGAGCGTGTTGTTGCCCAAGGTCCTGGGGAGCGCCACCGATGTCGTCGTACAGTCCGTGTTCAAGGGCAGCGCGCTCAATTTCGGCCACCTGGGCCGCATCTTAGGCTTCGCCTGCGCGCTGATCGCGGGTTCATGGGCGTTGCAGTACGGGATGTCGTTCATTCTCGCCGGCGTTGTTCAGCGAACGATGTACCGATTGCGGGCAGACGTCGAGGACAAGCTCAACCGGTTGCCGCTCAGCTATGTCGACCGGACGCCGCGTGGCGACCTGCTCAGCCGGGTGACCAACGACATCGATAACATCGCGCAGAGTCTCCAGCAGACGCTTTCCCAAATGCTGACGCAAGTGCTGATGCTGATCGGGACCGTCGCCATGATGATCTGGATCTCCTGGTTGCTCTCGCTCGTGGCCGTCGTCACCATCCCGCTGTCGATGTTCATGATGAGCGCCATCGCCAAGCGCTCCCGGGCGCGGTTCACGGCGCAGTGGATGCACACGGGCAGGCTCAATGCCCAGGTCGAGGAGACCTTTACGGGCCACGCCATCGTCAAAGGATTCGGCCGACAGCGGTACGCTGAGGAATCCTTCCGGGCAACCAACGACCACCTGTACGATGCCAGCTTCGGGGCTCAGTTCATCTCCGGCGTGATCCAGCCTGCGACCATGTTCGTCGGCAACCTCAATTTCATCGCCATCGCCGTGTTCGGCGGGATCCGCGTCGCCAACGGTGCGATGACCATCGGCGACATTCAGGCCTTCCTTCAGTATTCACGTAGCTTTACGCAGCCCCTGTCGTGGATCGCGGCGATGGTCAACACGTTCCAGTCCGGCATCGCTTCGGCCGAGCGCGTGTTCGAGTTGCTGGACGCGGACGAGCAATCTCCGGAGATATCTACCTACGAGGCCGCCGGCGATCGGCGCGGGCGCGTCGAGTTCTCGCACGTCTCGTTCTCTTACGACCCTGATAGGCCGCTGATCACCGATCTTTCGTTAGTCGCCGAACCAGGTCGCACGGTCGCTATCGTCGGACCGACAGGTGCCGGAAAGACGACGCTGGTGAACTTGCTCATGCGTTTCTATGAGCTCGATCAGGGAACGATTACGATAGACGGCCGCGACATCGCGCTCATGCCCCGACATGAGCTCCGCTCGCAGACGGGGATGGTCCTCCAGGACACGTGGCTGTTCGGCGGCACCATCCGCGAGAACATCGCCTATGGCAACCTCGAGGCGACCGAGCACCAGATCGTCGAGGCGGCCCGAGCGACGTACGTCGACCGCTTTGTGCACTCGCTACCGGGGGGGTACGACACCAAGATCGACGACGAGGGCAGCTCCGTAAGTGCCGGCGAGCGTCAGCTCATCACGATCGCGCGCGCCTTCCTGGCCGACCGACCGATCCTCATCCTGGATGAGGCGACCAGCTCCGTTGACACCCGCACCGAAGTGCTCATCCAGCGCGCCATGGCGGCACTGCGCTCTCACCGCACCAGCTTCGTGATTGCGCACCGGCTCTCAACGATCCGCGACGCCGACACCATTCTCGTGATGGAAGGCGGCCAGATCGTGGAGCAGGGCACCCACGTTGAGCTTCTTGCCCGTGGTGGTGCGTACGCCAACCTGTACAACGCTCAGTTCACAGGCGAGGCGGCAGATGTCGCGTAGCCGGCGCGGATCTACGGATCCTCGCAGGTCGCACGCGGTTGCTCGTCATACGGCTTCATTGCGTTACGGGATCCGGGATCAGGGCCGAGCGAAGAGATGCCGCGTCCGCTCACAGGTGTTAACAGGGTGCTGAAAAAGTCGCCGGATGGCGTTTAACGTCGATATGAAGCGGCGTGCTGAATCTACGAACGCGGGCTGAAAGCCCGCGCCACGAGAACAAGAATCGTTTTTCAGCACCGTGTTAACGTATTGCGCACCTAGCGAGGGCTTTTCTGAGACGCCCTGCGGGGTAGTACGGCGCCACCCGCCGAGTCGTGCGAACCCGCGCACAGGGTACGTGAGCGCACATGCCGCAGGGGACAACATCCCACTACGCGGAGCCTGAGGCCGTGTCGTTTTTGCGCAGCAGGCGCCGCTGCAGCTTGCCTGACTCTGTCCGCGGCAGCCCATCGACGAAGCGGATGCGCACCGGCACTTTGTACTTCGCCAGGCGCTCGCGGCAGAAGGCGATCAGGTCATCGGCGGCGATCGACGTGCCCGGGCGTGCGACGACGCTCGCAGCGGGCACGCTGCCCCAGCGCTCGTCAGCAACGCCGTACACGCCCGTATCGGCGACGCCCGGGTACGACAGCAGCACGGCCTCCACCTCGGCCGGGTACACGTTTTCGCCGCCCGAGATGATCAAATCGTCGCGGCGGTCCAGCACGTACAGGTAGCCCTCGTCATCGAGATGCCCGAGATCGCCCGTGCGCAGCCAGCCGTCGCGGAAGGCGGCCGACGTCTCGTCCCCGAGCTGCCAGTAGCCGGGGCTGACGGTCGCGCCGCGCACGAGGATCTCGCCCGCCTCGCGCGGTGCGGCCTCGACGCCGTCCCGGTCGATGCGGATCTCGGTCGGGAACAACGGCTTGCCGGCGGAGCCGAGCTTGCGCAGCGCGTCCGCTGGCGCCAGTGTCGCGACCTGCGAAGCTGCTTCCGTCAGGCCGTACGTCTGTACGACCGGCACACCGCGCTCCGCGCATGCTTCGAGGAGCGGCCGCGGCGCCGGACCGCCGCCGAGCAGGACCGCCCGCAGCGTCGCCGGGTACGGCGCATCGCCGCGCTCTTCCAGCAGGCGGGCGAGCATACGGGAGACGACAGACACGACCGTGACGCCGTCATCGATCGCGTCGTTGACACGCCGGGGATCGAACGACTCGTGGATGACGGCCGCGTGTCCGTAGATCGCGCTCCGCAGCAGTACGGCGAGCCCGCCGACGTGGAACATCGGCAGGCAGGCGAGCAGCAGGTCGTCGGGGTCGAGCCCGAGGTTCAGCGCGGAGCCGATCGCGCTCCAGAGATGGTTGCCGAACGTCAGCAGGGCGCCCTTCGGCCGGCCGGTGGTGCCCGATGTGTAGATGATGCTGTGGACGCGGTCGAGGCCACCGTCCTCGACGGCCGGCAGCCGCTGCCCGTGCCCACGCAGCTCCGCGGCATGCGCGAGCGCGGCACCGGGAGACGAACCCGCAGCGAGCGCGCCCGTGGATTCGTCGAACACCAGCAGCCGCGCACCGGCGTCGGCGAGCTGCCACGACAGCTCGGCGGGCGTCAGGCGCGTGTTGAGCGGCACGAGGATCGCACCGGCGCGCGGGACGGCGTGCACGAGTTCGACGAATGGGAGGCCGTTCGGCAGCAGCAGCGCCACGCGGTCGCCGGCGTTGACGCCCCGCGCGGCAAGCGCCGCGGCGACTTCATCGACCCGCTCGTCGAGTTCTCCGAATGCCAGCGTCGCGTCGTCGACCATGACCGCTGGCGCGGACGGCGTCAGCTTGGCCCGTTTGCGCAACCAGTCGGTGGTGACGGACATCGCCGCGTTCATGCGCGCCCAGACGGGCGCCCGTCCGGGCGCACCACCCGCTCGGGGCCGGCGGCGTATCGCGCCAACGCGACCTCGTCGAGCGTGACGCCGATCCCCGGCGCTCTCGGCACCTCCATCCGGCCGTCCACGATGCGCAGCTCCTCGACGATGAGGTCGTCCTCGAGCAGGGCGAGCGTCGCCAGCCCGCACCCGCGCGACGCGGGCGGCAACGTCGCTGCGAGCTGCAGCGCCGCGGCGACGCCGATACCGCAATCCAGCGCGGACGTGACGATCGCTCCGAGGCCTGCGGCCAGCGCCAGCTCGCAGCTCTCCGCCCCGCGCCGCACACCGCCGGCAATCGGGAGCTTCACGACGATCGCGTCGACGGCACGGGCGTCGATGAGCGCACGCACCGTGTCGATGCCGCAAACGCTCTCGTCGGCCGCGATCGGTATGCGGACGGCGGCTCGTACGCGGCGCAACGCCGCGATGTCCCCTGGCGGCACCGGCTGCTCGACCAGATCGATGTCGTACGGTTCGATCGCGCGGATCGTCGCGACCGCCTGCTGCTCCGTCCAGGCGCCGTTCGCGTCGAGCCGCAGCCGGACATGCTGCCCGGCCGCGTCCCGCACGGCGGCGACGCGCGCGACCTCTTCCGCCATCGAGCGCGCAACGCCGGCTTTCAGCTTGATGTCACGGAATCCGTACGCCACAGCGCGCTCGGCAGCGGCCGAAGCATCGGCACAGGGCGCCGCATCTACGAGTGCATTCACAGCGACGTCGCGCGCCGCGTGACTCGACAGCAGCGACGCGACGCTGACGTCTTCCGCGCGCGCCAGCGCGTCGAGCGCGGCCGTCTCGATGCCGCAGCGCAGCGGCGCGTAACGCGCGCCTTCGCCGACCAACGCATCCATCTTCGCCACAAGAGCATGGATGTCCTCGCCGAGAAGGCCCGTCGCGATGCGTTCGAGCAAGGACAGGCATCCGGCGATGGAGGCCGTGCCATGCAACGGCAGGGGCGCGATCTCGCCGACGCCCGTCACACCGGCGTCGGTGCGCAGGCGCACGATCGCTCCCTCACGCACGCGCCAGCCTCCGTACGCGGTCGCAAACTCCGCCGTGAATGGCACCGCGTACGGCGTCCAGCGCAGCTCGACGAGGTTCACAGCACGAATGCGACGGCGAGCAGGACGCCGTAGACGAGCGTCAGGCGCGCCGTGCCCTTCAGCGTCAGGTTGAGCGCGCGGCCATCGGTGCCGCGCATGACGGGCGCCGCAACACGCACGGCAAGCGGCAAGCTCAGAAGCGGCAGCAGGAGCCACAGCGACGACGCGAGCGCCATCGCGACGGCGACGGCGTACGCTCCGCCAAGAAGCGCCGCGAACTGCCAGCGCGTGGCGCGGTCACCGAGCCGTACGGCGAGTGTGCGCTTGCCGGTACGCGCGTCCGTGGCGCGGTCGCGCAGGTTGTTTACGACGAGGATCGCCGTGATCAAGAAGCCGACGCCGGACGCGGCGGCGACGGACAGACCGCTCACCTCGCCGGTGTGCAGGTAGTACGTGCCGCAGACCGCCACGAGCCCGAAGAAGATGAACACGAAGACATCGCCCAGGCCGTGGTACCCGAACGGCCACGGCCCGCCCGTATACGCCACGCCCGCGACGATCGATGCGACGCCGATCGCGATGATCGGCCATCCTCCCACCCACGCCAGATATAGCCCCAGCAGCGCAGCTATGCCGAACACCGCTGCCATGCCGAGCCGCACGTCGCGCGGCGAGAGCAGCCCGGACTGCGTGACGCGCGGTGGTCCGAGCCGCTCGTCGGTGTCCGCGCCGCGCTCGAAGTCGAACACGTCGTTGGCGAAGTTCGTGCCGATCTGGATCAGCAGGGCGGCCAGCAACGCGGCCAGCAGCACGAACGGGTTGAAGTCGCCCGCATGAATCGCCGCGCCTGTGCCAACGAGCACGGGCACGGCCGCTGCGCTCAACGTCGCTGGCCGCGCAGCGAGCATCCACGTCTTCACGAACCCCAGCCGCGTCGTCGTTGTTGCTGTCATCGGCTACGGGAACCTCGGGAACTTCGAGAAATCCGGCTGGCGCTTCTCGACGAACGCATCGCGGCCCTCCTTCGCCTCCTCGGTGAGGTAGTAGAGCAGCGTCGCATCGCCCGCGAGCTGCTGTATGCCGGCGAGGCCGTCGGTGTCGGCGTTGAACGCGGCTTTCAGGAAGCGGAGCGCGGTGGGGCTCATCTGCAGCATCTCCCGCGCCCACTGCACGGTCTCCTCCTCGAGCTGCGCGAGCGGCACGACGGTGTTGACGAGCCCCATGCGCAGCGCGTCCTGCGCCGAATACTGCCGGCACAGATACCAAATCTCGCGCGCCTTCTTGTGCCCGACGATACGCGCCAGCAGCGTCGCTCCGTAGCCCGCGTCGAAGCTGCCAACCTTCGGGCCGGTCTGGCCGAACACGGCGTTGTCCGCCGCGATCGTCAGGTCGCACACCAGGTGCAGCACGTGGCCGCCGCCGATCGCGTAGCCCGCGACCATCGCGACGACCGGCTTCGGTATGGTGCGGATCTGCCGCTGCAACTCAAGCACGTTGAGCCGGGGCACACCATCATGGCCGACGTAGCCGCCGTCGCCGCGCACCCGCTGGTCGCCGCCGGAGCAGAACGCCTGGTCGCCCGCGCCGGTCAGGACGACAACGCCGATGTCGCCGTCCTCGTGCGCGTCGTTGAACGCATCCTTCAGCTCGAACAGCGTCGCCGGGCGGAACGCGTTGCGCACCTCCGGGCGGTTGATCGTGATCTTGGCGATACCGTCCGCCTTGTCGTAGAGGATGTCGCCGTACTGTTTCGCCGGCTGCCAGGCTACGGCCGGACGGATGACGCCGGCTGCTGATGCTGTTGAAGGCATGTCGTCAGGAACTCCTTTACAAGCGGCACGAAGGCCGCGGGCTGTTCGAGGTGCACCGCATGGCCGGCACCCTCGACGATATTGATCCGCGCGTCTCGGATGCGCTCTCGCATGTCGTACGCGAGCTGGCGGTACTTGGCGTCGTGCTCGCCGGCGATCAGCAGTACCGGCATGCGCAGTTCGCCCAGCCGATCGAGGACCGGCTCCTGCGCGCCCGCTCCCATCCCGCGGAGGCTGTTGGCGAGGCCGGCCGTGCTGTTGCGCAGCCGCTGCGCCCGCAGCCGCTGGCGGACGGGTTCCGGCAACGCCGCTTGCGTCGCCCACATGGGCAGCGCTTCCCAGCGGTCGACGAACGCCTCGATGCCGTCGCGTTCGATGCTGTCCGCGAGCGCGCGGTCCGCGGCGACGCGCGTGGTGCGATCGCCTGCGTCATCGATGCCCGGCGATGCGCTCTCGAGCACGAGCGCCTCGATGCGCCCCGGCGCGGCGAGCGCGAACTGCAGCGCCACACGCCCGCCCATGGAGTAGCCAAGCAGCGCCGCCCGCTCCACGTCCAGCGCGTCGAGCAGCGCGACGAGGTCGGCGGTGCAGCTCGCCATCGTGTAACGGGACTCGTCGGCTGGAGCGTCGGAGGCGCCGTGTCCGATCAGATCGACGGCGATGATGCGGTACTGCGCCCAGCTCGCCGCGAACGGCTGCCAGGTCGTAGCGCTGCCCGTGAAGCCGTGCAGCGCCAGTAGCGGGAATCCATCGCCCGCGATCTCGACGTTCAGGTGCAAGCCGTTGACTTCGACGCGGGTCATCTCATCCACCACCCGCCGTCGCCGCCCGCACCTCGCGCCAGATGGCGCGGTGCATCGCCACGTTCGCCGCGCGGTCGGTGCGCACCTCGATCACCTGTACGCCCGGCGCAAGGATGCTGCGCGCGACGACATCACGGAATGCGCGCCGATCCGCGGCACGCTCGTAGCCGAGGCCGTACAACGTGCAGGCCGCGCGGAAGTCGAGCCCGTGCGGCGTACCGAAGAGCTCCTCAAACTGTGCGGGGTGCTCCGACTGCGGCAGGAACGAGAAGATGCCGCCGCCATCGTTGTTCACCAGGATGATCGTCGCGTTCAGGCTGTGGCGCCCGGCGGCGAGGAGGCCGTTCATGTCGTGATAGAACGAGATGTCGCCGATCACGAGCACGAGCGGCCCGGTCAGGACGGCGCTCGCGCCGAGCGCGCTCGAGACGACGCCGTCGATGCCGTTGGCGCCACGGTTCGCGAAGAACCGCACGTCGCGCGAGCCGCTCGCGAAGAACGTATCGAGGTCGCGCACGGGCATGCTGTTTCCGGCGTACACGGCAGCGCCATCCGGCAGCGACGACGCCAGGTCGGCAAATGCCGCCGGCTCGCTCAGCCCGCCGTCACCGTCGAGGCATGCCGACATCGCGTCGCGGGTCCGCGCCGACAGCGATGACCACATGCGCGTCCACGCGCTCTCGCCGCGCCGCTCCTCGAAAGCCACAACCAGCGTGTGGCAGAACGAGGCCGGCTCCGCGTGCCATACGGTCGATGCGGTGTGGACCGGGTCGGGCCAGAGCGCCTCATCGATGACAAGCTGCGGCACGCCTGCGTGGCGCTGCATGAATTGGAACAAGGGCTTCGATGTCGGCGGTGCGCCGAAGCGGAGCACGATGTCCGGTTGCAGCCGCTCGGCCGTCGCGGGATCGCGCAGGAAGGCGTCGTACGCATCGACGATGAGCGCGCGGTCGTGCGGACCGCATCTCACCAGCGAAAGCGGGTCGGCGAGCAGCGGATAGCCGAGCGCAGCGGCCAGTTCCGCAACAGCGGGCGCAAACGCCGGATCGTCCTGCGGACCGCAAACGATAATGCCGTTGGGCGCCCTGCGCAGCTCCTCCGCCAGCAGCGCGAGCTCGGCGGGTGTGGCGCGGCGCGGCGCGCTCATCGCCGCGATCTCGGGCGCGGCGGTGCGGGCGCTCTCGGGGGTACGGTCCAACGATGGGATCAGCGGCTCGCGGAACGGGAAGTTCAGGTGTACCGGCCCGGCGGGCGCCTCGCGAGCGGTGACGGCGGCACGGGCAGCGACGATGCGCGCGTACCGCGCCGCGCTGGCGGTTGCCTCGGGCAGCGGCATCTCCAGCGACCATTTCGCGTGGCGGCCATAGAGGCTGGCCTGGTCGATCGTCTGCGGCGCGCCGAGCTCGCGCAGTTCCGGCGGCCGGTCGGCCGTCAGCACGACGAGCGGCACCCGCGCGTAGCATGCCTCCGCCACCGCAGGTGCGAAGTTCACGGCCGCCGTACCCGACGTCGCAAGCAGCGCGACAGGCCTGCGCGACACCTTCGCCATGCCGAGCGCGAAGTACGACGCCGAGCGCTCGTCGAGGTGCATCCAGACGCGGATGCCCGGATGCGCATGCATCACCATCGCGAGCGGCGTTGAGCGGGAGCCGGGACAGATACAGACATCCGTCACGCCCGCGCGCGCCAGCTCATCGACGAACGCACCGACACAGACATCGAGCGCGTTCTCCGCAGCGACCGTTAGGCCTGGTTGAGCGCCCACAGCATCGGCCTCAGCTTCAACATTGATTCTTCGTACTCGCGTTGCGGGTCAGAGCCCGCGACGATGCCGCAACCCGCGAACAGCCGCGCCTCGTTCCCGACGATCAACGCCGAACGAAGCGCCACGGCGAACTCGCCGCCACCGCGCGCATCGATCCATCCCACCGGACCGGCATACCAGCCGCGGTCGAACGTCTCTCGCTCGCCGATCGCGCGCAGCGCTTCCGCGCGCGGCATGCCGCCGACGGCGGGCGTCGGGTGCAGCCGTTCGACGAGCTCCAGCACGCCGACGTCGCCACTCAGCGTGCCTTCGACCGGCGTGAAGAGGTGTTGCACATTCGGCATTCGCATCAGCGCCGGCTCCGACGGGACGTCGATGTCGCGGCAGAGCGGCGTCAGCGCGTCGGCGATCATGCTGACGACGAGCTGGTGCTCGCGGCGCTCCTTGCCGTCGGCCAGCAGCGCAGCACCGATGGCCTCATCGTCCTGCGGCCCGGTGCCGCGGCGCGCAGAACCGGCGAGGCAGGTGGCATGCACCTTGCGCCCTTCGACGCGCACCAGACGTTCCGGCGTCGCCCCCATGAAGCAAGCGCCGCCGCGGCGGAACGCGAACACGGTGCAACTCGGGTAGCCTTCGCGCAGGCGCGCCAGCGCCGCCGTCTCGTCGATGTCACCGTGTGCGTGCAACGCCACTTCGCGCGCCAGCACGACCTTTTCGAACCTCCCCGCTTCGATGGCGTCCGTGAGCGCCGTCACGGCGTCGCTCCACGCGCCGACCGCCACGGAGCGGCGTTCGCCGGCGAACGCCACCTGCGCATACGGCTCCGTGTCGTCCCCGTGCTGATCGAGCAGCGACGCCAGGCGAAGACACACCGAGTCCGCGGACTGGCCCGCGCGCACGATGACGTTGAGCGTCACGCGCGCGCGACCGGCATCGCAGCGATAGAGCAGCTCCGGCACGACGAGCGCGCCATCGCCGAAGGCCGACCAGTGCGCCGCGCGCGTGGCCTCGGCCGCGAACGCGAACCCGGCGAGCGCGACAAGGTCATCCTTCCGGTTCGACACCGCACTGGCGGTCAGCCGGCGCCACGCAATCGCGGCATCAGCAAAGCGCCGCGATCCCCGCGACACGAGCGTGCGCGCCGAGCCGGCGGCCACCATGACGCTGTTGCGCGCCGGCTGTTCCCAGTACGCCGCGTCGTGTCCGGCGTGCACCGCACGGCGGTAGAGTCGCAACGCGTCGACCGGCGCGGCGGGCTGGCCGTAGCTGAGCAGGATCGCTTCGGCGCGTCGCGCTGCTTCGGCGCAGGCAGCCTCGGCAAGGGCGCGCAGCTCGTCGGTAACCGGGCCGGGTTGCAGGACAATCATCGGTTTTCGTTCGCTCCGTCCCCGACATGGACCGGCATCTCAGCGCCGACGCTGTGAAAGATCAGCGGGCGCAACAAGGCGTACGAGTCCTCAAGCCGCTTCGGATGATCCGTCAGCAACCAGTGCGTGATGACCTCATTCATGGCGCCAAACCAGACGCGGCCCGCCAGCTCCGTGTCGACGGGCTCGATCGCACCTGCGGCGACCGCATCGTCGAGATGCCGCTTGATCACGTCGATGAACAGCTCGTGGAACTCCATCAGCCGTGTGTGGAACTCGCGGCCGCCGCCGTATGCTTCGACGAGAAACAGCCGCGCGAGGGCCCGGTGCTTGCCGAACGTCCGCAGCACGACGTGGAGCGCCGCCTCAGCCTTCGCGACCGGCTCCGTCTCGCGGGCGATCGCCTCCTCCACGCGGTCGAGGAGCATGCGGGCAGCGCGCTCCAGCAGAGCGAAGAAGATGGCCTGCTTGCCCGGGAAGTGGAAGTAGACGCCGCCCTTCGATGTGGCGGACTCGCCAGCGATGTCGTCTACGGAGCTCTCGCGATACCCTTTGTGGGAGAAGACCTTCAACGCGGCGTCCAGGATGCGCCGGTGACGTTCTTCCGCACGGTTCTGTTCAAATTTCATAGAGACAAAGCCGACTGACACGTCGGTCGGTTTTGAGCCTACCAGCCCCGCCATCCGGCGGCAATGATCCGGGCGCATAAGACGGTGATGGCCATGCACGACGACGGATACGCCGGGCGGGAAGGCGACGGCACGAGGCGCCGCGAGCGCAGCCGTCAGATTCAGACGATGTTCGGCCGGATCGTTCCGCGCTACGACCGGATGAACCGGCTGATGAGCTTCGGCATGGACGGTGGCTGGCGCCGGCTAGCCGCCGATGCGGCGGACCCGCGCGACAAGCGCGTCCTCGATCTGGGCACCGGCACCGGGGATCTGGCGCGCGAACTGGTGCGCCGCGGCGCCGCGTCCGTCGTCGGCGCCGATTTCAGCCCCGCGATGCTCGCCGTGGCCGCCGCCCGCTACGCGGGCGCTCCGGCGTACCGTTGGCTCGCCGCTGACGGCCACAGGCTGCCGTTCGCCGACGCCAGCTTCGATGTCCTGACAAACGCGTTCGTGCTGCGGAACCTCGTCGACCTGCCGGCGGCGTTCCGCGAGATGGCGCGGGTTGTCCGGCCTGGCGGCCGTCTCGTGTGCCTGGATATGACGCCGCCGCCGCCGGGGATGTTCGCCGCCTTGTACCGGCTGTATTTCAACCACATCATGCCGCCGATCGCCGGCTTGCTCAGCGGCGACCGCGCTGCTTATCGCTACTTGCCGAACTCGCTCTCCGGCTTTCCCGCCGCCGACGCGCTTGCGCAGATGCTGCGTGATGCCGGGTTCCACGATGTGCGCTATCGCCGGCTCGGCGGCGGCGCCGTTGCGCTGCACATCGCAACGGGTACCGGATCGTGGTATCGGGGTTGATCACCGTGATCACCGGCGACGAGCAGCAGCCGGCAGTGGCGGGGCATGGTCCAACGGCCGCGGTCGGCGATTCTCACGGAGAACGGCAACAACAAGCATGGCGAGAACGGCGCACGCGGCGAACGGCTCCCTGACGAGGTCCTCGACAAAACTGCAGCGCGCGATGCGGAAGATGTTCGGAAGCGTGGATGATGTGGCCGGCGCGGTCTTTTATGCCGTCATTCAGCCGATCGATGTGAATGTGTTTGAGATCGTCGTACGACCGCCAAGAATGCTCGGCTTGTAGCGCGGATTCGCCTTGGAGCGTGCAGAGCAGGGTGAGAGATCGCTCTCGTCGGCGTTTCAGCTTCGGCGATGCGGCCGTTTCCGCTCGCAGGTTTTATGGGCTGCGCCGGAATGTAGGAACGGGCGGGGAATGTGCAGACGATTTCCCCCCCGCCCGGCTGCTGGGGGGGTGTCAGGGGGTGGGGAGAGGGGCGCTCGCGCCGCCCGGCTGGCCCGGGCGCGCGGCGGGCAGGCCC
>Ga0080064_1002000_pt1 | contig 37350 bp, 47 predicted proteins | sample Subgrocontami54m_FD_69260 | JGI IMG/M metagenome (GOLD analysis project Ga0080064, IMG submission 69260) | Subsurface groundwater microbial communities from S. Glens Falls, New York, USA - GMW46 contaminated, 5.4 m (SPADES assembly) (version 2) ...
CCGGTTATTCCGGAGGTCCGGGGTCGGCTCCCGGCTTGACGTGGGCTCCTTAATCGGCAGGAGGGTGGGCCTTCAACCCATTAAGCGGGGTTCGACTCCCCGGCTCACGACCAAGCGCGGCTGCATGGTGCACCGTTGCTTCGGGTCTTTAGGAGAACGGCTTCGGTCGGCTTGAGATCCGCGACCTGTGCATGGGTCGGGAGGTGTCCTAGGCAACACCATCAAGCCTCCTGCCCGCCGGCATCTTTCAATGGCAGGAAGATCGCCTCTCGAGCGATTAACCGGGGTTCGAATCCCCGTGTCGGCACCTTTTTGGAGGGATACATACATGCGAAAGGATATGGCGAAGGTCGTCACTGAACGTCGACGTGTCGGTGGGCGCATTGAGATCAAGGACCGTCGCAAGTTCCGGCGCGGCGCCAACTTCGACAGCGAGGAATACGACGACCTCCTGCCACCAAATCGTGAGAAGATTCGCCAGAAGTGGTTCGCTTCTTGGAATAACAAAGAGTTCTCGGACCTGCTCGGTCCGCTGCGAGGTTTCCTCTTCGCGCAGATCGGTCGACCATGGGACGACGTGTTTTCCGAGATCTGCAAGAACCTCCCTGCCAGTGGGCTCACGGCGCGCCACATCCGTGGCCATGTTCTCCAGATGGTAGAAACGCACACTGTTCTCATTGACGACGTTGTCTGCTACGGCAAGGCTACCTATGGTGGTTATGGTAAGCCTGTAACCAGTCCACGATACTACAACCACGCGCGGCTGTACGTGCATCCAACCACAGGCCTGCTGTGCAAGGCCAAACGAGGATGAATCATTCTGGGGTCGTTTAACTGGTAAGACGCGGGCCTTTGGAACCCGTAACTGATGGTTCGAACCCATCCCCCAGAACCAAAGTTTGTTTTTCTACGCGGCATAGGTTATAATGGCCCTAACTCATATTGGAGGTGGCACTTCATGCAGAGGCAAATCGGAAGTTTCCGGAAGCAAGTCGAGATCATCGCAGTCGAGTCGCACCGAAATGGCACGACCGGCGACCACTTCTACGTGATCACGTTCTACTGGGTCGACAAGGATCTCGAGCGTGGCATCACACGGTTGCCACGTAAGATGGTCGGCATCGTTTTCGATGGGCTTTTGAAAAACAAGCAAGCTGACTGCCCGGTCTCTGTTCTTGACGTCGACCTGCTCGCGCAGGGTGACGTAGGATTTGGTTCGAATAGCTGGCGTGGCGACTATTTTGCACCATCACTGTATGCTGCCATCGCCATGTACGGCCAGAAGAGCGACGAATTTCTAGGAATCACGCATGAGGAGAAGGCTGTTTGAAGCTAATCCACGGTACGTTCACGTTTCGGGCTGAGGTTGACGATCTTCTCGTTGAAGATCTCATGTTGGGTAAGGCAAAAGCGCTGGCTGTGAAGCTCGTGCGTGACGCTGGCACCCAAATCGAAATACCAAGTTTCCATGCTCGATTCCCAACTTCTGCGCATACCTATACATTCCGAGAGCTCACACTGGCCGAATTGGATGTCGAAGAGAAGGGGGAGTATATCGTCCCAGTTGGGTCTGTCGTGTCTTTCGTTGATCCGGATGGGAAGGTCGTCTGGGAAGGTGTTCAGGTCAGTCCTGGGACACTCGATGAGGAGGTTTATACTATCCCGGTTGGGGCTCAGGTTCGCGTCGTAGACGATGATGGCAAGGTCGTCTGGGAGGGTGAACAGCAAGATCCAGGGCTATCAGACGATCCGATAGCGGGGTCTGAAGTGATTCTGGAAGCGCCTCCGACACCAGAGGAAGTGCGGCGCGGCCCTGGTAGACCCAGGAAATAACTCCGATTGGCGCAGTCTGGCAGCGCATCGCGTTTGGGACGCGAGGGTCGGGAGTTCAAATCTCTCATCGGAGACCAAAGACTAAGAAAGGAAGGGACACTCGGATGTAATAGAGAGTAGAACCCGTTTTTTTTAATTAGCAAATGCATCCGAACCACCAAATGAAATGGAGATGGCAAATGGGACCACCAGCCGCAGTGCCAGCAGGTTTTTATAGCGCAATGATCTGACACCACGGCCCGATCGCCGGCAGAGACGCCGATTTCAGAAATCGGCGTCTCTTTGAGGATGTAGCTCAAATGGAAGAGCAGTTGTCTCTTAAACATCAGGTTGTGGGTTCGATCCCCACCGTCCTCACCCGTTTCTACACCGTTTACCGGATAACCAACGAAGTAAACGGGGCCGTGTATATCGGAGCACATGTTACTACGGACTTGGAGGATGGGTATTTTGGGTCAGGGAAAGCGCTAGCCCTAGCCGTTCGGAAATACGGGAAAACGGCTTTCGTGAGGGAGGTGGTGGCATTCGCACCTGATGAAATGGAAATGTTTGCGTTGGAGCGCAGACTCGTAGTTGCTATCCAGGAATGTGGTGCCAAGACTTACAACCTACAAGAAGGAGGACATGGAGGCTGGTCATTCGTAAACAGCTTTCCGAAGAAGCCGAGTATGGGTTTCCTGGGGAAACGCCATACGATTGAGGCGCGCGCGAAAATCACTGCTGGAAACAAGAGGCGCATCCAAGGTCAACCACTAGACTGGACAGGGAGGAAACATAAGCCAGAAAGTATTGAGAAAATGAGGATGAGCCAGAAGGCTCGGCACGCAAAGTTGGCTCGGGTTGACAATGAGTAGAGGTTCAACTCCTCTAGCCAATACCATGGGGGCTTCTCGGTTGGTTCAACAGGAACATGCCGGTAGTTGCCACCTCCAGCGTTGGCGAAAGCCACGTCCTTCCAAACCGAGGACGTGTTCCTTGTCAGCCGGGGGGTCCCCAGTAGAATACCGGCGTACCCAAGCGGTCCAAGGGGCTCGTCTCCAAAACGAGTATTCGGGGGTTCGAATCCTCCCACCGGTGCCGAGGTAAAAATGGAACTAACAAAGAAAGAGGCGCAGCAAATCCTTCGCCTTCTTAGTGAAGGTGGCCCTGGGTCAGGGCCACGTAAAAAAGCCGGTCACGATCGAAGTGTCTCACCACCATACGGTACTCATCATCCGGCAGGGAAGAACTGGAAGCCTGATGCAGCGTGGGGGCAGTCTGTTGCCAGATCTAATAGAATGGCAGCGACAGAAGGTAATGTCAAGAAGTCGTTGGCGCGAAATCGCTTCCTAAGAGTAGGCGAAAAGCCAGCGAGGACATATCACGTTTCGACTAAGGTGTGGCAGTAAGCCGCAGTGCCTTAACAACTGAATAACGCCAAGGATGCTTCCGTGATGTAGTGGCAACATACGCGCCTTTTAAGCGTGGAATCGGGGGTTCAAATCCCTCCGGAAGCACCAGGGCCGATGTGACGCGAGCAGGCCAGGTACTGCGCTATTGAGGGACGACGTTCGATTCGTCGGCCGAGCATCGGCCCAACGTGGAGTGGTAGTGTAGTCGGTCAACACGGCTGCTTGCCATGCAGCAGATCAGGGGTTCGAATCCCCTTCACTCCTCCAGTTCCCAGGATGGTCAACAGGCCGTGACTTGCAGGTCGTGCGGCTAACAGTCCTGGGAACGCAGGCGATACTGGCTCAGTGGCCGAGCACCTGTCCTCCAAACAGGTTTAGCGGGGTTCGAATCCCCGGTATCGCTCCGAGGTCTTGTGGAGCAGCGGAGTGCTCGTCTCCCTGTCAAGGAGAAGGCCGTGGGTTCAAATCCCATCAAGACCGCCGGTGGGAATGGCGTACAACGAAAAGGGCATAGTAGTCTGTGTGGCCACCCCCAGGCCAACGGTTTCCATTCTCACCGCCTGCTAGCGTAGCTCAATCGGCAGAGCAATGGCCCTGTAAGCCAAAGGTTGGGGGTTCGATGCCTCTCGCTAGCTCCGAAACGGGAGGTATATTAGATCACTCGGAAAGTAGGTTCAAATCCTCTCAGGGGCTCCGGGCCATTAGCTCAACGGCAGAGCGGCGGGCTTATATCCCGATGGCTGTAGGTTCAATTCCTACATGGCCTACCAGCGAGGGTTTAGCCAACCCCCTCTCCAGCCGTTGCCGGCCACGGTGCTGAAATGACCGGTCCAGGTCGAGTTAGTTCAGTTGGCAGAACGCCTTCTTGGTAAGAAGGAGGTCCAGGGTTCAATCCCCTGACTCGGCCCCATGGGTGAGGACGTAACGGCAGGGCTAGGCCGTTTGTGTGAGCGCTACCCGAGTAACTCCAGGTAATTACCCCTGGCTCGCTCACACCCTCATCCAGCAGGTCCCTGTAGCTCATCTGGTAGAGCGGCACCTTCGTATCGTGCAGGCAGGTGGTTCGAGGCCACTCAGGGGCTCCGGGAAAAGAAAGGATAGTGCCCATGAACACTGTCAAGGTCATGAAATCTGAACTCCTCGCGAAGATAGGAGCGAACCGAGAGCAACATCGGAATGAATTCGAGAAAGCGCTGGCTGGGTATCGTGAGCGATGTATCGAGGAGCTCGAAGCAAGGCTGGTCGACCTGCGTGCAGGCAGGCGCTTTGATGTCGCGATCCGTCTTCCTGTACCAGAGGATCATACCGACGACTATAATCGTGTGATCACGATGCTTGAGATGTCGGTCGATGACGAGATCGAAATCTACGAGCAAGAGTTCTCGCAATACGTGATGGACCAGTGGTCTTGGAAGGGTGCATTCACAACGACGAACGCCACCTACAAAAAGTAGGTTTGGCACCATGGCGGATGTAGTGTAGCGGCAACACGTCGAGTTGTGGCCTCGGCATAGAGGGTTCGACTCCCTCCGTTCGCCCCCATAGAGGAGATGGCAACTGTGAGTCATATCGAAGAGATCGCACAATGGTGGAGGGGGACTTCCACAAGGAGTGCCAGCGAGCAAATTGGAGCAGCGCACCGTGATATCCCATACCTGTTGAAAGAGATCGAGAGGATGGCTGGCTATGAGGCTATCGCCACAGACCGCTGTGAGGGATGCCTCCTGTCTTTCGATGCAGATGTCCACGCGCGCGTCCATGATCGCATGGTGAAAACCAGCGAGGAATATCGGCGAGTGTACGCCGAAGAACAAGGGCTCTCTAGCTCAGTCGGAAGAGCGGCAGTTTGAAGCACTGCGCGTCGGCGGTTCGATCCCGTCGGGAGCCACCCCTGTATGTATGCTCCGGGAGCACGACGGTAGTGCAACGCTCTGATACAGCGAAGGCAGAAGGTCCAATTCCTTCTCGGAGTACCAAATGAAGAAAATGTCTAGGCTAGCGAGCAGTTACAGTTCATTCAATCAGGATTCAGAGTGCTGTTCCTGACTGAATTCGCAAACCTACCGAGGTAGTTCAATGGTGGAACGTCGCTCTGTTAAAGCGAATGTTGCTGGTTCGAGCCCAGCCCTCGGTGCCAACCTTGTATAGCAAGGTTTGTTGCTGTGCAGTGTACGGGTGTCGCAGGTGCTCGGTGTGCGCGTATGGCGAATGCGGAATCACCGCCGGCGCGATTGGTCAACCCGCTACTATCCCGGACTACTCTGGCTGCATGTGTACCTATGTCGGAGTGGGCTGTTCACTCGATACCAAGAAAGCTCTCCGTCGTCGACCAAAGGTTGAATTCCTCGTGTTACCAAAGCGACGAGTCTTCAACTTATGATGTTCCGTGACGCCACTGCCAGAACCCGCCTGCGCGAGATATACGATTCTTGCCATGGATAGATAGACCTAACTTGTTTTTCTTGCAGTAATAACCTATCATTTGGGTTATCTAATGGAGGTGGCACTTCAATGGCACAAATCAACGGGCGAAATCGGAAGGCTCCTGAATGTGGGGGCGACAAGAAAACCCCAGGGGATCGTGTACGAGACCTGGAGGCCGCGATCCTGTATGCCTGTGACGACAGCCGGTCATTCGTGAGCGGGGATTGCGTTATGATGAGCCTCTCGGGTTTTGAGCGGCTCATGGAGGCTGTGAAGCAATGAAGGTCGTTGTACGTAAGGATGTCGCTCTGGCTGTTGGTGCCAAAGCGTTCGAGGAATACGGGATCAGAGAAGAGAAGTGGGGTTCCTGGACCACCGAACAAGAAGTCAACCTCGCTCTACTTCCGCCCGATCGTCTGAACGGTCTCCAGGCCATGCTGGAGCCTCATCGCAAGGTCAAGGGTGTACCTGTACTCCTGAACGATATCAAGGCCTGGAAAGCAGCACTGGAGATCGGTGTCGGCAATACGAAGGCGCGCACAGTGAAGCAGTTCTGTTCGTTGCTGATTCAGTATCTCGCGGAAGTAAAAGGCCACCGCCTGTACACGCGTCACACACAAGGGGCTTCGTTCGCCTATTACGTTGACCATATTGAGTACCACGCGCCAAACCCTGGGCGCGGTGAACAGGCCGACACGACGATGACCCTGCTCTACGAGCAAATCGGTGGGAAAGCCATGCAGCGTGTGGTCTTCCATGACGACGACTGTCTCGGAATTTCTGTGGCAGAAGCGGTGGCAAAACAGGGGTATTTGCCAGAGAACGAGGAGCTCCGTGCCGACTATCTGGAGAACAAAGAATTGTGGACGAGGGAGATTCAAAGGATCGGCACGCAATACCTCGCCATCGGACCTGCCTCTACACTCAAGGATGATTGGACCAGAAAGGTAACCCAATTCGACCTGCAAGGGGAGCCTGCTCGGGTTGTGATGGACGTGTTCTTCGAAGATGTTGCTTCGCGCGGCAGCGGAAGAGACTACGTTGACCACCCGTTCTTCTGGAACAACGTTCGCAACAAGAGCGCATACAATCCCAAGGATGACACCTGGGACGGTAAGGGTGAGGATGACGAGAACAACAATGAGCGCACAGAGCTCGAATACCCCTTGCATCCTTGGGTGCGAGTGTTCGATCTGCGGCGCCACGAGCGACTGCAATGCCACATTCGGCAACTCACCGAGTACGCCTACGATGAAACGCTGTCTGAGAAGCTAGTCCTGCCAGACGCCCAGAAAGAGCTCGTGAAGTTGCTGATCGATACCAAAGGTGGTGTATTCACTGATATCGTTCGTGGGAAAAGTGGCGGCGCGATCGTATTGCTTTCTGGTGAGCCCGGGACAGGGAAGACCCTGACTGCCGAGGTCTACGCTGAAAGCGAAAAACGACCACTCTACTCGATCCAGTGCTCACAGCTGGGTATCAACCCCGAGAAACTCGAATCTGAGCTTATGCAAGTGTTCACGCGGGCGCAACGCTGGAATGCGGTTATGCTTCTTGACGAAGCGGACGTCTACGTCCGCGAGCGCGGCAGCTCACTACAACAGAACGCGATCGTCGGTGTGTTCTTGAGGGTTCTCGAATACCAGGCGACGGTGCTATTCCTGACGACGAATCGGCCCAATGATGTTGACGACGCTATTGCGAGCCGGTGTATCGCGAGGATCCACTTCCTTGCACCGGATCGCGAAAACGCGATCCGGATTTGGGAAGTGCTCACCAGCACAGCTGGAATCAAGATGACCCGAGACGAAATCGTTCAGGTGGTAAGTGCCAACCCTGGCATGACCGGGCGCGACATCAAGAACATCTTGAAACTCGTCTCTATCATGAAGAATGCTGACAAGGGTATTACACGAGCCATGGTGAAGTACGTTCAGCAATTCAAGCCTACCGGACCGTCCGCCTATGACAAGAAGGACACGCGGGAATACGTCTGGGGAGAGAACGGGCGGCGACACCTTGCTAACTAGTCTACGCTCACGAGTCGAAGAAAAGGATCGCGGGAAATCGTTCACGATCTCGGATTCTGAGCAGCCTTTGCTCATGCATTCACATATCAAACCGTGCGGACTGTGGTATGAGTTCGACGGATCCTGGCGGGATTGGTGCCAAAGCGAGATGCCGGATTGGATTGCGAACCGATGGCTGTACCGTGTCGAGACGGACCCATCCTGCAATATCCTTCGAATCGAGGGTGTCGAGCAATTCCTCCTGTTCAACCAGGAGTATCTCACGAAAACAGCGTTGGCGGTCGCGATGGAAGAGCAAGGTATCAGTCCAAGCAGGATGGAACGAGGTATTGAATGGCGTAGGGTTGCCGAACGGTACGATGGGATTGAGATCAACCCTTACCTCTGGCATTTCCGCCACAATATGGACACGATGTGGTACTACGGGTGGGATTGCGCCAGTGGCTGTCTGTGGAGACCGAAGGGAACCGTGCTTGAGCTCATGTATCGGCTAGACGGGGCCGGTGACAACCCGATAAAGATGCCAAAACGTAGAGGTTTCCGAGTAGAAGCATGAAGCCATTTCTCGTGGTGATCGCATTGCTGGCCATGGCTTTTGTCGGCAGCGATGTTGTATATGCGAACCATTGGATTCGCCAGCCATTTCAGTATGGTGGGGTCTATGTCTGGTCGGATACGGCTCGATGCTGCCCAACTCCCGGCATGGTCTACGCTCAGGTGCTTACACCTTTGAACGCAGCCGAGTTGGCACACCTGACCCCTACAGCGACATCAGCCCCTACAGCGCAGCCAACAATGACACCGTCTCCTACGACGGTGGCAACAGAGCCTTTGTACAAGCGTGCTGCCAATGAGCTAGGCAAGCACCACCCGTATTGGAACGTCGCCAGCAAGGAAGCCTTGCGAGTTGAGATCTGCAAGAATACAACGCTGTTCGTTGGTGCCGACTCGGTGCGGGTCGGGCTGTGCCGACGCTAGAATATCGCGATGGTCGCTCTACTTCGGGAAGAAACCGCACCGCGCCCAGCCAGGCAGGGCACCTATATCTCCCGTGTCCAACGGATTGTTACACGCGGTGACCGTCTCACGGACAGGGGTGTACGACAGGCTTGGGAAACTCTTACTGACGCCAGGCGTACAGTCCTAGACGCCCTAGCTACCACACCGAGGGAAATTGGCCCAGATGGCCTGGAAAATTATTCATCCTACCAACTCCAGACCCTCCTTGCGTCGATTGACAGCGCCGGCGCGGCGTTTGAACGGAATTTCGCTCGAGTCTTGAGGGGTACGACCGCTGAGTCGTTTGAGTTAGGTGCGACGATAACCCCAGAGTCCCTACGTGGGATAGGTCTCGATTTGCAGTTCGCACCGGACATAAGCCGTGCGCAGCTTGCAGTGGCGGCGCAACTCTACCCAGACCTGATATCACAAGTGAGCAATGATTTCCGCACAAGGGTCAAGCGGGAAATCTCACTGGGAGTCCTAGGGGCCAGGCCTACAGGCGAAGTGCAGAATAACGTCGTAGAGCTCCTTAGGACTCAGCCAAGACGTAGGGATCGGCAGCTGGGACCGCTGGCATACCAAGCTGAACGGATCGTCAGAACAGAAATGATGACCACATTCAACTTGGCAAACGACATCCGCCATGCTGAAGCGGCGCGGCAGGTACCGGGGCTGAAAAAGATCTGGCTGACAGCGGGTGATCTGAGGGTGCGGAACGACCATGTGATGGCCGGGGCACGATATCGTGTTGGTGGGAATCCAGGTCCCATCCCGATTGATGAGGATTTCGTAGTCGGCGGTGAGCTCGCGAATGGCCCACATGATCCAAGGCTGAGCGCTGCCCAGAAGATCCATTGCCGGTGCGTCCGCATTCTCTGGAAGCCAGAATGGTTCGAACCCATTCGGGACGAACTCATTCCTGAGTTCAACAACGAGCCAATTAGCTTCGAGGATTACGCTGACGAACAGTCGATTCTCAAGGAAACGTTCGAACCTGCTGGTGCGAACTCTACGACCGAAAAAGACAAGGTGATGCGGACTCTTGATAAGCGCCTCGTCGGAAACAAGGACTTCGACAAGCTGGCTGAATATCTCAACAGCGGGCAGGCAGGTTCTCTTGTGAATTTGGCGCAGAACTTTGGCGAGACTCCACGACAGAAAGCTATCTCAAAGCTAGTGAGTGGCTGGGCATTCACATCGTCTGACCAAAATCCCATGATGATCTTTATGCAGCAGATGGCCGAGAAGGAGTTCGGGTTACAGGGGGTCTCTCCACTGTTTCGTGTTGGTGGGCCTGGTCCTGGCAGATATGTGACAAGCGAGATCGAAATCATCTGGAAGCAGTACGAGAAAGGGGTACGTGCTTTTCTACGAGCGATGTATGAGAACACGCAGGACCATTTCAAGGAGCAAGGTATCAAAGAAGTGACCTTGTTCCGTGGAATGAGTCGTGTCAAGGATGCAGCAGCGACCGGTGTGCAGGAGGTGCGTATGCGATCATTGAGTGCCTATTCCTGGTCTCCATCGATCGCGGAAGGCGGGTTTACGAGCGGAGGTCTGTTTCAAGGCGAGGGCGGCAGAGGTGATGTCCTGTTAGGGTCCGGGGTTCCTGTGGAACGTATCCTATCGACGACCCGTACTGGCTTCGGAGCGTTCACAGAATCTGAGATGGTGATACTGGGAGGAACTGATCGCCAGCACGTTCTGAGATACGAGGATTTCTTTGGCGACACCGGAGGCAGCGCTGGTCGCAGGTTCGCAGCACTAGACCCGCTGAGTAGGTTGAGGGCTATGGGGTTCGTCACCAATGTCTCGCTCACACCAGGAGAACGCTATGTACTCCCTTCTCCTCATGTCGTTGGAACTTTTCTTGGATATTCCGAGACAGGATATGCAAGGTTCGTGCTTCAGACCGGTGCCGAAACGACCTTCAACCGCTACGAAGTCGGCCATAAGTGGGGAGAGGTACAGCGAGGAGTGACACCGTGATAGATGCAGACGAACTTCTAGAAAACGCGGACTGGACAAAGCGATCCTGGGATCTACCGGAGACGCCGAGAGATTTTCTCATCATGATCGGGGCGGACCAATCGTTACCTAGTGACCAGCGCGCGGCGCTGGCACGGTTCATGAAACTCCCGGCAGCCCAGGCCATGCCACCCAGACTGAAACGTTCGCTCATCAAAGAAGGCTTGCTCGATTGAACCAAAAGATCAGGCTACTGACCGCCTGGAGTGAGCTGGAGACCGTCTTGCTACCATTCGTGAAGTACCACACTCCGACCATCTCACGAGAAGCGATGTTCGCGCTCAATGTGACAGCAGGCCACGGTAGCAGCAGTCGCGAATCGCATATCGCCGCACTCCGCACTGGGCATATTGGTATTACCGGAGACTCTCATTGTTGGGATTTTACCGAAGAAGGTCGCGAGCCGGCTCGCGACCTTGTGATGGAGGCGTTTCACCGTTGATCCCACTTCAGACACAAGCAACAATCGACCTTTTAGCCAAGCTAGAGGCGGGTGGTCTATGGCTGAGGAGGCACAGGAACAGCCATAACCACAGCTGGTTCCTGGAACCTGGTGGTGTGAAAGTCCATGGGGCTACAGTTAGGTCGCTTGTGAGCCGTGGTCTGGTCGTACGAAAAGGCGGCGCGATGTGGGTATTGGCTTGATCCCATTTCCTAAGCCAACCCGCAAAGCGACAGGTACGAACACAGCGGCTGGCACTGCGTATGAGAACGATGTTGCAGATGACCTGGAACAAGCCCATTCGTATTGGTGCTTCAGGAGCGTTGGCAGTCGTGGTTCGGCCGATGTATTTGCGCTCAATCCACTGGCGAAAGACCCTGAGATGCGAATGCTGCTCGTCCAGTGCAAACACTCAAAAGACGGCAGGCCCGGACTACCAAAGAATGAGCGCATGGCGCTCGAGGATCTTGCAGCGTTCTTTGGTTGCACTGCAGTCTACGCACATAACGTGCGTGGGGCACACATCATTTATGAGAACGTCAACACAGGGGGTCTCCTCTGGTGATACTCACTTGGATTGGGTTCTTTGCGGGTTGGTTTTTATGTGAGAGGGTCTACAAGCGCATATCAAAAAGATAACGAACAGGCTTGTTAGGGAAGCCTGCACCTATACTTGCTCGCAATGGCACAGACCACCCTCGTCTATCAAGCAACACACGAGCTCGTAGTCGGCGTAACCAATGATGAGCAGGTGCTGGTTGAGGTAGCTCTGAAGGCTTACCGCGCCATCCCGTTCAATGGGCGTATCGAGGTCAGGAAACGCCATAACGAGAACCCAGAAATCTCGATCATTCACAACCACAGGGACATAGTTCAATCCTGATGGTTTTGCTTTTCTTAACGAGCACCCTATAATCTAGGCAATCAATTTCATACGGAACCTGTGAAGGTGCCGGCGTTCCTCCGAGATGGGAGGATCCCGGTGCCTTTCTTTTTTGTCTCGTGACCCAAAGAGGCCACTGACCCGGAACCTTCCGGTGCGCCAAGATCAGGCACAGCAGACCCAGTGAATGGAGCTGTACTTCTATGGCGCGAACGCGAAAACTGCGAGAGGGTGTAACAGGCGAAGAGCCAAAAGGCACCCAATTAGACGAGGCAGGCCGCGTCCTTTCCACGAAGAATCTAGACCTTGTCAAACAACTCCGCACTATGGCGGACCAGCTCATCTCTGCTCAAGAGCCAGCGGCGCAGGTCGAGGAAGTGTTCGCTGAGCTTGACGATGGCGACGAGCTCGAGGAAACCATCCGCAAAGATGGGTCCAAGTTTTACCTGTACTCGAAGAAGGGCAAGAAGCTCGGTGAGTTTGATTCCGAAGAAGAAGCCCAAAAGAGAGAGGGTCAAATTCGCGCCTTCAAGAATATGAAGGAATCTGCGTCCTGGGAATCTATTGAAGGAATGATCCGCCAGGCACTGCGCGAAAAGTACCCGCCACTGCGTGGTCCGAGTGTGGGTGTCGAGGAAGCAGACTCTGGCCCATCGGCTGTGCTCTATGCGACCTACCCGGACCATTGCGTTTTCGGAATGGGCGCAAAGCAATGGCAACTCGAATATAAACTCGACGAAAACGACCGCATCGTTCTCGGCAGCGAACCCATTGAAGTTGTGACTTCGATTGAGTACACCCCAGTCCGCGAGACAGTGCAAGTTATCGAAGCGGTCAAAGGCGACAAGACCGGTCGCGAATTCGACGTCATGATCATTGAGGTTGGCCTATCGAAGAATAACACCTACTACTCGGCAGAAACCCTAAAGCGAGCGGTGCCTCTATTTGAAGGGGCCGACTCCTTCGCAGACCACATTACCGAAGACGAACAGAAGTCACGCCCTGAGCGATCAGTACGAGACAAGGTCGGGAAATTCACCAATCCCATGTTCGGCACATTCAACATGGGTGGCAAGATGCGGGAGGGTATCAAGGCCCGGTTTCGTGTCGTGGCACCTTGGTTGCGGGAAACCCTGAAAGAAGCCATGGAGATGGACGAGCAGGATTTCCTAGGGTTTTCTATCGAGGGTGAAGGCAAGGTCGCTCCTCGTAATGTCGGAGGTAAGCAAGTCGCATTCGTTGAGGAGATCCAGAAGATCCGATCAGTGGATGTGGTCACAACTCCGGCGGCGGGTGGGCGAATCATGCAACTCGTAGCATCAGACAGAGGGGAAGGGGGGACTATGGACCCTGAGGAGCTAGCCAAGCTCATCCAGACACAAGTCAGCGCCACAGTCGACGCTGCGTTCCAGGCTCTTGCAGCGAAGGCTGCGGAGCTCGAGGAATCAGACGACTCCGACGATGACGATGAGAACGAAGAGGAAGACAACGAGGAATCGGAGAGCAGCGACGAAGAGCCAAACGCTCTCGTGTCGGCTCTCCAGGCGAAAGCCGACGATGCCATCGCGAAGATCGCCAGCATCGAAGAGGCTCTCCGCGTCGCCAGTGGCAAGGCTCGTTTGGCAGAGGCTCTTGCTTCTGCTTCAATTAGTGAGCCGAGCAAGGCAGACCTTCGCGAGAAGTACGAAGACCTGCTGAGCCGTCGGGATTTCGACGACAAGGAGCTCGCTTCGGCGATTGATCGAGCACAGGATTACGAAGCCAAAGTTCTGAACGCCCTGGGTGGTCAGCAGCGATTGGCAGAGGGTTCTGTCCCAGGCTTGATCGCTGGCCTGAACAGCAGAATCAATTCGATGCAGATGACCAAGGACTACTACGATCTCGCGATCGGTGGTATGTTCGACAGCCGCGACCAGGAAGCTCCTGACGGCAAGAAGGTCAAGGCATTCCGCAGCATTCGCGAGGCGTACTGCGCCTGGACTGGCGAGAGCCCGTTCGAGGTCAATCCCTTCGCAATCATGCGAGCATTCGGCGCACAATACGACTCGGCCCTGGACCACCACCGGATCCGTGAAACAGTCGGGACCACCGACTGGGGCGAAATCTTCGCAGACAACCTCTACATCAAGATGCAGAAGGACTACGTTGCGGAGATGGCCTACAACGACTGGCGGATGTTCTGTTCCGAGACGGAAGACGTGCCAGACTTCCAGTCCCGGCACTGGTCGCGGGTTGGTGGCTACGGGGACCTATCAACAGTCGCCGAGAAGGGCACCTACCCCGATCTGACTGATCCGACAGACGAAGAAGTCGTCTACGCAATCAGCAAGCGTGGTGGCCTCGATGATGTGACATTTGAGGCTATCGTGGGTGACCGCTTCAACGCTGTCAGGAAGATCCCAACAGGCATGGCGCGCTCGGCGAGTAGAACGCTGTACAAGTTCGTGATGAATATGATGACCACGGACAATGCAGCGGTTGACTACGACGCGACCACCCTGTATCACGCCAACCACTCGAACACCAACGCTGTGTCCTTGACGCTCGCCAACGTAGCCAGCCAGATCCGTGCGATGCGCGACCTGACTGCCTACAACGAGTCCCTCGAAATCCTGGGCGAGCGTAACTACCCGAAGTTTATGATCGTTCCGAACGAGCTTGAACAGCGGGCACGGCGGATCCTCGATCCAAGCGACACCTACCACATCGCACCGACTGCCGACACCGACACCAGCATCGATCCCCAGGCCTTCAAGGGCAAGGGCATCGTGCTGAAGGTCTACGACGTCCTGACCGACGCCGATGACTGGTTCTTGGTGGCAGATCCGAATAAAGTCAACACCATGGTGATGGGCTTCTTGAACGGACAGCAGGAGCCGGAGATGTTCATCCAGAACGATCCGACCACCGGCTCGGTGTTCACAGCCGACAAGATAACTTACAAGGTCCGGCATATTTACGGCGGGGACATCCTGGAGCACCGTTCGTTTATGCGCGCTACTCAGTAAGTTCTGACCGCTAACGACTGGTAAAGAGATGCAGAGCGAAGCAACCAAAGCGAAACGAGCGGAAACCATGCGAAAGCGATGGAAAGACCCTGCTTGGAAAGCAATGGTTGCCTCGCGCATCTCAGAAGCCAAGAAGGGCAAGCCGCGCTCAGAGGCAAACGTAGCTGCTGATGGGCAACGTTCTGCAACAGAAAAAGGTCGTAAGCATAGTCCTGAACACGAAGCGAATCGAGTGGCCGCACTCAAGGGTAGGAAATTTTCGGAGGAAGGCAAAAAGGCGGTGTCCGCCAGTTGTTCGACACCCGAGGAAATCCAGCGACGGAAATTGGCAACTACAGGAAAGGTGCACTCTGAGGCAACCAAAGCGAAGATCGGTGCAGCTGCCAAGGGTCGTACCTTTAAGCACACGGAAGAAGCCAAGTCCAAAATCGGCGAGGCGCTGGCCAAGCGAATCGCCACACACAAAGGGCCGTGGCGAGAGACGAGTCTCGAGAAAAAGCTGCGGTCTTATCTACTCAGCAAAGGAATTGGCGACCTGACCCCGGCGGATGAGAACCAACCACGTACCGTCCGAATCGGACTTGTGGTTGGTTTCTATTCGCCATCGCGATTGACCGCCTACGAAGCGGACGGAGCCCACTGGCACCGGGATGTGATAAAGGACGCCAGACGAGACGATGCAATTCTCGCAGGCTACGGGGTAACGGTCGTACGATTCGACGAACGGACAATCAAGGAAGGAATGGAGGTCTAACAAAATGGGATCAACAGCCCTGGGAGATGTCCCAAGCGGAGCACTACTAGGTGCATCGCTCAGCCACGCTTCTGCAGCGACCGACGCTGCGTCTGCCCTGGTCGCGAATATCGGCCAGTCCGTTTGGCGGGCACCGCAGAACATCATCATTGTGGACGCCTGGTGGGAACCCACCGGCGCGAACCAGGACGCGCAGTCAACCGCGAGCTATCGAGTGTTCAGTCTCATGGACGGCAGCACCGATGGCCTGGGCACACGAACCCTGGCATCGTCTTCAGCTTCAGCTTCGGTGGCATCGAACACCACCAAAGATCTGACCCTGATCGCGTCGCCAACTGTGTCGAAGGGGTTCGTGGTTCATGCGCAGTACGGTGCAACCGTCGGTGGTACCCACGCCGGTACTGTGGTCCGAGCTGGCCATTTTATGTTTACATACCGTCCCAACTGATCAGGTTCTGTTTGGGAATGTAGAGGGAAAACAGGTTAAACTTCCCTCGAACCTTAGAAGGGAAGGGGTTTGTCCAAGGACGTGCCCCCTCCCTTCTTTCATCCTTTCTAGAGGAGTGGCCGTTTGCCATCTGGCATTGACAAGGAACAGCGGCGCGACCAGATTCTCTGCGACCGGTTCAGGGTAACGGTCGTCCATTTCCCAGAGGCGATGCTGCGACGCATTTGTGAAACTTCACGTGTCGCTTGCGTTGCGTGAAGTTGCGAGAGGGGGGTGGGGGGTTGTTCTGGGCTTTCCCTCACTCCCCTTGGTCGTCTCGGTTGGAGTTATCATTTGCCTGACTTTTCGGAAACGCGAAAGGAATCTTCACCCAGAAATGAAGGTGCACGAATGAGCCGAACATCTGGCGTCTACGCGATCGTGAAGGCGGGGCTGGCGTGAGCAGCAAAAGCAGAAAATCCATCGATCCCCTAGTGCTCATAGGAATCCCGACGTTGGCCACCCATCCGATTTCGTGGGATTGGATGGACCATCACGCAGCTATCCAATTTCCTCTAGGGGCAGCAACGAGTCGGTTGCGAGTCTTTGGGAAAGCTGTCGACGTCGCGCGTAACGAAATTGTTCAGACGGCCCTTGATCTGAACGCTGACTACATCCTCTTCCTCTCGGACGATGTCCTGCCACCGCGCCAGGTCTTCATGCAACTCTGGAGCCATCATGCCGACATGGTAACCGGCGTGTATTGGACAAAGTCTAACCCGACACTCCCATATCTCTGGACAGAGAAACTCGATGGTCCATTTCTCAATTGGCAGGTGGGTGAATACTTCCCGATCGATCTAGCAGGTGTCGATTGTCTGCTAGTTCGGACTGACGTCTTCCGTGCTATAGAGCCGCCCTGGTTCAGCCTAGATTGGAAGTTCGGTGAAGGCGACTTCCGGAATGTCATGCTCACCGAAGATTTCTATTTCTACACCAAGGCCAAGAAGGCGGGCTTTACCTTGTATTGTGACACGAATGTACAGTGTGGTCACCAAGACCGCGAGAGTGGCCTTGTCTGGGGGCTCACTGAGGACATGCCATTCTGGCGAGAGCGTTACGTGCCAATGGAGAACGAAACCTTCGTCGCCGATATTGGGGCCGGCAATTCCTCTCCCTGGTTCGGTGACAAGGCCGTGGTCCGCCGATACGATGGTGACCCCAATGTCAATCCGGACTTCGTTTGCGATCTCAGGATGATCCCTGAACCACCGGACTATTTCGACATCGTTCATAGCCGCCACGTCCTGGAGCATTTCTGGTACGATGAGCATCCCAAAGTCATGCAGGAATGGGTCCGCATTCTCAAGCCTGGTGGAGAGATGCAGATCGAAGTTCCAAACCTGATGTTCGCAGTCGACTGTCTGAAACGAACCCAAGAAGATCCAGAGTACGATCCTGGTATGTACCCGATGCTCCAGATCTATGGGCAGCAGACAGGAGATAGCGACAACGAAATCCACAAGTGGGCTTTTACCCAACGGAGCCTCGAATCACTCTTCCAATTCGTCGGGTTAGAGGATATCGAGTGTAAAGTGGTCGGAGATTCAGGTGAAAACCTACGAGCCACCGGCAAGAAGCCATCGGTGTCTAGGGAACCATTCGTTCTTCTAAAGGAGTGGGATGCGTTGGCCGGGCGCAAACTCCTTGCAGAGGAGCCAGAGCCAACGAACGGTGCAGTCCCCGAAACCGAAACCTCAGAGCTAGTAGAGATAGGAGGATAGATTGACCGCAGCAGCCGCCGCACGTGATGCTCTTCTTGAGGAAGTGGCCATCCGCAACTACCCAGTAGATGGTGGGTCGATCATATACAAAGGCACCCAAGTCTGTCAGAACGAGCTCGGGTTCGCGGTGCCGGCTTCCGATACAGCAGGCCTGAGTGGGGTGTTGGGTATTGCATTGGAGACCCGCAACAATTCAGCCGGTAATGACGGTGACACTGCTGTGCCGGTGCGATCTGGCTGCCTTGCGAATTTGGTCGCTACGAGTATTACGGCGGCGATGCGTGGCCAGATGATGTTCGTCGTCGATGACCAGACGATTGATGACACTGCTGGATCGACGAATAAGATCCCGGCAGGAATCCTACACGTGTTCACGTCTACCACTCAGGGGAAAGTGTTCATTCCGCTGGGTGGGCAACATAATCGAATGTCGATGGTGCAACGCTGATGTCCGACGGTATGAACTTCGAGTCGGTCACGGTTGACAACACTGTCGGTGGGGTGGCTCTGTCCTCGAGCGAGTTCGCACCAGGGGCAGATATGCCAGCAGATCGGGCATTCATCACAGTGGAAACGGCACAAATCCGGTTCACCTATGATGGTACCGCACCTACGACCACATTGGGCCATCTGGCTGACCCTGGTGATGTGGTCAAATTGGACTCACCACAGTCGATCAAGAACTTCCGCGCGATCAGGACTGGTGGTGTGAGTGCGTCGCTCATGGTGTCGTACGAAAACGGTCAGGAAATCTAGGAACAATGCTCGAGTCGTTTGACAAGGCATTCGAACGCTGTGTGATGAAAGGGGCCTACCCGAGCCCTTACCAGCTGAACACAGAACTTGGGCGTACACATGTCAACATGCACAATCTGAATGGACGTGAAGTCAAGAGGCGCAGGGAGCTCATGCTAGAGCATGGGATCGATCTGAGGAGAGCACCACGATGACCGATCTCTTAAAGGGAAGACTGTTTCGTCGTGAGAGTAAGACACTCGCACTTACAGGAGCAGCGGGGCTTGGGCTTTCCGGTAGCAATATCCCGCTGTTCACAGTTACTGGCGAAGTGCTCATCGTGGCGATCGTGCCATTTTGTACTGAAGACCTGGCGTCGGCTGGTGGTGGTACTTTGGCCCTGGGGGTTACAGGCTCTACGGCGCTGTTCCTGGCTGCGACAGTCGCAACCGTGATTGACGTTGGGGAGTTCGTGGTCAATACGACCCCAGTAGCAAACGGAGTCGCACTCCCAGCGGCGTTCAAGGACATCGTGATCACCGACAACATCATCGGTACAGTCGCAACTGCTGATATCACAGATGGTACGATCCGTTTCGATGTTCTTTACATCCCTCTGAGTTCTGATGGGCTGGTCGTTCCTGCTTAATTGGCAGGTTGTACATGAAAGCTATCAATGCCTGACAGCTGGACAATCAACCTCACCGGAGACACGACGCGGGCACTGGTGAACCAAGGTGCGGTGCTAGGCAATGTCTTGGACGCCGGAGCCGGGCCGTTCTCCGGTAGGTTCAGGCCAATCTTCGAGTATTTCGACCTGCCATACTTCGCGCTTGATCAGCAGGAACAATCTGGCGTCGATGTCGTAGCTGAATTTCCCTGCTCAAAAGAAGTTCTTCCAGTTGCCATCTTTCCAATCCGGTTGCTATTGATGCTCTCGGTACTTGAACATCACAAAGATCCGTTTGCCGCCATGAGATGGGCGTATGATATGCTCGAGCCCAGTGGGTATCTGTATGTGGCGGTCCCTTCTTGTTGGCCGGTTCATGATTGGCCTTCGGACTATTGGAGATTTCTACCAGATGGCGTTCGGCTCTTGCTAGCCAATTTCGAACTGGTGAGTTTAGTACAAGAACATGAGAATGACCATTCTGGAATCAACCAGATCTTTGCAGTCGCGAGGAAACCCGTTTGCCTAGAGGATCTAACATGACCCAACTTCTGTTCGAAGGTGGTCCTGGCAGTGGCCCACGAAAGGGTGGGGGAAAACTGCTGGGCACAGTCACATCGCACGGACGTGGTCGCACTGCTAGTGTCGGGGCGGCTCACAGTTGGAACATCATCCAGAAACGGAATGAGCGCCCAAACCGCGCGGGCCTACTGAAGAAGTTGCTTTCCAAGAAGACACTCTCATTAGTGGCTGCCGGGACAGCTTCAGTTGCCAGTAACACCGTGGCTAATCTCATTGCGGGGGGAGGGTTAAGCCAAGTCATGAGTATGTTCACAAGCGACCGCAGCGCATTCACCGGGACACCACAGCAAGCGAAGAATATCCTTCGGCTGCTCGAAGGTGGCAAACCGAGCCAGGGCACCGACAAGGACAAGCGACTCAAGAGGAACCAGTACAACAAATGATCGATTTCACACCCAAGCAAGCCAAGCAGATCCTGAATCTAATCGAAGGTGGTCCGGGGTCTGGGAAACGCAAAGGCGCTGGTGGTATGAAAAACTCAGCCCTGCCGGTGTCAAGGCGGCTCAAGGGGCCTGTCGGTAAGGGCCTTGTCGGTCCACGAGGCGGCGCATAATTGGCTGCGAACCTGTGGCTCACGGACGAAGATTCAGATGCCTAAAGGAGTGTATCCTCGAACTGCGTGGCACAGGCAGCGCGTGTCAGAAGGTTCTCGTGGCAAAGTGCTTTCGGAAGCGCACAAAGCAGCGATTGCAGCAGGCGGCCGAGGGCGTAAGCATTCACAGGAAACCAAAGCGAAGATAGGTGCCGCACATCGTGGAATTAAAGAAACGGCACAGGCAGTAGAGAATTCTAAAGCCGGTGTAAAGAAAGCGTTCCCAGAAGGTCGAAAGATGAGCCAGGAGGCCAGAAATAAACTGTCTGCTGCCGGCCTGGGGCGGGTTCATTCTGAACAGACCAGGGCCAAACGCAGCATGAGTCTGCGCGGGAAAAAACGAACGCCTCAGCAATGTGAAAATATCAGGCAGGCCATCCGTTCGTCAGAGAAACATAAGGCCATCGTCTCTTCTCCAGAATATCGATCTCATATGTCAGAGGCGCTCAAAGGTCGCGTTATCTCACCATTGCACCGAGAGCGTATCGGTACAGCGAGGGCTGCGTGGCTCGCACAACATAAAGGCCCATGGCGAGAGACGAGTCTAGAGAAGTGCCTGCGGAAGCTGTTGCTAAACCAGGGAGTCACGGACTTGCAACCGTGCAGCATCGATGAGCCTCAGGTGCGCTTCGGGCGATACGTGGTTGATTTCTATTCGCCATCCAGGCGCACAGCCTACGAGGCAGACGGAACCTATTGGCACCGGAATCCGGAAAAGGACCAGGCGCGAGACGCCTATATCTTAGAGCGATTTGGCGTTACTGTGGTACGATTTGCAGAAGCGGAGTTGCAGTAATGGCCGCGAATATTTTCCTAACAGATGAAGACTCGGACGTTCAGGACTATTTGCGTGCCAAAATAGGTTCGCACAGTGATGCCTGCTCACTCGTCCGTTCGGTCACGAATACTGCTGCTGGGCCCACCAGCGGAATCCAGATCACGCGTGCTGCCGCCGGCACAGCACTAGCCTGGATAACCGATCCCCTCGACGGTCAAGATTTAACAGCGGCCGCCTGGGAGTTCCATGTTTGGGCTAAGGAAAGCAACGTGCTTGCGAACGCGGCGTTGCGTTTTCAGGTCTACAAATATACGAACGCCGAGGCTGGCACTGCAGCACTCGACGACAACAATGGGACTGAGCTTACGGCGACTATCGCGGACTACGCTAGGACCACCGGAGTAGCCACAGTTACGGCCCTTAATGATAAGGACCGCCTTGTCATTAAAGTCATCGTGGAGGACGCTGGAACGCTTGTGACGGGCCATACGGTAACGTTGGCCTACAACGGCGAGCACCGTTACGCGGAAGGCGACTCCTACGTCGTATGCCCAGACACGATTGCAGTAACAGTCGCGACGCCAGCTGCCAGCCGGACAAGGATCCGGACTGCACTCAAGGACGATGCCTCTTCAAACAATCTTCTCACAGACGCCCAGGTCAATCAGGTAATTGACGCAGCGATTCGTGAATACTCCCGGGACCGCCCAAGGATCGCATATGCACTCGCGAGCGGTGATGGAAGTGCGTACGATTTTCGTTTACCAAGGCTTTGGGTTTGGGGGCTGAGCTACCTTGAGGAAGTGGAATATCCTGCTGGAGAACAGTACCCAACCCTGGTTGATCCGAACGAATGGCATGTCCATGAGAGCGCTCTGGGTGTTCAGCCGGTCAGGAAGATCAGGCTGAATGGGACGCCAGCTTCCGGTACAGATAACATCCAATTCAAGTACTCCGCACTGCACGTCCACAACGATGAGCTCGACTCGATTCCATATGCGGACTTCGACGCAGTCATGTGGTTGGCTACGAGTTACGGAGCGCTGGCGCTGGCTGGTAAAATGAGTGCGAGTATCGACTCGACGATAAACGCGGATTCGGCTGATTACCGTGGAGGCCAGAATCGCTGGGAGAATGTAGCAAAACGGTACAGGGAGCTTTACCTGGACCACATTGGCAGCCAGGGTCCCAATTCTGGAGGGTTGGCATCTGGGACGGGGCGGGGAGCGGCGATAACTCAGGATTGGGATGTCAATCTCCAGAGCGGATCGGACCGTCTCTGGCATTCAAGGAGAAACAGATGATCGATTTCACACCCAAGCAAGCCAGACAGATCATAGTTCTCATCGAAGGCGGCCCAGGAAGTGGGCCGCGAGGTGGCACGGGTGGAGGCGGCGCAAAGAGTGGGGTCTCCCCTCAGGAGAAATATATTGCCAGGAGGAATGCTGGCGCACTGAAACGTGTGGGGGCATCTCGTTTGAAGGCATACAAGGCTGACCTTTTTAATCGCGCCCAGAAAGGCGACAAGGGTGCAGCTAAGGCATTGAAGATACTGGGGTCTCCGATCTAAGAGGGGGCGAGAGGCGGGAAGCGTGACATTGTATATTTGGAGTAACGACAAGCGCGGTAAACTTCACCTCTTCGAGGATGGTACATTGTTCACAACTGCATGTGGCAAGAATCTCTCCTCTGATCCCGTGATGACAGCAGTGAAGGCCGAAGGGCTTACAGCCAAATCCCTCTGTAAGAGTTGCTCGAATGTTGCTCGTGCCAGTAACCATCCAGCTTGACTCGGCGGCTATGCAGAACGCAAGGCGTGTTCTGAGCCCAATTCTTTGGCAGGGGCGTATCCGTTCTGCTATGGAAGAAAGTCTGGCATATCTCCAGGGACTCGTGCAGGCGGAGACGCCGGTCAATACTGGTAAACTGCGCGGTTCGATCTTCACTGAGATCCGGGGCATGGAGCCTGAAGGCTTGCGCGGAATGGTGGCGACACCATTGTTCTACGGTACGGTAGTAGAATTTGGCCGCAGACCTGGTCAGCGCATGCCACCAGTTAGTGTGATCGCCAGTTGGATACAGCAGAAGCGCGGGCTGAGTGTCGCAGAGTCGATGCGTGCAGCCTGGCCGATCGCGAGAGCGATCGGGCGTCGCGGTATTCCTGGCAGATTCATGTTCCGTAACGCTGCTGCACGAGGAACGACGATGGTTGTAGAAATTTTCCGACGGTGGCTGAGTGGATCGGTATGATTGAATTCACACCCAAGCAAGCAGCCCAGATTCTATCCCTGATCGAAGGTGGACCAGGTTCTGGACCGCGCCGAACCGGGAATGGAAGAGCAGCTTCCGGTAAAATACGCCGCGCCAAAGATGCGGCATGGAAAGCAAAGACACAGGCACAGAAGTTCGCTATTAAGCCTATGCGTTTCCCTACCGCATATGCAGTTCCGGGGCTTAACAAGTAGATTGAAACTCCTAGAAGGCGGCGCATAGTTGGCTGCAAACCTGTGGCTCACGGTTTGCGTGGGGTGGCAGTAGGGCTTTGACACTCGTCACAGACTCAAACGACCCGCGCCTGGGTCACGGCACGGATACTACACCAGGGCCGCAAAACGATGTGTATTTGGTCCTCTCTGAGGAAGAACGAGCCAAGGGCTTTGTTCGTCAGGTCCGCAATGCCTATCGTCACAGCAAGTGTGGCACAGTGACACGGATGGGACAGGCTCTCTCTGAGACGTATGCGCGCGACCCAAAGTTCTACAGTGCTACCTACTGCTGCTTCTGTCAGTTGCATCTGCCAGTAAGCGAGTTCACCTGGGATGGCAGCACCGAAATCGTAGGTTCATGAGCGATTTCGACGATATGAGGAACAGCATAGTGACCCAGGTCACAGCTGTCCCGAATATCGGCACCGTTCTTGACAGGCTTCGCTACGCATCTGATGTCTCGGCAAACTTAGGACTATTCAAGGCGACTGTCGGTGGGGTCGAACAGATCCGAGCTTGGTGGCCAGAGCTTGGCAGAATTGGGCCGAATGAGTACACATCGTACGACTCTATCACACGAAACTATCTCTGGGTCGTGCATGGTGTACTCGGTTTCAAGGACACTGATGACACCGACAAGAAATTCGAGGAGCTCATCGAGGCGGTCATGAACACCCTGGACGATCACAAGGATTTCTCTCTGGCGAATGTGCGCGATTACTCGATCGGGCCGAGTTTCTGCCGCCTGATTGAACCCCGACAGTGGGGCTCAGTCCTGGCTCACCATTGCGAGATAGAGCTGCCGGTCGAGATAGTGCGGGCCGTGGCATTCGGTTCGTAATGATTTAGAGTAGAATAGACCCAGAAAACTGAAAACAGTGCCAAAAGCACTGGCCTTCTGCGCAAATGGGCGCGGGGGCCGGTGCCTTTTTGTTGGAGATTTTTAGAGTGAGCGCGATTCTGGATCTGGGAACAACGGAACAGATTGACCTGACCACAGTCCCGGTGCGCCTGAACCTGGGGGCAGGGCTGACCAGGCGACCAGAAGGCCATTTGGCTATCGACTGTAACCCGCGCACGAATCCAGATGTACTCTGCCGGTTGCCGATCATCCCGTTTCGTGACGAAACTGTCGATGCGATCTACTCATCGCATTTCATCGAACACCTAGTTGACGATGATGTCATCATTCTCATGGGAGAGATGTACCGGGTGCTCAAGCCCGGCGGCACAGCTTACATCGTGACACCCTATGCATTCAGCCACGCTGCTGCGCAAGACCCGACACACAAGAGCCAATGGGTACCGGAGAAGTTCTTGTATTTCACACCGCATTTCTTTGTGTTACAGAACCCATTTGAGCAACGATTTCAGGTGCGGTCTTGGGCGCAAACTCGTGAGGAAGTCACGGTTGTCCTTGAGAAAGGCGATGAAGGGCCTTGTGTTTGCCCGGTTTGTGCCGGCAATGGCCCACCAGAAACTCGTAGATCGCGTTGGAGTAAATGATGCCAACAGTCAAACCAGAGGACTACGTCGCCAGCACTTGCAAGAGATGCAACAGGGCCTTGTGGGAGCACCATGGGCCTGTATGCCTTGACTGTCTGGCATCCTCCGTTGGCGATGTCGACGTTGCCCCTCTTGTGGAGGATGGCCCAGATGTGGCCAGACGACGCACAGGAGGTGTACATCCTGATGATTCTGCTACTGCTCCTGGTAGCGACATTCCTGCCACCGAAGGATAGATGAACTCAGAGATCAAGGCCAAGATTAGCGCCTCTACGAAGGCGACCTATGCCAAGAAGCTGGCTGAAGGCTACGTGATGCCCAAAGCCAATGATATGGCGGCAAGTCATGCCAAGATTCGTGTGGCCTGGGAAAGAAAGAATGCGGCTGGCTACAAACATCCGAATCCCGAGGCTTCCAGGGCGAATCTCGTTAAAGCTCATGCAGCATTGCGGGGAAAACCGATGGCAGCAGCACAGCGTGTCGCAATTGGCGATGCCCTGCGCGGTAGAAAACAACCGCCGGAGTATGTTGAGAAAAACCGGCTTGGACATATTGGCATTCCTTGTTCGGAAAATGCCAAGGAGGCGGTGCGTAAGCGCGGTAGATCACCAGAGAATCTCGCGCACCTCCAGCGCATCTACGATAAGAACAAGCACATATCCCGCCTGAACATTGCACTTTACAAGATGTTACGCGAATCGGAGATCGAATTCGAAGCTGAATATCCGGTTGGTGGATATCATGTAGATGCCTACGCGCCTAATACCTCCACCGCCTACGAAGCGGACGGTTTTTATTGGCACAGGAGAACCGACGCACAGATCGCTAGAGATAATAATCGCGATCGTTACCTCATATCCCGTGGGTTTGTGGCTGATGTTGTACGGCTAACCGAAGACGACCTCAACCCTTGGACATCAAAATGAAAGTCCTCTATGCTTGGCCTTCAAGCGAGTACAGTACGTTTGATGTGGGGCAGGGGTACCGTGATGCGCTCATGCAGATACCCGGTATTGAGCTCGAAGAGTGGCTCCTGTACAATCGCCTCAAGTTGATGTACAAAGCTCTCGACTTGGAGCAATCTAAGGAGAGCCTCGCGATTGTGAGTTACCAAGCCTGCAAGATGATAGTGGGAGACGCTCTCGAGACAGACTGCGATTGGGTGGTCATCATTTCGGCGATGGCGTTCCATCCAAACGCCTTGGTGTTGTTGCAAAAGGCACATAAGAAGATCGCTGTCGTGTTCACAGAATGTCCTTACGACGATGGCGACCTGGCGTATTTTGCGCAGTTCTGTGACGCAGTGTTCACGAACGACCGATTCTCCGCTGAGAAGTACGGCTGGGTACACCTACCGGCGGCGTATAACCCACAGGTTCATTGCCCAGGACCAAGTGATGCCCCCCATCACGATGTCGTGATTGTCGGCACCGGCTGGGACGAACGGGTGCGCCTATTCCATGCGATGGATTGGACAGGTATAGATCTCGGAATGTACGGGTTTTGGCCACAGTTGGCGATCGACCAGGAAAATACCAACCTGCGGGACGCGGTTGGTATGTCTCCCAATGTGGAGGCCCAGAAGCATTTGGGTCAGTACGTTGATGAGCCAACCACCAACGAAGAAACAGTTGAGCTATATCGCAATGCCAAGATCTGTGTGAACGACCACCGGAAGCATCCTGATGCGTTCAGCTGTAACCCACGAGTTTATGAAGTGCTAGCGACTGGTGGAGGATTGCTACTGACTGATTGGCGCGATGAGCTTGTGAGCATTCTTGGTCCAGAGACTGACAGGTTCGTTTTTGATGGACCAAATGATCTTGAGAATAAGATCAGGTATTATCTGGCACATGAGGATGAGCGACTCCGACTCGTGGAATACGGGCGGGAGCGGGTACAGGGGGAAACATTTGCTGCACGAGCCCAGGTTCTCGTGCAGACACTGAATCCGGCGGTTCGTACTAACGGTCGTGGGCTGGTGGCAGTCAAGTAAGATGCAAAGCGTTTTTGACGTAGAGTGTAGCGAAATCCCAGAAGGAGTACTCGCTATGTCTATGTCGGAAGAACATCGTCAGAAAATCAGGGAAAGTGCCAAGCGCACCTGGCAATCCAAAGTGGCTGCGGGTTGGGTCTCTCCCAGGAAAGGCAAGCCGAATCCGCAGCACTCAGAAGCCATGAAAAAGAAGTACCAGGAGGATCCTGAGTACCGTGAGCTCATAACCAGCCATTTGCGCAGTGAAGCAGTACGGGATTCCATCCGCGCTTCTGATCAGAGCGAACCGCGACCGAAGCAATCGGCAACCATGCGGAAGCGGTATGCGGAAGACCCTGAGTATAGAAGCCGGGTGGCGGCACAATTACGTTCAGTGGCCCCTTCTGCGGAAGCCCAATCAGAACGTTCTGGGAAGTTGTTCCGGGAGTACTACTCCGATCCGGAGAACGTAAGACGATTAGCGGAACGCAAATCAGCTTGGTGGAATGACCCCGAAGAAGGGGCGGCGCGCAAAGAACGCATGGGAGAGACAGCCGGTGTAACGCTCGCAAGATACGCCGAAAGGCGTAAGCCAGGACAATTCACCGATCTTGAGAAGAAGCTGTATGCCTTGCTAGATGAAGCAGGGACTGAATACACCGCTCAGCAACCAATAGGGCGCAAAGTGGTGGATGCTTGGATTCCAGAATATGCACTTGCGATTGAGGTCGACGGTGAATACTGGCACCAAGATTTGGCTAAGGACATAGCTCGCGATACCTACTTAGCAGGAAAAGGCGTCGCGCGTATCTGTCACATAAGCGGTCAGGAAATTCGCACTTTAACGTGTTCTGACCTGCTAATTGCAATCAAAGGGGGGTAAGTAGACGTCGTGGCGACGCTTCATGGTCGGAATGCGGTCGTATACCTTCAAGGTTCTGGGGCTAACGCAGTGGTCATCACCGAGGCGGCGGAATTCTCGATCGATGGCGATTCTGATCTGGAGCCGGATCCAGCCTTCGGTGACACTTGGGAAACCAAGCTCAAGGGCCTGATGCGGTTCTCAGGGTCGATCACCGCGAACTACGACACGGCCCAGGGTGGGAATGCGCTGTGGCAAGCCTTCGTAGCGAGCACTTCTCGGAAGATGTACCTGTACCCGGACCGGTCTGTCACCACCCAGTACTACTACGGCAATGTGTACCCAAAATTGGGCGTCGGGGTGCCGATCGGGCGGGCAACCGCCACCGTCTCATTTGAAGGCGACGGCCAGCTGGCAATAAATGACGCCTGACTAACTATTAGTCAGGCTAAGCATTATTTAGGAGGTGTGGCTTGGAGGTCCAGGCTCCAGGCGGCTGGCACGATTCTGAGATTAGGAAACGTCTCTTCCGGGAAAATGAAGGGCGTGACCATACGAACCGAGACTCTTGGCTTACCGGCCAGGGGCTCACGATCGTACGGCTGCATGATGAGGAACTTCACGCGGCCGCCAAATGGTCGCGCTGATGGAAGGAATCGTGTTGTTTCAGGCTGCCGGGACAGCCGGCAGCCTGAAACACAAACATCTCACAGTGGCGAAGTTCCGGAATTGGGAGCTGAGCTCACGCTCACGTGATGACTGGACTGTGCGTGTACAAAATACGACCGATGCCGAGGTAGATATATTCATAGCCGAGCATCATGGCCCTGAATTTGATCTGGAGCTGTGTTTGTCTGATGCCAGTAAGGGCAAATGGGTCGGACGCGCACGGATCGTACAATACACCCCCCTCGCATTAGTGGGAGTGGGGTCGATCGAAGCTGTCGATGGCGAGTAAAAAGAGGGAGACAAAAGTGGAAGACGAGCCCAGACAAGTCGCAACACTACAGGAGGTGATCGAGCCTAATTCTGGCTGGTTCGTAGAACCAGATAAGGTGCGGATGGCCATCGACCTGTCGACGGTCGACCCGAATGCTGCGCCACAGTGGATCGAGATCAAGAAGGAGCTTACATACGCAGAGTCCCAAGCATTGCGTTCGGCCGGGCTGAAATCCATGAAGCGCAATGCCGATGATGAATCCACTGAGATCGGCATCGACTACGCACGCTTCGATCAGGCAAAGCTCGAAATGTGGCTGGTCGAATGGTCTCTTCGAGACCGCAATGACAAGCCCGTTAAGTTGAACCGTTTCTCAATCGATCACATGCGCCCAGAGGTCGCAGATGTGATCCTCGCAGCCATCGATGAGCATATCGAGGACCGCGAGAGACTAAAAAAAGCGATGAGTACCAGCAACGGCTAACCAATGAGGTTGTCATCATGGAGTTTATGCACTGGGGACCACGCGATCTTGGGTATCGCGCTGCCACCCCCGATCACATAGAAGCTGTGATCGAGCTCATGAATGTGCGGCAAAGGGCGATAACTGCGGCGAATGCCAGGCGTAGGTAGTGTGGATTGCCGAACGCTGCCGAGATACGCCTTCTCCTAGAGGCGCGAGATAACGCGACTCAACATGTCAAGAATCTCAACAAAGAGTTGGACCATGTTGACAAAGTCGCGCGCGTCGCCAGTGGCGGCCTTAATGTAGTCGGGGCCAGTGCCAACCGAGCAGCACAGAATTTCACAGCGACAGCCGCCTCAATAGCGAAGGCGGGGCTTTCGGTTGCTGTTGGTGTGCAGCTACTCGGCGTCCTTGGTAATGTGATTCAGAATGTCGGTGACTCCACCATCGGGATGAACGCCCGTCTGGAGACATCGACGCTCCAATTTGAGACACTCACCAAGGACGCCGACTTCGCGAAGAAGCATATCAAGGATCTGTTTGAGTTCGCGAAGACGACCCCGTTCGAAACGATGCCGATCGTCGAAGCCAGTAGAAAACTCGAGGCGTTCGGTAAAGCAGCCCTGAACAACATGGACTGGATCAAGCGCATCGGGGATACGTCTGCTGCGTCCGGTGCGGAATTTGGTGAGCTCTCGTTTTGGGTTGGCCGCGCCTTCTCTAGCCTGAAGGCCAATGCACCGATCGGCGAAGTCATCATGCGCCTCACAGAACTGGCTGTGATCGAATCTGAAGCGGCACAAGAACTTCGGAGTCTCAGCGAGCATGGTGGTTCAGCGGCACGCGCCTGGGAAATTCTTACCGAGCAGTTCAGTAAGAACGAAGGGGCGATGAAGAAACAGGAAGCGACCTGGCAAGGATTGTCCTCCACATTCAGCGACACGATCAAGATCCTCAGCAGCACTGCCACTCTGCCAATTTTCGAAACACTCAAGAAGAACCTGGCCGGAATCAACGCAGCGCTCAACGCGGAAGAGACAAACGAGAAGGTGAAAGGCATCGCGACCGCCCTGGAGACCGGCCTTAACAATGCGGCCATCATCGTTGATGGGTCGAAGAGTATCCCAGAGGCGCTTGGTCGTCTCATGCATGAAGGAATTGCCACGGTCGAAAGGACGATCCGTGATTCTAACTCTGACATCAACAAGGCTGGTGTGGCAATTGGGACTGCTGTGCATGAGGGTTTTGAAACATACGTCAATGGCATAAACTGGGGCGAGATTCTCAAGGGTGCGGTTCTCGCTTCGGTTCGCGGCTTGGTGATTGATGTCCCAATGGCTATCAATGCCGAGATCATCATGCCGAGATATGTTCTTGGAGACACCCCTGGCAATATTGCCGCAGTGGCAGCACGCGAGGTGTCTGCTGTTGTGGATGCAGAGAAGATGCTTGCCAAAGAGCAACAGAAGGTTGTAGATACTCTGGCAATGCAACTCCGCGGTACCGTGACACAAGACAGCATGCTAGACAAATCGATCCTAAATACCGAAGCTGATCTTGAGAAATACTCACTCGGACTGATGGATGCGGCGGAGGCTGTGAAGTTCCTTGGCAAAGAACAGGCTGAAACTCTGGGCATCATCAAAAAGGGTGCGGGTGCGATTCGCGACCCTGCCGCCAATATAACAGGCAATATTGGCAGAGGTGGCGGTGCTGGCGGTGCCGGCGGTGCCGGCGGCAAGAGCGTGGAGGCGCTCGTCAGTTTCACACTCGGAGCCTACAACGCGGCCATGAGAGAAGTACAGAATCGCATGGCCATGGCCGGTGGTGGATCTATTCTCGGTGTGCTCATTGATGGTATCGAGAAGGGCGCAGGGAAGGGTGTCTCGCCAGACCTGCTAGAGAAACTGGCCAGTGGGGCATCTTCGATCAACGAGACAATCCGCAAGGCATTTAACCCAGCGGATGCGTATCGTTTCGGGACAGAGTTTACCTCCGCACTCGAGGAAGCGATCGCAACAGGTTCGTCCGATGCTGTCGAGCATCTGGGTGCGGTGTTGACGTCGATCAATCTTGAGTCCCAGCTATTTGCAATTGGCAACCAGGCAGCGGAGGCGATTAACCAGGCGACCGCCGAAACCGCTGAGGCCATCTCTCGCCTGTACGAAAGCTCCAGTCGGCAGATTGACGATATGCGAGCCAACCGTGACTTGGATCGCGCCACAAGAGAACGCCGCGAGAGCTTCGACGAGCAGACCCAAGCTGCAGATGCCGCGTTCGCCAAGCACCAAGACCAACTCCGTGATACTCGTCAAAAGGAAAAAGAACAGCGAGATATGCGATTCCGGTACGCGACGGAATTGCAGCGTCTGAACAAGCGGGCAGGTGAAGGTCAAGTCGACTTCCGTGAGATCGAAAAGCAACGCAAAGAGATCATGTTCAACTACCAGCTTGAACAGGAAGAAATGGCCAAGCGTCGCAACGAGCAACGCGATGATGCTGAATTTGAAAAGGGACTCCACCGTTCACTACTCGACTTCCAGAAGAGTACTGCTCGCTCTCGCAGAACCTTCGAAGATGCGCTCGCAGACGAAGCATTCAACCGCCAAATTAACAGAATCATTGCTGAGCGTGATCGGGGAATCGCCGAAGCCAACAACCGTCTGGGTGCTATTGAAGCTGCTGAATTGGCGAAGAAAGCTGCGCATGAGCTTGCCATTGCCGCCCAATATGCGAGGGACTGGACATCGTTCAATCAGCTTTATGCGGCACCAGTAGAAAGCGCACTCACAGCGCTTAGCCGCGAGCGGCGGATGGAGTTCATCTCAAATATCAGTGGTGATCTCGATTCAATGGTCGATTCAGAACGCCTTCGCATCATCCTGGACGACATTGCCGGTACATATGGCGTTTCGATCCCGGAGGATCTGTACGGCGATCTTAATAGCCTGGCGGAAACAGGAACATTGAGGGATATCCTCGCATCGCTGCCCGGAACGTACGGAGTCAATATCCCTGAAGAGTTGACAGGTGATCTAAGCAATCTTGACGCCAACAATTCCTTGCGAGGTATTCTCAACAGCATCCGAGGCAACTACCCCGTTAACATTGATGAGCAAATTAACGGTGACCTTTGGGATCTGGGTGCGACCGGCACATTGAGAGATATCCTCAATGACATTGCTGGCCAGTACGGAGTAAATATTGAGGAGTGGATGAACGGTGATCTTGGCGATCTCGGGGCAGTACAGCGTTTGCTAGACATGCTCAATGACATTGCTGGTTCTTATCAGGCCAATATCCACATCGCTTATGGTAGCCCTGACCTGGATGAAATGATCGCACTCAAGAACACCTTAGACGCGATTACAGGCGACTACAATGCGGGAATGCACCTCGGAGGTATGAATCTCGGAGGAATGAACCTTGACAGCTTAGGGAGCATGAGTAGTGGTGGCGCAACCTTCGACTTCCGTGGTGCGACATTCTACAATCTTGCCGATTTCGAGGATGCTGTTGCTGCCGCAGTCGTCACTGCGTATCGGCGTGGAGGTCTACGGTTTGCCATTTCTCCAACCGGTGCTCGCGGTTCGTCTGCACAGTCAGTCGGCGTTAGTGCTATGGGCGGTGTCTAACTGCCAGTCTTTGCGGAGTACTCACTGGAAGTCGACTGGGACAATGACGGGCTTTTTGAAGGTGGCGTTGAGGACATCACTTCCTTCCTGTATGACGCGAGTTGGTCACGAGGAAAGAACTACGCCAGTATGCTCACAGGGCGAGCGGTAACAGCGTCGTTTATCGGCGAGCTCCGGAATACCGATGGGCGTTTCAACTCATTTAACACCGCGAGCCCGATAACGAACACGAACATCTTGCCAGGTCGGCGGTGTCGTTTTCATATTGGGCCACTTGAAGCAGCGTCTTTCGCAAGTGCTAGTAATGAGTATCTCAACATTGTCGATAACGCCGCTCTTTCTGTAGGGGATGTATTCGCTGATTGGTTTACGTGGGTAAGAATCACGACCATGCCTGTACTCAATAACCCAAGAGGCATATTAGGTAAGTGGGCCAATGCTGATCTTGAATACTCTCTTTATCTAGACGACACTGCCGGTACGGTTCGTTTCAAGTTTGCTGTTCGTGACGTAGCAAATTCAGCTGTTACAACTGTTACTGCAAGCACTTTTGGCACTCCAGTAGCTGACACGTGGTACAGTATTCATGTTTATCACGATCCTACTGGTAACGTTATCGGAATAGCCATCAACGACGGTGTAGCCGATACAGCGGCAACGACTGGCGGGATTAGAAATGGCACTGCCGACTTCGTTGTGGGGCGCGTCATTCCCAACACCGCCGGTACGAATTACCTGAATGGTCGTATGGGCCCAACGGGGATGTGGAAAAGAACAGCAACAAACCTGAGCGCTACGGAGCTCACGTTGCTCTACAACTTAGGCAAGGGTCTACTGTATGAGAGGGTGCAGAATACCTTAGGAGCGAGTCTTACAACAGGGCTGGTAGCCTACTGGAACATGGTAGAGGTCAGCGGTACAAGGTCTGATTCTGCCAGTACGAACCACCTAACCGATAATGCCACTGTGACACAGGCAGCAGGTCCTGGGCAGGCGTTATTTGATGGGTATGTCGAACGTATCACCCCTGCACCAAAAATCTCTGGCGCGCACTTGGCGCAACTCCGGGCATTCGGACCACTTGGCAGAATTTCTCAGAAAAATGTCCATACAACAGGCAATGTCAACCAACTCAGCGGCGCAGCAATTGGGGTTGTCTTAGACGATGCAGGTTGGTCGGCTTCCTTGCGCAACCTGGACGCCGGACAAACCACACTGATCCGATGGTGGGAGGATGAGCACAATGCTTTTGATGCCTGCCGCGACATCGAAGAAACCGAGCAGGGGTATCTCGGTGAAAGTCCTGACGGCAAAATCATATTTGAAGATCGGCACCATCGGCTCATCTCACCACACACCACCAGCCAGGCGATCTGGAGCGACGCTCCTGCTGCTGCACTGCGCTACAGGTCTATCAGCCAGCTAGATGCTTGGAAAGAAATCTACAACCGCATCGAAGTTCCTGTGCGAATATTCAGCGTCCAAGCCATCCAAGAGTGTTGGCGTTTGGCAGCTTCTGGTGTGGATTCACCGACGCTTGATGCAGGTGAGACGCGCATCTTCTTTGCGAACTTTCCAACATTCGACGCCGCCGCCGATCAAGTGGCCGTAGACGCGTGGACTACGCCGGTTGCGTCGACCGATTTCGCCGTGAATTCCCTGGCAAATGGACTTGGGACAGATCTTACAGCGAGCATCACGATCTCTGTTGTTAAAAAAGCTACGATTATGGAGATCACTCTCACAAATACGACAGCTACTAATGGGTTCCTTACGTTATTAAAAGCTCGGGGCACCCCGATTCAGGCAAACGATGAGACATTCATGGTGGCTGAAGACGCTACGAGCCAAACTGCTTACGGCATTCGCACATATACGTTCCCCGCTCCGCTACAAGGCAGCGTCCAAAATGCCTTGGATTATGCCAGGGCAGTTCTCTCTGTATACAAGGGGCCGCTACCACTTCTCCAAGTCGGGTTCCAGGCGAACCGAGACGCTACGCGATTCGCGGAAGTGATTCTCAGGGACATATCTGACCGTGTTACTGTGGTTGCGAATGGGGTGGCAGACTTGGGGATCAACGAGGACTTTTTCGTAGAGAGTATGAGACACCATGTTAATGTCGCGCGACACCATGATGTTGAGTACGAAGTCTCTTCGGCTGCGTTAGGGTCAGGGTTCTGGATCCTTGGCACCTCGACGCTCGGTGTGAGCACAAAGTTAGGATATTGAACAATGAGGCTTATAATTCTCGCGTCATCGTATTTTTAGGAAGCCAAATGCCAGGCTACATCCTAGAATTCCGGTCTCGGTTTTCGGCCGGCAAGAGCGTGGTTCTTCAGCCTGCATTTGCTGCTGGGCAACTGCTTGCTGCCCAGCAGCAGGGCCAAATGGAACTCTCTGTACAACTCGGAGATATCGGTGCTCCTATTGGCCCTAGCGTTGTGGCGCGTGTAAATGCGGCCTATCTCGGCGGACGATTTGGTTGGAAGGGTCGTTGGATCGCAGATTGCGATGAAGATTGCTCTGGCGCTGAGATGATAGACTGGAAGACACCAGTCTTCATGTGCTGTGCCTGCTTCAACCGAGCAGTAGGATTCCAATGGCGTACGATCATACTGCCCGAAAATCGCGTCGGCATAGAACGCGCCTTGCTTCGTAGGCCGAAGGCCAACATCCATAACTTCGAACCTGGCGAAACTCTCGCAGATCTCATCGAGCAGAATCATATGCTCGGCATTGAACCAGGGCGGGTGCGCTAGGTGGCATTACTTTCTACGGTCCATCCAGCGCTTTCTTTGGGATTCGGCCATCTTCTGTCTTGTCTCCGGACTAGCTTCCGTGCCTGTTCGTGCCTGACGGATACTTTCTCGTGCTTCCTGCGTATGTGTGCCTCCAAAATGAGGATTCCCCTCACCTTGTTGGGAAATGCCTACGCAACGGATGGAACAGAATCGACGACGAAGCCCACAGGGTGCTCCGCACACTTCACAGGCAGGACGCACTCTCCAGATTCTATCTTCCTGATGAATCGTCGCGTGTTCGCTATTGGTTGTGAGTTTTCGAAAATTTGCCGGGCGGTCATTCGAAGGGTCTCTGTCCTCATGGTGAATAATCTCACCCTTACGAACCAAATCATCCGGGTGGACGATGTCCCACACCAAGTGCGAGCGCAGTATGTAGCCCTTCTTGCTGGCAGTCGGATGTCGCAGCGCCTTCTCCGTAGGAAGCAGAATGGTTACGCGGCCTTTCTTATCTGTAGAGAAGCCCTTGTAAAGCGGGTGGGCTTGACCACGACGAGCTTTCCCTTCCAATGCTGCTACAATCTTGGCGCGTACTTCATCTCGTTTTGCAGGATTGTTCTCACCAAGTTTTGCCAGGCGTATGCGCTCCCTGCCTTCATTAGAGAATCGGTTTGGGTCGGAACTAGAGCATGCCTTACTGCAATATTTCCTTCCTGGCAAAACCGACTGCACGCACATGGGGCATTTCAACTATGTAAGCCTCCACTTTTAATCCCAGGCTATTATAGCCCCGAGGCGATCTAATGGCATGGAGCACTCCCAGCAGTCAGGTAACTGGCGATTTAATCACTGCGACAATCTGGAACCAGAACGTCGTCAACAACACCAAATATCTCAAGGGACAAGCGGGGGCGGTTATCCTTGAAGATGTCATAACAGGAGCCGCAGGAACAGCCGCTGCTCCATCATACAGCTTCTCTGCAGAAGCAACTATTGGCATGTATCGTCCAGCAGCAGCTACGTTAGGCTGGTCAATAGCAAGCGCCCTTGAGCTTCAACTAACAGCAACAGCACTTCTCCCGGGGGCGAGTGACGGGCTGGTGCTAGGCTCAGGAACACTCATGTTCGCTGACTTGTTCCTGGCTAATGGCGCAGTTATTAACTTCAACAACGGCGACGTAACTATTACCCACTCCGCTAACGTATTAGCCTTCGCTGGAGCCGCAACAAATTACACCTTTGACTCCTTCCTCGACATCACCGCTGGCGGGCTACGGGTGAAGGGCTCGGCCACAACCCCCTCCGCAGATACTGCAAACACCACTACTTTTATCGTATTGGCGGGCGGTTCTAACGCGGGAGCACTTGATACT
>Ga0080064_1002005_pt1 | contig 37234 bp, 36 predicted proteins | sample Subgrocontami54m_FD_69260 | JGI IMG/M metagenome (GOLD analysis project Ga0080064, IMG submission 69260) | Subsurface groundwater microbial communities from S. Glens Falls, New York, USA - GMW46 contaminated, 5.4 m (SPADES assembly) (version 2) ...
ACCGGGCGGTCAAGGCTGAGGGCGGGCGGGGAGGAAAGGGCGGAGGCGGGCGGCATAATGAAGAGAGATTTGACGTTGGGGGACGCCCAGCGCAAGCCTGCCCCAATGGTTTTTGCTCGGCCTTAACGACACTTGGCCACATCTTTTAGGGCGCCTGGCGCCGCGCGGATATCGTAGAATATCGCCATGCACGGCTTTTCCCTGGATCAGACGCGGCACCCGCAGCGCAATGTGCGGCTTGATACGCTGATGCGGCTGCGATGGCTGAGCGTCGTCGGCCAGACCGCGGCCGTGCTTATCGTGCATTTCGGCCTGGGATTTAAGCTGCCGATCTGGGGGTGCCTTGCCGTCATTGGTCTCTCCGCCTGGCTCAACATCGCGCTGCGCGTGCGCTTTCGCCTGGCACAAAGGCTCGAGCCCGACCGGGCGGCATGGCTGCTGGCTTTCGACATCGCGCAGCTTGCGGTGCTATTGTTTCTCACCGGCGGCTTGCAGAATCCTTTTGCCTTCCTTTTCCTGGCTCCGGTTTTGATTTCCGCCACAGCCCTGCCGCCGCGCATCACGATCATTCTCGGCGCTTTCGCCATTCTCTGCGCCACGGCGCTGATGTTCGCGCATTATCCGCTGCCATGGGATGCGGATGACCCGCTTGAGCTGCCTCCCATCTACATGATGGGCGTGTGGCTCTCGATCCTGATCGCGATGGGGTTCATCGGGGTTTACGCCTGGCAGATCATCGAGGAGGCGCGCCAGCTCGCCGACGCGCTGGCCGCCACCGAGCTTGTGCTCGCGCGCGAGCAGCATCTGTCGCAACTTGACGGGCTGGCCGCCGCCGCCGCCCACGAGCTTGGCACGCCGTTGTCCACGATCACGGTGATCGCGCGGGAATTGGAGCGCACGATTTCATCGGAGTCTCGCCATCTCGCGGATGTGCAGCTCTTGCGCGAACAGGCCCAGCGCTGCCGGGACATCCTGGCGAAGATCACGGCATTGTCCTCCAGCGGCGAACCTTTCGACCGCGTGCCGCTCTCGGTACTGATCGAGGAAGTGGTGGCGCCGCACCGGGATTTCGGCATCGCTATCGAGGTGACTCTGCCGTCCGACCGCACGCTTGAACCGGTCGGGGCGCGCAACCCCGCCATCGTCTATGGGCTCGGCAATCTGGTCGAGAATGCCGTCGATTTCGCGCGCACGAACGTGCAGATAAACGCGGCTTGGAATGAGGAAGAAGTCGCGATCACGATCAACGATGACGGCCCCGGCTTCGCCGCCGATGTCATGGGGCGCCTGGGTGAGCCCTATGTGACCACCCGGCGGTCGCGCGCCAAAGAAGAGACCGGGGAGGCGGGACTTGGATTGGGTTTTTTCATCGCCAAGACTCTGCTTGAGCGTTCAGGTGCGGCGCTTGCGATTAAAAACCTAAAGCCTCCCGCCTCCGGCGCGGAAGTCGCCATGCGCTGGGCCCGCAACGATTTCGAGTTTCAGGCACCCCGTATAGAACCCTACGAGGTTTTTTCCTGGTATGGTGGTACAGAAGACCGCCAGCCGCAAACGCCGGTAAGCGCTAAGAAACGCAGGAAAGCGAGTATGTCATGAGCGAGCAAAGCATGCAGGCCAATTCAGCCGAGCGAACTCTACTGATCGTGGAAGACGATAAGCCATTCCTTCAGCGGCTGGCCAGCGCCATGCAGAGCCGCGGCTTCGCAGTGAGGACGGCGGAGTCGGTGGCGGAAGGCATGCAGCAGGTGGAGCACGCGGCGCCGGCTTTCGCCGTGGTGGACATGCGGCTCGGCGACGGCACCGGACTCGATGTCATCTCCGCGCTCAAGCGCTTACGGCCGGAGGCGCGCGCGATCATCCTTACCGGTTACGGCAACATCGCCACCGCGGTGAACGCGGTAAAGCTCGGCGCCGTGGACTATCTTGCCAAGCCGGTAGATGCGGACGACGTAGCAACGGCGCTGCTGGCGCGGGAAACCAGCAAGATCGAGCCGCCGGCCAATCCCATGTCGGCGGATCGGGTGCGCTGGGAGCATATCCAGCGGATTTATGAGCTGTGCGGGCGGAATGTTTCCGAGACCGCGCGCCGCCTCAACATGCACCGCCGCACGTTGCAACGCATTCTGGCCAAGCGCGCACCGCGGTGACGCTACCTACGTAGGCGCCTATTTCATTCAATCCTTGCCCGCCCGTTCCGGAAAAGCCTGCGCCAGCGCTTCGCGCGCTGCGGGGATAACCCCGCGCTCGGTCACGAGCCCCGTAACAAGGCGCGCGGGCGTCACGTCGAAGGCGTAATTCGCCGTGCCCGAGCCTTCCGGCAGGATCTTCACCGTCTCGATGCGGCCGTCGGCCGTGCGGCCGGTCATGGTGGCCACCTCGTCGGCGCTGCGCTGCTCGATGGGGATTTCCGCCAAGCCATCCGCCACGGAAAAATCGATGGTCGGCGATGGCAGCGCCACATAGAACGGCACGCCGTTATCGTGCGCGGCGAGCGCCTTGAGATAGGTGCCGATCTTGTTGCAGACGTCGCCCTGCGCGGTGACGCGGTCGGTGCCGACGATCACCATGTCCACCATGCCATGCTGCATCAGGTGGCCGCCGGTATTGTCCGGGATCACGGTATGCGGCACGCCGTGGCGGCCAAGCTCCCAGGCGGTGAGCGCCGCGCCTTGGTTGCGTGGGCGTGTCTCGTCCGCCCAGACATGGACCGGCAGGCCCTTGTCATGCGCCATGTAAATCGGCGCGGTCGCCGTCCCCCAATCGACGGTGGCGAGCCAGCCCGCATTGCAATGGGTGAGCACGTTGACCTTCTCGCCCGGCTTTTTCTTGCGCGCGATATCTTCGATCAGCGCAAGCCCATGCCGGCCGATGGCCCGATTGATGGCGACATCCTCATCACAGATCGCGGCGGCACGGGCATAAGCGGCGGCAACGCGCTCGTTGCGCGGCCGGTTGCGCACCGCTGCCAGCATCTCGTCGAGCGCCCATTTCAGATTGATCGCGGTCGGCCGCGTGGCGAGCAACAGCGCATAGGCGCGCTCAAGGTTTTCGTCCGACGCATTCGCCCGCAGTGCGAGGCATAGGCCATAGGCGGCACAAGCGCCGATCAGCGGCGCGCCGCGCACCTGCATGGATTTGATCACCCGCGCGGCGTCCTCGACCGACTCCAGACGCAGCAGCGCAAAACGATGCGGCAGCAAGGTCTGGTCGATGATGCCGACGGCCCAGCCGTCCGCCTCGACCCAGATGCTGCGCATAGGCTTGCCGTCGACTTTCATGCTCGTTCACCTGTGTTGGCCGCCATACATAACGCGCCCGCGCTCAAAACCAATAGCGCCACGCATAAATCGCCGTCAGCAGCGCGCCAAAGGCAATGACCAACCAGCGTGCCGCGCCAACCGGGAGAACGCGCGCTACATGCGCGCCTGCCAGCCCGCCCGCGATGCCGCCCGCCGCCACCAGCAGCGCCGGCGTCCAGGCAATGGCGCCCTGGGCGGCAAAGACGACAGCCGCCACGAGATTATTCAAACTGCCGACGAGGTTTTTCGTGACATTCGCCGCGCGGTAATCGCCGCCGTTGGCCACCGACAGCGCCGCGATCAGCAGCACGCCGACGCCGGCGCCGAAATAGCCGCCATAGATCGACACCGGAACGATCATGGCGAGACCGACCGCGTTCGGATGCAATGTCGCGCCGCCTTTACGAAAGGAGAGCTGCCCCAGCCACGCCCCGATCGGGCGGGCATAAGCGAACAGCAGGGTGCCGAAGCCAAGCAGCAACGGCACAAGCATTTCGAACACGCGTTCCGGCGTTTTCATCAGGATGATCGCGCCGCCGGTCGCCGCCACCAACGAGGTAATAAGCAGCGCGACGAAAGCGCGGTCCATCTTGGGAAGCTGCGAGCGGTCCGCCATGGCGGCGATGAAATTGCCGGGCGTGATCGCCGTCGTATTGGAGGCCACGGCCATGATCGGCGGCACGCCGGCGGCCAGCATGGCCGGAAATAGAACCAGCGATGCTCCACCGACCAACGCGGAGAGCATGCCGCCTGCCACGCCGGCAACGAGGAGCATGATAGATGTAGCAATATCCATCTAGGAAAAAGCCTGAATCCCGGTCATCGCGCGCCCGAGTATCAGCGCGTGGATATCGTGGGTTCCTTCGTAGGTGTTGACGGTCTCAAGATTGTTCATCACCCGCATGACATGAAACTCGTCGGAGACGCCGTTGGCGCCATGCATGTCACGCGCCGCGCGCGCGATGTCGAGCGCCTTGCCGCAATTGTTGCGCTTGAGCAGCGAGATCGCGGGCGGGGCCGCCCTCCCCGCCTCCAGCAAGCGGCCGAGCCGCAGCGCGCCGTGCAAGCCGAGCGTGATCTCGGTCTGCATGTCGGCAAGCTTTTTTTGGATCAATTGATTGGCAGCGAGCGGACGGCCGAATTGCCTGCGGTCGAGCGCATATTGCCGCGCCGCATGCCAGCAGAATTCGGCGGCGCCCATCACGCCCCAGCAGATGCCGTAGCGCGCGCTGTTGAGGCAGCGAAAGGGACCGGCCAGTCCCTTGGCTTTCGGCAACAAGCTATCTTCAGGGATGAAAACGTCATCCAACACGATCTCGCCCGTGGCCGAAGCGCGCATCGACAGCTTGCCCGCAATCTTCGGCGTGGAAAAACCTTTCGCGCCGCGCTCGACAACAAAGCCGCGGATCGCGTCATCGAGCTTCGCCCAGACGATGGCGATGTCGGCGACCGGCGCATTGGTGATCCACATTTTCGCGCCGCTAAGGCGAAAACCACCTGGCGCTTTCTTTGCCCGCGTGGTCATGGAACCAGGGTCGGAACCGTGGTCGGGCTCAGTGAGGCCGAAGCAGCCGATGAGTTCCCCCTTGGCGAGCTTGGGCAGATATTTTTTCCGCTGCGCGTCGCTGCCGAAAAGATGGATCGGAAGCATCACCAACGAGGACTGCACCGACAAAGCCGAGCGGTAGCCGGAGTCCACGCGCTCGATCTCCCGCGCGATCAGTCCATAAGCCACGGCGCCCAGGCCGGCGCCGCCATCGGCCTCGGGGATTGTCGGGCCAAGAAACCCAAGCGCGCCCATCTCGGTCATGATGGCGCGGTCGAAGCGCTCCTCGCGAAACGCGGTCAGCACGCGCGGGAACAATTTGTCCTTGGCATAGCGGCGCGCGGTGTCGCGGATGCGCCGCTCTTCCTCGGACAATTCGCCCTCAAGATCGAGCGGATCGTCCCAGGCGAAGGGCGGCTCCTCGGCGGATGCGCCCTTGTCGCGAGGTTTTGCGGATTTTGCTTTCGGCACCGGCTCAAACTCCGCGCCCTTTATAAAGCCAGCCGCTGCGAGGGCGATAGCCATACTTCAGTGGGGAATGACCGCCGGCCGGCGGGGCGTTGCCGCTGCGGCGTGCTTCAGCTATCTAAAGGCCCACGCGCCCGTAGCTCAGCTGGATAGAGCGTTGCCCTCCGAAGGCAAAGGTCGGACGTTCGAATCGTCTCGGGCGCGCCAGCTTCCCATCCAGGCCCTAAGCAGATTTCACTGCACGCTTCCCTGATAAGACCGTAGATCGTGGCAGGAAAACGAATAGCGGAAGGTATCGCCGCCGGTGCATCCGAGGCGGTAGACTTTCGCGGCCGGCACTTCTTTCTCGATCTGGGCCTGCAGCCCGGTGCCGAACACCGCCTCCTTGAGCACGTTGGGAATGGCGCCAACCCGTTGGCCGACCGAGGGAGCGGCGTTGGGCAGGAGGTAGCTCGCAAGATACGAGACGCGCGGCACCGGATCTCCGTCGTTGATGTAGATCTTCAGATCGAAATTCTGCGATTGAGCCAGCCGCTGCCATTCCGCCAAAGCCGCCGGCGTGATCTGCGGACCCATCAGCCGCACGACTCTCGGTTCCACCAGCTTGATTTCGTTGTTCTCGAGCCCGGCGAGGCAGAGCATCGCGCCGTTGCTGTGACAATCCAGCGCGTCGAAGGTCCGGCCGCGCAGCAGGTCATATTGCTTTTGCAAGACCGCCGTAGCGCGGCCGCGCGAAAGATTGTCGGCAAAGACGCGCGGCAGATCGGCGATCACGCCGGTCGAATACGCCACGCCGATGATGAAATTATAGGACTCCGGCGCGATGAAATGGTCTTTCGGAATGCCGGCCAGTTCCAGCCGGCCGAAGAACTGCTTTTCCGATTCCAGCCGCGCGAGGCGCGCCGCTTCGCCGGTCAGCCCCTGCGGCACGTTCATGGCATATTCGCCGAAAACCCAGGTCTGCCCGCCGACCAGAGCGCGATTTTTCGGCAAGCCATCTGGCAACGGCGGCTCCGGGAAGCGGCGGTCATGCTCGCTGGTGTCCGCCCAGCGCCCCCTCAGGCAAAGACTCTTTGCCTGGATACCGGTTTCCGCCGCGCAGGAGCGGCTTACCGGTGCAAAGGCGGGAATTGCGGCGAGCGCCTCTTCGATGGTCCTGGTGCGCTGGCGCAGGGATTCGTAGGAGGCGCGCAGCGTAGTGGCCTCGCGCAAGCGCGCGGCGTCCTTGGTGTTGATCTCGTCCTGGCGTGTTTTCAAGTCGTCGCCGATGGCGTCGTATTCTGCCGTCTTGGCATCACAGATCGCCTTGCGGCGGCTGTATTCCGGCTCCTCATAGGTGCCGGTGCAAAAGGCGGTCAGTTCGGCAACCGCTTGATCGTTCGCGGCCCGCTCGCTTTTAAGCGTCGCATTTTGCTCATCGATCCAGCGTTTGAGCGCAAGATTTGTCCGCAACGCATCGATCAGCCCAGGCTCTTCTGTTGCGACGTTGTCGAAATTGACAAGCAGACGCTCGATTTCCACCCGGCCCTCCGCATTGGTCTGCGCGGAGGCGCCGCTGCCGGCCAGCAGCAGCCCTGCCGCCAGCAAGGCGGCGTATTTCTTCAATCCCGGAAAAGCTTGCGGCATCGCATGCCTTCTACGGGCTCGGCGGCGGAACGGGATTCGTGTGCAGCGAATTCGGCCCCGGATTGGCGGCGCCCGACCGGCGGTATTCTTCAATCGCCTGTTCCGGCGTGCGGGTGCCCGCGCTAAACGGCGGCCGGGCAAAACCTTCCACCGGCGGCAGCTCGTCTGCGCCGCGCGCGCCATCGAAACACTGCTGCATGCATTGCGCAGCAGCATCTTTCGAGCCGCCACAGGAAGCTGTGCAAGCGTTCAGCTTGGCGGCCTTCACCGCGGCGAGTTGCGCTTTCAGGAGGCCGATCCGATTGATGACGTCCTGACGGTGCGCGAGCAGTTCCTGCGCCTCGTTCGCCCTTTGCTGTTCGCGTGCATTGACGTCCGCTGTTTTGGTCTGCAGCTCGTCAACTCCATTATTGTAGTGGTCCAGCCGCTGCATATAGGGCGCCTTGGCCGCGTCACACCGCGCCACCGCCGCCGCATATTGTTCTTCCGGAACGGTTACGTTGCAGACGCTGATAGCCTGCGCTTCAGCCGCCTCAAGCCCGCTCTTCTCCGTCAGCAGGTTGTCTGCGATCTGATCGAGATATTTTATTTCTTCCTGATGCTTGTTCTTTAGCGACAAGCTCTCTTCAAGCTTGCGCGGAATATCTTTTTCCAGTTCACCGGAGAGCTGGGTGATTTCGTTGAGGATGCCGGCGATGTCGTCGCCCTGCGCACGGACATCTAGCGGATAAGCGACAGCCAGCATCGCTGCCGTCACGACAATCAGACACCAACGCATGAGTACACCTTACAATCGCTTCGTTATTTCAATAAAATCAAGCATATCAGACTACCTTCGACTTGCCGCCTCGTCTATGCAGAGCGACACTGGCAATACCCATAATGATTGCAATCACTTGCGCGCGCCAAGGCCCTCGCATGGTTAATCCTCAACGCGCGAAAGCAGCAACGGCGGACTTTCGCCCGCCGCCGCAACAATGCTCGTGCCTGATGGCCGCGTCAGTGCGCGGCGACGCCCGTGCCAATCTGGCAGCTCACGCCGGTGCCGCCGAGGCCGCAATAGCCGCCGGGATTTTTGGCGAGATATTGCTGATGATAATCCTCGGCGAAATAGAATTCCGGCGCATCGGCGATTTCGGTGGTGACCGGCGGATAGCCTTTCGCCTGCACGGCCTTGTCATACATCTCTTTCGACGCCTGAGCGGCGGCTCGCTGCGCTAGCGTATAGGTGTAGATGCCGGAGCGATATTGCGTGCCGACGTCGTTGCCTTGGCGCATGCCCTGCGTCGGATCGTGGCTCTCCCAGAACGTCTTCAACAACCGCTCATAAGAAATCTTCTTCGGATCGTAGACCACGAGCACGACCTCGTTGTGGCCGGTACGGCCGCTGCAGACTTCCTCATAGGTCGGATTGGGCGTCATGCCGGCGGCATAACCAACCGCCGTGACATGGATGCCGTCACCCAACTCCCAGAACTTGCGCTCTGCGCCCCAGAAGCAGCCAAGGCCGAACACGGCTTTTTCCGACCCTTCCGGGTAAGGCCCCTTCAGGGGATGCCGATTGAGGAAATGCTGTTTCGCGGTGGGTATCGGCGACGGGCGGCCGGGCAAGGCGCTGCCTTGCGCGGGCATGACGGTTTTCTTGGAAAGGAACATTGCGCTCTCTCCTGGCTCTTTGCCCTCTATTAGGCTCGTGCCTGCATTTCGCCGCAAGCGGCCTTGGAGTTACAGGGCGCGTTCAATAACGCGCATAGCCGATCAGCGGCTTTTTCCTGCGCCCGAGCAAGATCAAGATCGTGCCGAGCGTGCCGAACACGAGCCATGTCGGCTGATCCAAAATCGTTTGCAGCACCGGATTCCACAGCCAGGCGGCATACTGTTCAACCATCGCCCGCAATGCCTGAAAGCTCTGCTGGTGGATGTCGGTCCAGGTCTGGCTGAATTTGCTGATGTTAACGGCGTGGTCCGCGATGGATCGCGTGCCGTCGTAGATAAAAAACACAAAGCCGGCGGCCAGCAGCACAAGGCCCAGCAGGCGGAACAAAGAGCGGATCATGGTACGAGCATCATTCCTGTTTGTGACGGAATTGGAGCAGGGATTACTCCGAAGAATGGCCGCGTTCAACCCGCTTTGCAGGGTACTGTACTCTGCATGTCTATCGTCCTGCCGCCTTACCTGGCGCGACCGTCATCGGGACCTTTCGCTAATATGGCCCTGCTTGCAACTCTGTAACAGCCGGTGCCTGGCAGTTCCTTTTACCGGGCGTTGACGCCCGCAGGCAGCCTGACTATAAGCGGACCGTGGCGGCGAGCCTTTCGCCGCCGCTCTTCTTTGCACAGTTCAATGGCGCGACAGTCCGGCTTCGGACGCGCGCAAATGAGAGACTAGATGGCCAACACCACGTCCGCCAAAAAGGCGACACGCAAGATCGCGCGGCGCACCGTCGTCAACCAAGCACGGCGCTCGCGCATGCGCAGCGCCGTCCGCAAGGTGGAAGAGGCTATTGCCTCCGGCAACATGAAGAACGCCCTGGCTGCGCTGAAAGAAGCCGAGCCCGCGCTCATGCGCGCCGCACGACAAGGCGTGATGCCCAAAAACACCGCCAGCCGCAAAGTGTCGCGGCTCACTCATCAGATCGCCAAGCTCGGCAGGTAATCACTCACCGGCGCTTGCTTCGTTCCGCATCATAGCTTGGCGGATTCCTTTCATTCGATCATGGGCTTTGGTGCGAGTGCAGCGCAATACGCGTGGCCTGACAAACAAAACCGCGCCTGCTTTCCGATTGAGACTTCCACTTTAGGTATTTTGTCGGAGCGATGACATTTCTGCGTCGATCTGCTTGCTCCGCGCGGGCTACCTTGGTTTTTGATCATGAAAATAATCGAGCGCACAAGCGCTTAACGTGAATGTGGCGGCAGGGGTTGGAAAACGCTGTAGAATGCGGGTTTCTGAGGTACGGCAAAAACGAAATCCGCACGGCGTTGCGCAAACGCACAGCCAGCATCGTGCTGCTGAGAATCAACACGATGATTCAAAGTCTTGCGCGGAGCATTTGCATCGCCACGTGATTGCTTTCGCCGCTTGCCAGAGCCGCTGAAAAAAGTTTCATCGGCAAAATTCGTTGCAGCCCGAAATGCGATGTGTATTTTCGAAAATGTCTCTCGGATCTCCGGGAGCCTTCAGTAAATGGTTCCGGCTCAAGCTCATCGAGGGGGTGAGATCGGTAGAACTGCGTCTAATGATCTTCGGCGCAGGATTTCACTCTAAGAAGTACTGTACTGCCTGACTCTCGTGGCGCCGGTGGAGTGATGCGTAGTGGCACGAAGGAGCTTCTCGCGGATAACTCGCAACAGTGAAAAATACTTGGCCATCGCGCCGCCAGGACGATGGAATGGGGGGTCACTCATGTCGACTGCATGGCACGCGCCTGCACGCTTTTTCCTTTTATCACACCTCTTCACGTCATCCTTTGGACTCGATGACCTGTCAGCGCGTTGTTACGCGTTGAGAACCCGGCACCGGATCGCCTCGCCTCCCCTATCGGCGGAGGCAGTCGGATCGCGGAGACCTATGTCCCCGCCGTACAGATAACGTCCAACCCTTCCTCAGCTGTATCCGATGGCCGTCTGCTCGGCCCGCCTAAGCGCTGAATGAGTAGCCCGCCTCAGCTATCGTTTTGAGTGAGTTGCGTGCGTCGTACGGCAGCTGGCGGGGGAAAACCCGCCAAGTCCCCGCCGATCCCGTCACCACCGACCGGAAGAGACACAATGGACATGACAAGCATCGATCAAGAGAGCTGGTCCCGCGTGAAGGGCCGCCTGCGCGCCGAAGTGGGTGATGACGTCTATTCAAGCTGGTTCGCACGCATGGACCTTGAAGGGATGGCCGACGCGACAGTGCGGCTTTCGGTGCCGACGCGGTTTCTCAAGAGCTGGATTCAGTCGCATTATTCCGAGCGTGTGCTGGCCGCCTGGCGCGCTGAGCAGGCGACCGTCGACCGCATTGAATTAAGCGTGCGCTCCGGCGTGCTGCGGCCCCTTCCGGTGAAGCCGGCGGCCGCCCAACCGGCGCTACCACAGCGCGATGGCCGGGATGTGCGGTTCAATGGTGACGCGCGTTTAGGCAATTCGCCGCTATCCTCTGCCCATGAAGCGCTGGGCGGCTCCCCCCTCGACCCGCGCCTGACCTTCGAGACGTTCGTGCTCGGACGCTCCAACACCCTGGCCCATGCCGCCGCTAAGCAGGTCGCTGCCGCGCGCCGCAGCGATCCCGTCATGTTCAATCCGCTCTACATCCATGCCGGCGTGGGACTCGGCAAGACGCACCTCCTGCAATCCATCACCTGGGCGGGAAACGCCGCCGGCGAGCGCAAGGTGCTCTATCTCACCGCCGAGAAGTTCATGTACGGCTTTGTCTCCGCGCTCCGCAGTCAGACTGCGCTGGCCTTCAAGGAAGCGCTGCGCGGTATCGACGTCCTTGTCATCGACGACCTGCAATTCCTGCAAGGCAAGTCCACCCAGGCGGAGTTCTGCCATACGTTAAATGCGCTGATCGACGCCGGCCGGCAGGTGGTGATCGCTTCCGATCGGCCGCCATCCGACCTGGAAAGCCTGGATGATCGCGTGCGTTCGCGCCTTGCGGGCGGGTTGGTCGTGGAAATGTCCTCGCTGGGCGAGGAACTGCGCCTGGAAATCCTGAAGTTCCGCATGGCCGCTGCGCGGCAGTATCATCCCGGCTTCGATGTTCCGCTGCCGGTGCTCGCCTACATCGCCAAGACAGTGACGCATAATGGCCGCGACCTCGAAGGCGCGCTCAACCGCCTGCTCGCACACAGCAAGCTCACTGGCCAGCCAGTGACCATGGAACTGGCCGAGCGCGAAATCCGCGACCTCATCCGCCCGCAGGAGCCCAAGCGCGTCAAGATCGAGGACATCCAGCGGGTCGTAGCGCGCCAATACAACGTGAGCCGCGCTGACCTCCTATCCTCGCGGCGGACTGCCAACGTGGTACGCCCACGTCAGGTGGCGATGTATTTGGCCAAGACGTTGACGCTGCGGTCGCTGCCGGAGATCGGACGGCGGTTTGGCGGCCGCGACCATACGACCGTGCTGCATGCCGTGCGCAAGATCGAAAATCTGGTCGGCAACGACACCTCCCTGGCCGAGGAGATCGATCTGCTCAAGCGCCAATTGCAGGATTGATCTGCGCAGCCGCTTGCCGCGCAGCGCCCGTAGTTGGCTCGGAATCGCTGGAAAAAGGGCGGAGATAGCCTCTCCGCCCTTGCCTATTTGGGCGGGCCGCGCCACCCTTCCTGCTCCCGTGAGGGTTCTGCGGATGGCGTCCGCCGCCGCTCCTTCCGGTCCGAACGGCAAGAATTCTCCCGAAAGCGGGTTCCGAGATGAAGGTTACTGTCGAACGCGCAGAATTGTTGAAGTCGCTGGGGCACGTGCACCGCGTCGTTGAGCGGCGCAATACCATTCCCATTCTCGCAAATGTGCTGATCCGCGCCGAGAAATCGAAGCTCAGCCTGAAGGCCACCGACCTCGACCTGGAAGTGATCGATGCGGTCGCCGCCGAGGTCGCCCCCGGCGGCTCGACCACCGTACCCGCGCATATGTTCTACGAAATCGTGCGCAAGCTGCCGGAAGGATCGCAGATCGTACTAGAGGCATCCGGCGACCGCGCGGTGCTGGCGATCCGCGCAGGCCGTTCGCGCTTTACTTTGCAAACGCTGCCGGAGAGCGATTTTCCCGATCTCGCGGCCGGCGACATGACGCACAAGTTCACGCTCACGGCTGCCGACCTCAAGCGCCTGATCGACAAGACCCAGTTCGCGATCTCGACCGAGGAGACGCGGTACTACCTCAACGGCATCTATCTCCACACCGCGGGCACCGGAAAATCGGCCATGCTGCGCGCGGTGGCGACCGATGGCCACCGGTTGGCGCAAGTCGAATTGCCGCTGCCCAGCGGGGCCGCGGGCATGCCGGGCATCATCATCCCGCGCAAGACCGTGGGCGAGGTGCAGCGGCTGATCGAGGACAGCGCGGCGGAAGTCGGCATCGAGCTTTCGCAGGGAAAAATCCGCTTTTCCATCGGCGATGTGGTGCTGACCTCCAAGCTGATCGATGGCACCTTTCCCGATTACGCGCGCGTCATCCCGGTCGGTAATGACAAACAGCTCGTGGTCGATAAAAAGGATTTCGAAGCCTCCGTCGACCGCGTCTCGACGGTGTCGAGCGAACGCGGGCGCGCGGTGAAACTTTCCATCAGCAACGGCAAGCTGCTCCTTTCGGTGACCAATCCGGATTCCGGCAGCGCCACCGAGGAGCTTGAGGTTGAATACGCTTCCGATCCGATCGATATCGGTTTTAATTCCCGCTACCTGCTCGATATCGCGGCGCAGATCGAAGGCGAAGTGGCCGTGCTGAAACTGGCGGATCCCGGCTCGCCAACCCTGATCCAGGACCGCGATTCCGCCGGCGCGCTCTATGTGCTGATGCCGATGCGGGTTTAACGGCAACTTGTGACGCCGATCTCGCTCTTGTAGAGCGGGGCGATGACTACCGTCCGCATTCGCCGCCTGACGCTGACGAACTTCCGCAATTATCACGCGGCCAGCATCGATGTGGATGACGGGCCTATTGTGCTCGTCGGCGCCAATGGGGCGGGCAAGACCAACCTGATCGAGGCGATTTCATTCCTGACGCCGGGACGCGGGCTGCGCCGTGCTACCCACGAAGAGGTTGCCTTTGCCGAAGGCGACGGCTCCTGGGCGGTGTCGGCGGAGGTGGAAGGGGCGCTGGGACTTGCCACGCTCGGCACCGGCATCGAGCCGCCCGCCGCCGAGGATATCCCCTCCCCGCGCCTCTGCCGCATCGACCGCGAGCCGGTATCCTCGGTCGCAGCCTTTGCCGACCATATCCGCGTCATCTGGCTCACCCCGTCGATGGACGGGCTGTTCAGCGGCCCGGCTTCGGAACGGCGGCGTTTTCTCGACCGTCTGGTGCTTGCGGTGGACGCAGAACATTCGGGCCGCGTCTCGGCCTTGCAGCGAAGCCTGCGCTCGCGCAACCGCCTTTTGGAAAACCCCCGGCCCGATCCGCATTGGCTCGACGCCATCGAGCATGAGACCGCCGAGCTCGCGGTCGCGGTCGCGGCGTTGCGGACGGAAACGGTGCGGCGCCTGCAAGGGGCGCTGGCGGCGCCCACGGCCTGGGGCGCGGCCTTTCCCGCGGCGGAGATCGCGTTGCAAGGCTGGATGGAGCAGATGCTGGCGGATCGTCCCGCCGTCGAAGTGGAGGATCGCTATCGCAGCGTGCTCCGGGAAAATCGCCCGCGTGACGCGGAGGCCGGCCGCACGCTCGACGGGCCGCACTTGACCGACTTGGCTGTCCGCTATGCGGCGAAAGATATCCCCGCGGCTAACGCCTCCACCGGCGAGCAGAAGGCGCTGCTCATCGGCCTCGTGCTGGCACATGCAGGGCTGGTCGGCGAGATGACGGGCATGGCGCCGTTGCTGCTGCTGGACGAAATCGTCGCCCATCTCGACCCCCGCCGCCGCGCGGCACTTTATGACGGAGTGACAGATCTCGGTTCCCAAGTCTGGATGACCGGCGCCGATCCCGCCGCCTTTGCCGATATCGCGCCACGCAGTCAGGTTTTCGAAATCGCGGCGGGCAAGATTTCGAAGCCAAAAAGCTCTCCAGCGCGAGCTAAAAACTAGACCTTGAAAACGCCCCAAATATCCGCCCGTCGGACCCTTGAAAAGGAACATCAAAACAAACACTTAATAGGGGTGACTTTGGCCTGTACGATGTCCTATTTTCGTGTCACACCAAACACTGATTCCATGCGATTTTTGATCAACGATTCAAAGGTCTGTTGATGGCCGAACCAGCCCGACAAAAAGCCCCTTCCGCTGCCTCCGATTACGGTGCCGAGTCGATCAAGGTCCTTAAGGGCCTCGACGCCGTGCGCAAGCGGCCCGGCATGTATATCGGCGACACCGACGACGGCTCCGGCCTGCATCACATGGTCTACGAGGTCGTCGATAACGCCATCGACGAGGCATTGGCCGGCCATGCCAAGGAAGTCGTCGTTACGCTCAATCCCGACGGCTCGTGCACCGTGCGCGACGACGGGCGCGGCATTCCGACCGACATCCACAAGGGGGAAGGAGTTTCCGCCGCCGAAGTCATCATGACGCAACTCCATGCGGGCGGAAAATTCGACCAGAACTCCTACAAGGTTTCAGGCGGGTTGCACGGCGTCGGCGTCTCCGTGGTCAATGCACTCTCGAGCTGGCTCAAGCTCACCATCTGGCGCGACGGCAAAGAACATTTCATGGAGTTCCGCGACGGCGAAGCCGTGGCTCCGCTGAAAGCGGTCGGCGACTCCGGCGGCAAGCGCGGCACTGAAGTAACCTTCCTGCCTTCGACCAAAACTTTCACCACAACGGTGGAGTTCGATTTCGCCACGCTGGAACACCGGCTGCGCGAGCTCGCCTTCCTCAATTCCGGCGTGAATATCGTTCTTTCCGACATGCGCCACGCGGTCGAGAAGCGCGAAGAGATGCGCTACGAGGGCGGCGTCGAGGCCTTCGTGAAATATCTCGACCGCAATAAGACCGCCATCGTCCCCGCCCCGATCATGGTCAAAGCCGACCGCGACGGCATCGTCGTTGAAGCCGCGCTGTGGTGGAACGACGGCTACCACGAGTCCGTGCTGTGCTTCACCAACAACATCCCGCAGCGCGACGGCGGCACGCACCTCGCCGGCTTCCGCGGCGCGCTGACGCGCCAGGTCACCGGCTACGCGGAATCCGGCGGCGTCGCCAAGAAGGAAAAGGTCGCGCTCACCGGCGATGATTGCCGCGAGGGATTGACCGCCGTGCTGTCGGTCAAGGTGCCCGACCCGAAATTCTCATCGCAAACAAAAGACAAGCTCGTGTCCTCGGAAGTGCGGCCGGTGGTCGAGAGCGTACTCAACGAGGCGCTCGCCGCCTGGTTCGAAGAACATCCCGCGGAAGCCAGGGTCATCGTCGGCAAGGTCGTGCAGGCTGCAGCCGCCCGCGAGGCCGCCCGCAAGGCGCGCGAGATGACACGCAAGAGTGCGCTCGGCGTCGCTTCGCTACCGGGCAAGCTTGCCGATTGCCAGGAACGCGATCCCGCCAAATCCGAGCTGTTCATCGTCGAGGGCGACAGCGCCGGCGGCTCCGCCAAGCAAGGGCGCAACCGTGAATTTCAGGCTGTACTGCCGCTGCGCGGCAAGATCCTCAATGTCGAGCGCGTCCGCATGGACAAGATGCTATCGAGCCAGGAGATCGGCACCCTGATCACCGCGCTCGGCACCGGCATCAGCGACGAGTTTTCCGCCGACAAGCTGCGCTACCACAAGGTCATCATCATGACCGACGCCGACGTGGACGGCGCGCATATCCGCACGCTGCTGCTGACCTTCTTTTACCGGCAGATGCGCGAAGTGATCGACCGCGGCCATCTCTTCATCGCGCAGCCCCCGCTCTACAAAGTGACGCGCGGCAAGTCCGAGCAATATCTGAAGGACGAGCGCGCACTGGAGGATTACCTCATCTCCACGGGGATCGAGGAAGCGGTATTGCGGCTTTCCTCCGGCGAGGAACGCGCCGGCGCGGATTTGCACAAGCTGGTCGAGGAAGCACGCAACATCCGCAACATCCTCCAGGGCCTGCATAGCCGCTATAACCGGCAAGTGATCGAGCAGGCGGCAATCGCCGGCGTGTTGACGCAGAACATCACCGGCGATCCGCAAACGGCGGAAAAAGCGGCGCTCTATATCGCCAAGCGGCTCGACGCCTTGTCGGAAGAAACCGAACGCGGCTGGGAAGGCCATTTCCTCGAAGGCCAGGGCTTCCAGTTCATACGCACGGTGCGCGGGGTGAAGGAAGTCGCGGTGATCGACCAGGCGCTGCTCGGCTCGGCCGACGCGCGCAAGCTCGACGAATACGCCGCTTCGCTACAGGAGATCTATCCCCGCCCCGGCGTGTTGCGCCGCAAGGGCGAGGAGACGGCCATCCACGGCCCGGTCAGCCTATTCGACGCACTGATGAGCGCAGCGCGCAAAGGCATCACCATGCAGCGTTACAAAGGCCTCGGCGAGATGAACCCTGGCCAGCTCTGGGAAACCACGCTCGACACCAATGCGCGGTCGCTGCTGCAGGTAAAGGTCAAGGAAGTCGACGAGGCCGACGACATTTTTACCAAGCTGATGGGCGAATTGGTCGAGCCCCGCCGCGAATTCATCCAGGACAATGCGCTCACCGCCAGCGTAGATGTGTGACGCTGACGTTGAAGGCTAACCGGCGCGCTAGCGCACGATCAGGTTGCCTAATATCAGCCCGAGAATAATCGCGCCGAGGAATAGGAAGAGGAAGATCGCAAACAGGATTTTCGCGATGTCCGCGGACGCGGCGGCAATATCGGTGAAGCCGAACAGCGCGGCGATCAGTGCGATAACAAGAAAAATCAAAGCCCATTTGAGCATGGCGGCGTAATCCTTTCCGCTTAGGCGGCGCTGGATGCACGCGGCAGAACATAGGCGCGCCGCCAGTAAGTCTGCCGGCGGCTGAGCAGGACCTGCGCCATCACCTTGGCCTCACCGAGGCTCGCCGCCGGGCAGGTGCGATATTCCAGTTCGCGGTTCCGGGCGCCGTTGGCAGCCCCGCCGAACAGCCGCTTCCACGACCTTGCCTGCGGCCGCAGCGACGACAATGCATCGGCAACGTTGGAGGATGCATCGAAAGCCGCCAGGTCGCCGCTCGACACGTAGCGGACCTCGTAGATGCCGGGTCCGGCCGGTGCGTCGATAACGTCGCGCGGTTCCGCTTGCGGGAATTTCTTCCAGTTTGCCCAATTTCCAATCATCAAGATTCCTCCCCGGGAATTTCCGGCTTCGGGCCAAACGCGCGGCAACAGGCTTTGTTCCGCGCAGGAGGAGCGGCTAAGAACAGTTCAGGATCAGAGCAGCAGGCCGTTTTCGGCGGCGAGCGCTTTCAGCGGCGTCTCCGGGCGCGCTCCCAGATGCTGGATGACCTCGGAGGCCGCGAGGCAGCCAAGCCGGGCGGCATTCACATGATCATCCTTGCCGCGCGCCAGGCCATAGAGAAATCCCGCCGCGAAAAGATCGCCCGCGCCGGTGGTGTCGACCAGCCGCTCCACCGGAAAGGCGCGAACGGATTCGGTCGCCTTGCGGCTGACGATGACGCAGCCTTTCTCGCTGCGGGTGACCACCGCAAGCTTGGCATCGTGCCGCAGCGCGCTCACCGCGCTGTCGAAATCCGCGGTCTGATAGAGCGCCTTCAGCTCGGTTTCATTGGCAAAGAGCAGATCGACGGTGCCTTGCCGCGCCAGCGCCAGAAACTCGTCCCGCCAGCGGTCGACGCAAAAGGCGTCCGACAACGTGAGCGCGACAAGACGTTTGGCCTTATGCGCGGCGGCCGCAGCCTTGAGGAAAGCCTCCTTCGCGTTCTTCGGATCCCACAGATAGCCTTCGAGATAGGTCACGGCAGCGGAGGCCACCTTTTCCGCATCGATATCGTTGGGATGCAGATCCTGCGCCGCGCCGAGATAGGTATTCATGGTACGCTCGCCGTCCGGCGTCACCAGGATGTAGCAGCGCGCCGTGGAAGGCCCATCGAAGGCAGGCGGCGTATCGAAGGCCACACCCGCGGCACGGATGTCGTGGATGAAGGCGTGGCCCAGCGTGTCGTCTTTCACCTTTCCGACAAAGGCCGCCCGCCCGCCAAAGCTGGCCAAACCCACGGTCGTATTTGCCGCCGAGCCGCCGGAGATTTCGACGGCCGGCCCCATGGCGTCATAGACCGCCTCCGCGCGCGGCTCGTCGATCAGCATCATGCTGCCTTTACGCATGTCATGACGGACGAGGAAATCGTCTTCCGTCTGCGCGATGACATCGACAATGGCGTTGCCGATTCCGAGCACGTCGATGTGGGGATTGGGCATGAAAAACTCACAGATGGGCGGCGCGCACTATAGCGGGCAAGCCATTTCCGGCAAGCGCGAAGCCGGAAGGGCTTAAGCTGCAGAAGCACCCCTTGCGCCCCGCCGCGCCGCCGTGGCATGGACGCGGCGCGAAAGGTAAAAGGCTGCGCCATGGCATTCAAGGAACTGGTATTTTCCGGCGTGCAGCCGACCGGCAATCTGCATCTCGGCAATTACCTCGGCGCGATCGTCAAATTCGTCGATCTGCAGAAAAGTCACGATTGCATCTATTGCGTGGTGGACCTGCATGCCGTCACGGTATGGCAGGATCCCGCCGAGCTGCCGCGTAACATTCGCGAAGTGACAGCAGCCTTCATCGCCTGCGGCGTCGATCCGAAAAAGAACATCGTCTTCAATCAGAGCCAGGTCGCGGAACACGCGGAACTGGCCTGGATCTTCAACTGCACGGCGCGGCTCGGCTGGCTCAATCGGATGACTCAGTTCAAGGACAAGGCCGGCAAGGATCGCGAGAATGCATCGGTCGGGCTCTACGCCTATCCGGTGCTGATGGCCGCCGACATTCTGGTCTATCGCGCCACCCATGTGCCGGTGGGCGAGGATCAGAAGCAGCATCTGGAGCTCTCGCGCGACATCGCGCAGAAATTCAATAACGATTTTGCCGATTCAATTCGCGAACGCGGCTTCGGCGATCAATTCTTTCCGCAGCCGGAGCCGCTCATTCAGGGTCCGGCGACGCGGGTGATGTCGTTGCGCGACGGCACCAAGAAAATGTCGAAGTCGGACGCGTCGGATTATTCGCGCATCAATCTCACCGACGATGCCGACACGATCGCACAGAAAATCCGCAAGGCGAAAACCGATCCCGAGCCGCTGCCAAGCGAAGAGAAAGGGCTGGAGTCACGCCCTGAAGCCGACAACCTCGTCGGCATCTATGCCGCGCTGCATGGCTCAACCAAAGCAGCCGTCCTCAAGGAATTCGGCGGCGGGCAGTTTTCCACCTTCAAGACGGCGCTGGCGGATCTAGCCGTCGCCAAGCTCGGGCCGATTGGCGCCGAGATGAAGCGGCTGGTGCAAGACCCGGCCTATATCGACTCCGTGCTGGCTGACGGATCGGCGCGGGCGCAGGCGCTTGCCGGCGAAACCATGAAATCGGTCAAAGACATCGTCGGTTTTATCCACCGCTGACGCGCAGGTATCGGACTGCCGCGCCCGGCAGGGCGGCGGCTTGTGGCCGATGCGCGCGCCGTGCCACCATTGCGAGGGAGAACCAATGAGCCGAAAGCGCCGCAGCTACGAAGCGGGACATAAGCCGAAATTCCTTGTGGTGGTCGACGACACCGAGGAATGCGATCGGGCAATTTATTTCGCCAGCCGGCGCGCGGTGCGTATCGGCGGAGCCGTGGTGCTGCTGCGCGTGATCGAGACGGCGGATCGCAATCAGCAATGGCTGGGCGTCGCCGATATCATGCGCGCGGAGGCGCATGAGGAAGCCAATGCGGCGCTCGATCGCGCCAGTTCTCGCGCCAACGGCGTTGCCGGCATCACGCCGGAGCGCGTCATCCGCGAAGGCGAGAGGTCGCAGGAAATTCTCAAGTTGATCGACGAGGACGAAGACATTGCCATCCTCGTGCTCGCGGCCGGCACCGGCAAGGACGGTCCCGGCCCTCTCGTCAGCAGCCTCAGCAAAACGGCGGGAACTTATCCCATCCCGATCGCGGTGGTTCCGGGCCAGCTTGCCGACGAAGACCTGGATTCCATGTCCTGATCCTGCGTCATTCCGGGGCGCGAGCAGAGCTCGCGAACCCGGAATCCAGATGGAATACTATGTCGCTGGATTCCGGGTTCGCCGCTTTGCGGCGCCCCGGAACGACGGCATTATTTGCCCGGTTGACGCTTGCGCAAAAAGCGCCATTTATCTGCTATGATGCCGTTGCCTGCCGGCCTTGAACCCGCCTGAGCGAGGATACAGCCGATGTTTATTCAAACCGAAACGACGCCCAACCCGGCGACGCTGAAATTCCTGCCCGGCCGGGGCGTGCTGACGTCCGGCACGCTCGACATGCCGGACAAGGCAAGCGCTGTGAAATCCGCGCTGGCCGAGCGGCTGTTCGACATTCCCGGCGTGAGCGGGGTGTTCTTCGGCTCCGATTTCATCACCGTGAGCAAGAACACAGGCGAATGGCCGCAGCTCAAACCTGCGATCCTCGGCGCGATCATGGAGCATTTCATGTCCGGCGCCCCGATCCTCAAGACGGAGGAAACGGCGGGCGCCGCGCAAAACGACGAATTCTTCGATGCCGCCGACGCGGAAACCGTCGCCACCATCAAGGAATTGATCGAAACCCGCGTACGTCCGGCCGTGGCCAACGATGGCGGCGACATCACCTTCCGCGGCTTCAAGGACGGCATCGTTTATCTCGACATGAAGGGCTCCTGCTCGGGCTGCCCCTCCTCCACCGCAACCCTGAAGCACGGCATCCAGAACCTCTTGCAGCATTTCGTGCCCAATGTGGTCGAGGTTCGGCCGACTTAGCCTCCATCAACGCAAACGCTGCATCATGCCCGGCACCGCAGTCTAGCTTGCGCAGACTGCGTAAACTTGTCTGCGATGCTGGGCATCTACGTTTTAGCCACGAAGAAAGACGTGGATGGCCGGGCCAAGCCCGGCCATGACAGTGATAGACTTCTTGCCCATGCGTGTCCTTGCCATCGATACCGCGCTTGCCGCTTGTGCGGCCGCCGTTCTCGACACCGAGCGGGCGGCGCTGATGGCCAGCGAGTCGCTACCCATGCTCCGCGGCCACGCGGAAGCCCTGATGCCGCTCATCGCGCGGGTCATGGATCAGGCCAGCATCGAATTTGTCGAACTCGACCGCATCGCCGTCACCACGGGGCCGGGCAGCTTCACCGGATTGCGCGTGGGCATATCCGCCGCGCGCGGCATTGCACTGGCGGCTGGAAAGCCCGCGGTGGGCCTCTCCACGCTTGCCGCCTACGCCGCGCCGCATATTGCGCAGGACGACAGCATCCCCGTGGTCGTGGTCGTCGATGCGCGGCACGAGCAGGTTTATCTGCAAGTGTTCGGCCCCGGCGGGCGTACTTTGGTGTCGCCGCGCATTGCACCGATCCGCGACGCGGTGCGCGCGGCTGCCTCGGGGCCAATCCGGCTTGTAGGTTCGGCGGCGGAAATGGTCCTGGCTGCCTGGCCGGCTGATCAACCCGTACCGACTGTCGATGCAAGGCCCGCGCCCGACATAGCTTGGGTGGCGCGGCTCGGGGCCGCCGCGGCCGACAATCACGCCGCGCCAAAACCGCTTTACCTGCGTGCGCCCGATGCGCAGCCGCAGGACGCATCGCGATTGCCGCGCCGATGATGAAAGTCCTCAACCGCCTGTTCGGCCGTAGCGAGCCGGTCTTGTCGGAGGCGACGAGACGGGATGCTGGGGCGATGGCGACATTGCACGCGGTTTCTTTTCGGCGTGGCTGGAGCGACGGCGAATTCGAGCGCCTCCTCGCCGACCGTGCCATGGTCGCGCATCGCGCCATGCAGGGACAGGCGCTCGTCGGCTTCATCATCTCGCGCATGGCGGCCGGCGAAGCAGAAATCCTGTCGGTGGCGGTCGCGGCTTCCGCGCGCGGACGCGGGCTGGCGGGGGCGATGCTGCATCTGCATTTGCGACGGCTGGCCGGTCTCGGCACCCGGGCAGTATTTCTAGAAGTGGACGAAAATAACGTCCCCGCCTGCCGGCTTTATGCGAATGCAGGTTTTCATGAAGTCGCCCGCCGCGCGGGCTATTATCGCGATGCCGCCGGTCCGGATTCGACCGCGCTGGTGCTGCGCCGCGATCTTGCGTGAACGGGGGAATGGACGCATTCCAGTGCCGCCCGGTATGATTGCCCAGGGACGACGGAAAGGCATCGCAACGTGCCCAAGCAGACCGACATAGAAGCCCAATGCGCCGCCAAGGGCATGCGCATGACCGAGCAGCGCCGGATCATCGCGCGGGCGCTGGGCGCCTCGGGCGATCATCCCGACGTGGAGGAATTGTACCGGCGCTGCATCAAGATCGACGACCGCATCTCCATCTCCACGGTCTATCGCACCGTGAAGCTGTTCGAGGATGCCGGCATCATCGAGCGGCATGATTTCCGCGAAGGCCGCGCCCGCTACGAGCAGATGCCGGAATCGCATCACGACCATCTCATCAACTTGCGCACCGGCAAGGTGATCGAATTCCAGTCCGAGGAGATCGAGCGCCTGCAGGCAGAAGTCGCACGCAAGCTCGGCTATCGCCTGGTCGATCACCGGCTGGAGCTTTACGCCCTACCGCTCGACGACGACAAAGCCCGCCGCTGATGCTGCGCATTCCTCTGGTCGCCGCCGTCTTTCTCACTATGACGCCGGCGCTGACCGGAATTTTATGGGTGATGGAGCGATTGCGGCTGCCCGGCGCGCCGCGGCTGATCGTTGCCTATTACCGCTTGCTGCGCGCATTGCTGCGCGTTCGTGTCCGCGTTGAGGGTGCCCTGGCGCGCGATGGGCCGGTCCTCATCGTTGCCAACCACACGTCCTGGCTCGACATCATCGTGCTCAGCTCGATCGCGCCGGTTGCTTTCATTGCCAAGAGCGAGGTCGCGAAGTGGCCGCTAATCGGGCGCGCCGCCAAGGCGCAGCGTTCGGTATTCGTGGACCGCGAGCGCCGGCACCAAACCATGTCGGCGGTCAAGCAGATCGTCCAGCGGCTCGGCGACGGCACGCCGGTCGTGCTTTTCGCCGAGGGCACATCGAGCGACGGTAACCGCGTGCTGCCGTTTCGCGCTGCCCTCCTGGGCGCGGCCCGCGAGGCTTTGGGGCAAGCGCCAGCGCAAAAAATTTCGGTTCAGCCTTTGTCGATCTGCTACACGTGCTTTCAAGGATTGCCGATGGGCCGCCAGCACCGCCCGCTGGTCGCCTGGTATGGCGATCTCGACCTGGTGCCGCATCTGCGTGACTTCATCCTGCGCGGCGCGGTCAATGCGGTGGTCACCTGGGGCGAGCCGGTCGCCTATGACGCCGCCACCGACCGCAAGACGCTGGTGAAATCGCTCGAAAGCGACGTGCGCGAACTGACATCCGCCGCTATGCGCGGGCGCACGAGCCCTGCGGCATGAGCATTTCATTTTCTGCGAAAACCGGCTAAAACAAACCGGCTGGCGAAACACCTGCGGACGCCGCTAAAATCGCCAGTTTTTTGAGTAACTTAAGGGCCATTGGCCCGAGGACCCGCGGATCGAAACCCGACCGGCATGAGCGGACCTCGCAAGCTCCATATCAAGTCTTACGGTTGTCAGATGAACGTCTACGACTCGCATCGTATGGCGGACACGCTGGCGCCACACGGATTCGTCGAAACCGCGCGGCCAGAGGATGCCGACATGGTCATCCTCAATACCTGTCATATCCGCGAGAAGGCGGCGGAGAAGATTTATTCCGAGGTGGGACGCATCCGCAAAATGAAGGAAGCCGCCGCCACCGAGGGACGCCGCGTGCTGATTGCGGTCGCCGGCTGCGTCGCCCAAGCGGAGGGCGAGGAAATCATGCGCCGCGTACCGGCAGTCGACCTCGTGTTCGGCCCGCAGAATTATCACCGGTTGCCGGATTTCGTCGCACGCGCCGAGCGCGGGGACAAAGTTGTCGATACGGAATTTCCGGTCGAGGATAAATTCGATTTTGTCGCGGCGCCGAGCAGCGCCGCCATTCGCGCGCGCGGCGTCTCCGCTTTCCTCACCGTGCAGGAAGGCTGCGACAAATTCTGCACCTTCTGCGTCGTGCCCTATACGCGCGGCGCGGAAGTCTCGCGGCCCGTCAGCAAGATCGTCGCTGAAGCCGCGCGGCTCCTGGACGCCGGCGTGCGCGAGATCACGCTGATCGGCCAGAACGTCAACGCTTATCATGGCGAAGGACCGGACGGCCGAGCGTGGACACTCGGCAAACTCCTGCATCGCCTCGCGGAGATGCCGGGCCTTGCGCGCCTGCGCTATACCACAAGCCATCCCTGCGATATCGACGACAGCTTGATCGAAGCGCATCGCGACTTGCCGAGCCTGATGCCATATCTGCATCTGCCGGTGCAGTCGGGTTCCGACCGCATTCTTGCCGCCATGAACCGGCGGCACACGCGGGCAGACTATCTGCGGGCGCTCGACCGCTTCCGCGCGGCGCAGCCTGAGATCGCTTTCTCATCGGATTTCATCGTGGGCTTTCCCGGCGAAACCGAAGACGACTTCAACGCAACGCTCTCGCTGGTGGAAGAGGTGAGCTATGCCGCCGCCTATTCGTTCAAATATTCGCCGCGCCCCGGAACGCCCGCCGCGGATATGAGCGATTGCATTCCCGAACCGGTTCAGGCCGAACGGCTAGCGCGCCTGCAAGAGACGATCGACCGGCACCAGACCGCTTTCAACGAGCGATGTATCGGCAGCAGCGCCGAGGTCCTGTTTGAGAAGCCGGGCCGCTATCCTGGCCAGATCGTCGGCCGCTCCCCATATTTACAGCCGGTGCATGTCATAGCCCCGGCGTCTCTTATTGGTGATATTCGCCGCGTCGCGATCACCAGCCTGGATACGTACAGCCTGTTTGGAGATCTGGCAGAAAGCGCCAGTTTGTCCGTGAATACCGCGCCCGCCCTTGTCGCTGCAGGAGCTTGAACGGTTGCGCACCTTGAGACCTGACAACGGCTCGATCATTCCCGGCACTGCCGAAGGCAGCGCGCCGGCGCAGATCGTCCTTGCTTTCGAGGACAACCGGCTCGCTTCCGTGCTGTTCGGTCAATACGGGCAGAATCTTGCTTTGGTCGAGCGGCGGCTCGGCGTCGTCGCGGACTCCCGCGGCAACCAGGTCACCATCGAAGGCACCCGCGACGCCTGCGAGCAGGCAAAAAGGGTGCTCGAAGGATTGTACGAGCAGCTCAAGCGCGGTCATGAAGTCACTTCCGGCGACGTCGAAGGCGCTATCCGCCTGGCCATCGCCCAAGGATCGTTGTTCGATTTCGACGCCACCGCGGCTCGCCCGAGCTTCGAAGAGATGAACCTGCGCAAGCGCCCGGTGCGCGCGCGCACCGCCGCCCAGGACGCCTATATCCGCGCGCTGCGCCGGTATGCGCTGGTTTTCGGCACCGGCCCCGCCGGCACGGGCAAGACATGGCTCGCAGTGGCCAATGCGGTGCAACTCTTCGAGCGCAAGGAAGTGGACCGCATCATCCTCTCGCGCCCGGCGGTGGAAGCCGGCGAACGTCTCGGCTTCCTGCCCGGCGACATGCGCGAGAAGGTCGATCCTTATCTGCGGCCGATCTACGACGCGCTTTATGACCTGATGGATCCGCGCATTGTCGAGCGCGCACTGGAAAATGGCGAGATCGAGATCGCGCCATTGGCTTTCATGCGCGGGCGCACGCTGAACAATTCGGCCGTCATTCTCGACGAAGCGCAGAACGCCACCTCGATGCAGATGAAAATGTTTCTGACGCGGCTTGGCGAGAACAGCCGCATGGTCGTCAACGGTGACCCGAGCCAGGTGGACCTGCCGCCCGGTCAAACTTCCGGTCTGGCGGAAGCTGTGCGCCTGCTGGAGGGCGTCGAAGGCATCGGTCATACCGCCTTTACCCATCATGACGTGGTCCGCCACGAGCTGGTGACGCGCATTGTCGAGGCCTATGACAATGCCGCTCAGCACGCGCGCAAACGCGGAGCGAAGGAATGAACCCCTCCCCGCGGCGGCGGTCCGCGCAAACGCCGTCTATCGACATCGTGCGGGAATCTTCGCTTTGGCAGGCACAGCCCGAGATTGAGGCCGTGCTACGCCGCGCCATCGCGGAAGCAGCTGCCAGCGTATCAACAAAAGACGCCGAGCTTGCTATCGTCCTGACGGATGATTCGAGAATTCGCGAACTCAACCGCGTTTGGCGCGGAATCGACAAGCCTACCAACGTGCTGTCCTTTCCTGCCAAGGAAGCCGGGGGAAATGGCGCGACCGTCCTGCTCGGCGATATCGTGATCGCTTATGAAACCGCTGCCCGCGAGGCTCACGATCAGGCAACGCCATTCCTGCATCATGTCGCGCATCTCACCGTGCACGGATTCCTGCATCTGCGCGGTTACGATCACGCAGCCGACGAGGAAGCGGAGACGATGGAACGGCTTGAACGCACGATCCTCGCGCGGCTCGATATTTCCGATCCTTATGCCGCGTGTGACGCCGCACCCGACTGACCACGATGCCTGACAGCAATTCATCAAAAATCAGCGAGCCTGCCGCAAGCGAGGCCGGAATACGCAATCTTCCCGTTTCGGTGCCGCGCCCGAGCGCGATCTCCCGCGAGCAGGGTGAAGGCTGGATCGGGCGCATGTTGCGCACCTTGTTTGGCTGGAAGCCGGGAACGATCCGTGCCGATCTTGAAGTCGTGCTCGCCGCCAGCGCGCCGGATGAAACGGGCTTCTCGCCGGCAGAACGCACGATGCTCAAAAATATCCTCGGCCTGCGCGAGCGGCGCATCGAGGACGTCATGTTGCCGCGCGCCGACATCGTCGCGGTGCACCAGGACATCTCGCTTGGGGAGCTAGTCAAGGTATTCGAAAACGCTGCGCATTCGCGGCTCGTCGTCTACAACGACACGCTCGATGATCCTATCGGCATGGTGCATATCCGCGATCTCATCGCTTTCATGACCGCGCGCGCGGCGGTCAGTCCGGAAGAAAATGCCAAGCGCAAGCCGCCGCTGCCGGCCGGTCTCGATCTCAAGGCCATCGACCTTTCGCTGCCGTTGTCCACGGCCAAGATCGTCCGCACCCTTCTCTTCGTCCCACCGTCGATGCCGGCAATCGACCTGTTGGCGAAAATGCAGGCGACGCGCATTCATCTCGCGCTGGTGATCGACGAATACGGCGGCACCGACGGGCTCGTCTCGATGGAGGACATCGTCGAACTGATCGTTGGCGACATTGCCGACGAGCATGACGAGGACGAAACGCCCGCCGTGATCGCGCAGCCCGACGGCTCTTTCCTGGCCGACGCGCGTGCCGGCCTGGAAGATGTCAAATCCATCGTCGGAGCGGATTTCGACGTCGGGGACGCGGCCGACGATGTCGATACGCTTGGCGGCTACCTCGTGACCAAGGTCGGGCGCGTGCCGGTGCGCGGGGAACTCATGCGTGGACCCGGGCTTTTCGAAATCGAAGTACTGGATGCCGACCCACGGCGGATCAAGAAGGTCAAGATTCACCGGCGCAAGCGGCGCGCCGAACGCAGCCGCGACGCCAAGCGGCGCGAGGGCCTGCCCAATCTGCCGAATGCGCCTTCAACCTCGGCGGAGCATCCGGCGGCCCCGGCCGAGCAGGCGGCGGATACTTCGGGAACGACCCCAGTTAAAGGCGCACGCCGGTCGTGACCCTCAAGCGCCTGGCCCATTCAATCGTGCTCGCTTGGGGATGGCAGCGCGCTCTTATCGCTTTTGCGGCGGGCGCGGCCTCAGCGCTGGCGCTGGCGCCGGTCGATCTCTGGCCTGTAGCCTTCGTCACCTTCGCGATTTTGACATGGCTGATCGACGGCGCGGCCGCCGGGCGCTGGGGCGGCGTTCCGGCTGCAGCGGCAACCGGCTGGTTTTTCGGCTTCGGATATTTTTTGGCAGGACTCTATTGGGTTGGCTACGCCTTCCTGGTCGATGCGCAGACCTTCGGCTGGCTGCTACCGGTCGCCGTAACGGCGTTGCCGGCGGGACTCGCGCTTTTCACTGCTTTTGGAACGGCGCTAGCGCGCGCCATGTGGACACGAGGGTCAACCCGCATCCTGGCGCTCGCCGTTGCGCTGACCATCGCGGAATGGCTGCGCGGCCACGTGCTGTCCGGATTTCCCTGGAACGCTTTTGGCTACGCTTTGACCGGTCCCCTGGTGCTGGCGCAGAGCGCTTCGTTGCTCGGCTTATGGGGGCTGACGTTTCTTGCGATCGGTATCTTCGCCAGTCCGGCAACACTGATTGACGACAGCGCCGATACCAGACGGCCGTGGATGCCGCTTGCGTGCAGCATCGCCGTCCTTTGCATCATGGGCGTTTACGGCACAGCACGGCTGGCGACGACGCCGACGACTTTCGTCAGCGGCGTGCGCTTGCGCCTCATGCAGCCGAATCTGCCGCAAGATCAGAAATTCAATTATTCCGCCAAGCAACAGGTGATGGATCGGTATGTGGCGTTGTCGGACCGGGCGAGCGGTCCGCAGTCAACCGGCATTCGCGATGTCACCCATCTGATCTGGCCGGAATCCGCGTTTCCGTTCTTCCTTGCGCGCGAACCCGAGGCGCTGGCGCAAATCGCCAATTTGCTGCCCCCGGGCACTGTCTTGATCACCGGCGGCGTGCGCCCGGCGCAAACCGAGCGGCATGCTTACAATTCCGTCTATGTGATTGACCACACCGGCTCCATTCTCTCCATCTATGACAAGGTGCATCTCGTTCCGTTCGGCGAATATCTGCCGTTCCAGAATTTCCTGGAAAGCGTCGGACTGCGGCAACTGACCAAGGTCATCGGCGGTTTTCTTTCCGGCGAGCGCCATCGCACCTTTGCGGTTCCAGGCGCTCCACCGTTCCTGCCGTTGGTCTGTTACGAGATCATTTTTCCCGGCGCCGCGGTGCCGCCGGGCGAGCGGCCCGGCTGGGTGCTTAATCTCACCAATGACGGCTGGTTCGGTATCAGCTCCGGCCCCTACCAGCATTTCCGGCAAGCGCGTGTGCGGATGATCGAGGAAGGATTGCCTCTGGTGCGCGCCGCGAATACCGGGATTTCCGCGGTGGTAGATCCGCTTGGCCGCATCATCAAATCGCTGCCCCTCGGCGCCGAAGGGGTTTTGGATTCGCCGCTGCCACAATCGATTGAGCCCACCGTTTATGCGAAGGCCGGCGACTACATGGTCGCGCTGTTGCTTGCAGCCGCCTTCCTGATCGTCATGGGACGCCGCATACGCACGTAGGCTTGGGAGTGCCTGTAAGAAGATGCTTAACGGCTCGGGCGGATTCTCGTTCAAATTGTCCTGATTTTATCTTCGCATCCGCGCGCGAATTCGCCGCATCATCCAAAGTGATGAAGCCCCCGGGCACCATTTAAGCTTGTGTACTCACGGCAATTTTTCATATTTTTTTGACGGTGTTCACCAATGGTGGAAAACCCCCGATTGCTGATCAAGTTTTTGCGTGCAATAGGTTGTACGAGGGAGACGGAGAGTTGCAGAAAGTTGCGATGACAAAAAAGGCGCCAAATCCAACAGACAAGCATGTCGGCAGCCGCGTGCGGATGCGCCGGATGATGCTGGGGATGAGTCAGGAAAAGCTCGGTGACGCGCTCAGCCTAACTTTCCAGCAAGTGCAAAAATACGAGAAGGGAACGAACCGCATCGGCGCGAGCCGCCTGCAGCAGATCTCTCACTTCCTTCAGGTCCCGGTGTCATTCTTTTTCGAAGGCGCTCCCGATCTGCCCGGTGGCGGGGGCGGCATGAGCGAGGCTCCGTCGCCCGCTTATGTGTCGGACTTCCTCGCGACCTCGGATGGCCTTGCTTTGACCAAGTCATTCATGCGGATCAAGGACGCAAAACTGCGGCGGCGGATTGTCGATTTGGTTTCGCAGATTGCTGGCGAGGATGACCGCTGAGCGGTAAGCGCGGCTGACCCAGGCCGGGACCCATCTCGTCTGGCATCTTGACCCCTCCGAAGGACACTGTAACAACCACCCCCGTCCATCAGTCACGGTCGCAATGCGGCGTTTCCGGGGGGGTTTCGTGTTACGCAAGAACTACCTGTTCACTAGCGAGTCCGTTTCGGAAGGCCACCCCGATAAGGTTTGCGACCAGATTTCGGACGCCGTTCTCGACGCTTTTCTCGAAAACGACATCAAGCTCGGCATTGCCGACGACAGCCAGGTGAATACCCGGCTCGGCTGCGAGACACTCGCCACCACCAATAAAATCGTCATCGCCGGCGAAGGGCGCGGCCAGGCGCCGCTGTTCCATAAGCACGGCCATCAGGCGGTCATTAATCGCGAACTGATCGCGCTGATCGCGCGCGATGTGGTACGCGACATCGGCTACGACCAGGACGGCTTCTCCTTCCATGGCGCCGACGTGGAGGTACTGCTGCATGGCCAGTCGCCCGACATCGCCATGGGCGTCAACGCCAAGAGACGAAAGGGCGGCGAGGAGGAAGGCGCTGGCGACCAAGGCATGATGTTCGGTTTCGCCTGCACCGAAAGCGAAGTCTATGAAAAGGGCTCGTTCATGCCCGCCCCGATCTTCTTTGCCCACCGGATTTTGAAAGTTCTGTCCGAGAAGCGCCGCTCCGGGCAGCTCTTCGATCTCGAGCCCGACGCCAAAAGCCAGGTCACCGTGCAATACGTGGACGGCAAGGCAACCGGTTGCACCAAGGTCGTCGTCTCTACCCAGCACAAAGCGGCGAGCCGCAACGGCAAGAAATATACGCCAGGCATGGTGAAGGAGTTGATCGCGGACGCCGTCGAATCCGCCCTGCCCAAGGGCTGGATGCCGAAGAAGCCATCTGACTTCCTCGTTAACCCGACCGGTAATTTCGTGGTCGGCGGCCCCGACGGCGATTGCGGCCTGACCGGACGCAAGATCATCGTCGATACATACGGCGGCTATGCCCCGCACGGCGGCGGCGCTTTCTCCGGCAAAGATCCGACTAAGGTTGATCGCTCCGCTGCCTATGCCGCGCGCTATCTCGCCAAGAATGTCGTCGCCGCGGGCATCGCCGAGCGCTGCACCATCCAAATCGCCTATGCCATCGGGGTGGCCGATCCCATGTCGCTCCTGGTCGATATGCACGGAACCGGCAAGGTGGACGAGCGCAAGCTGGAGAAAATCCTGCCGCAGATGTTCCGGCTCACGCCCACCAACATCCGGCGCAGCTTGAAGCTTAATCGGCCGATCTACCGGCGCACCGCAGCCTACGGACATTTCGGCCGCGCACCCGAGAAGGACGGCGGCTTCTCCTGGGAGAAGACCGACTTAGTCAAGGACCTGCGCAACGCGGTCGGGTAGTTTCGGCGTCTTCTATGCGTCATGGCCGGGCTTATCCCAGCCATCCACGTTTTTGATACTTGCAGGAAAGACGTGGATGCCCGCGACGAGCGCGGGCATGACGGTGACTTAATGATAACGAAGACACCAAGCCCGCGCGCCTTTTTCGGCCGGCGCAAAGGACATGCGTTGCGGCCCCGTCAGGCTGCGTTGTTCGACACGCTGCTGCCGCGGCTGGCGCTGGATACGCAAGGTAAAGCTCCACCCGATCTGCGCGCGCTCTTTCCTCCCGGCATCGAGGACGTACGGCTGGAAATCGGCTTCGGCGGCGGCGAGCATCTTGTCGCGGAGGCCATTGCACAGCCGCGCACCGGCTTCATCGGCAGCGATGCTTTCGTCAATGCCTTGGGCAAGGTGCTGACATCGATCGAAGCGCAGCAGGTTCAAAATATCCGCCTGCATTTCGGCGACGCGCTGCACTTGATCGATTGGCTTCCGGCCGCCTCGCTGGCGCGCGTCGATCTGCTCTATCCCGATCCCTGGCCGAAGCGCCGGCACTGGAAACGCCGTTTCATTCAGGACGACAATCTCCGCCGCCTCGCGCGCATCCTGCGGCCGGGAGGCGAATTGCGCTTCGCCACGGATATTGCGGATTATGCCGCCTGGACGCTGGCTCGCGTGTTGCGCTCGGAGGATTTTTCTTGGACCGCGGAAAGAGCCGACGATTGGCGGCAACCCTGGCCGGGTTTCACCGGCACGCGCTACGAGGCCAAAGCCAAGCGCGAGGGACGCGTACCGTGCTATCTGATTTTCCGCAGACCGTGAGCAGGGCGCCGCTCTTAAGCGGGCTCTTTAACCTGCTCTGCGCCGGTGACCGGACGCACTTGCCAGAAACGCACCACGCGTTGCGCCGTCGATGGCGATAAGCGCTCGAAATTGCCGAAGGCGTCCTCGAGCCCCTGGGTCGAGGTGCCATGCTTGCGCGGGCGCCCGTTCATGATGGCGCGCACGGTCGGCCACGAAAAGTTGGCGGCCTTGCAGAGGATCAGCACAGGGTCCGCGCGTTCCGCAACCATCAACCGGTCCACGACTTCGAGCGGCACCTGGCACAGCAAGGAGAGCGTTACTACCGTTTCTTCGAAGCGATTGCTTTTGGCAAAATCCGCTAGCTCCTTCTCACCCAGACCGCTCGCCTGCTTCAGAGCCAACACAGTACGCTGTGCCGCGGAGTAGTCGCGCGGCGCAGCCTTGGCGCCGATTTCACCCGACACCTTGGCCAGCACGCGGCGGATTGCATTCGCGGTTTCCGGCTTTGCCTTCACCAGGAGACGCTTTTGCACCACGTCGGTCGCCTGCATCAGCAACGCGCGGAAAAGGTGATCGGGAATGTCCGGTCGCTGTCCGACTTTCTCCGCCAGAACGCCGTCGCCCTCGGCGCGCTTGACCAACGTGGAGAATCCGGTTTCCGAAAGCCGCGCCCGCTGATTGTCGGCAACGTTGCGGACCACTGCTTTGTCGCCGCGCTTGACCAGGATATCGGTGACTTCCTCGCCGATTTCGCTGCGGCCGGAAATGGCAAGCAGGTGTGCCTGGCCTTTGCTCTTGGCGACCTTGACGAGCGCCGTGTCGTCGAGCCTACGGGAGCGCAGGAGCACCGGCCCCGCGACCGCGATGTCATCGTCCAAGGCCAGCTTATGCACGACCGTCGCAGGAGCGTTTCCCACCGGCGCCAGTTTTTCGGATAATTCCGCCCGTGCCTTGGTTTCGATCTCGGCGATGAGCAGGCCGAAAACGTCGTCGAACAGGTTTACATGATCTTCGTTATAGTGGCTGGCGCCGTCCACGAAGAGGCTGGTGATGCGCTTGAGCGTGTTGGCGCGTTTTTCGCGCGAACCGTGCTGGAGAACCTCCTCCAGCTCCGGAATCAGCGACGCGGCGGCGGCCATTTGAATCCCCTTGGAACCGGGCAACTCGGTCCTGGGTCGAATTTAGAAGGCGAATCTGAAGGAACGGTTATCCATTACGCAGCCTCTTTGGGTTGCCCAACCCTACCCTATGCCCTTGCATACTCGTGAAAAACCGCTATATTTGGCCTGTCTATTATAGACACCTCATAGCGGTCGGTTGATCCGATCGGGTTTGTGAGAGTGGGCCCTGCGGGACCCGCTCTTTTTTGTTACCAAAATCGGGCCTGGATGAGCGAGACGATCGATACCCCTGCTTCCGTGGCAGAACCGCGGCTCCTGGTGGAGCCGGGACTGGCGGCGCGTGTGGCCGCGTTGGCCGAGCCGGTGATCGAGGGTCTGGGCTATCGCCTGGTACGGGTACAGATTTCCCCCCTGTCCGGGCTTACCGTGCAAATCATGGCCGAGCGGCCGGACGGCAGCATGACGGTGGGCGATTGCGAGACCGTTTCGCGCGCCCTGTCGCCCGTTTTCGAGGCCGACGACCCGATCGACAGGCCGCACCGGCTGGAAATTTCCTCTCCCGGCCTGGACCGCCCCTTGGTGCGGCGTTCGGATTTCAACCGGCATGCCGGCCACGAGGTTAAGGTGGAGATGGCGCGCGGCATTGAAGGCCGGAAGAGATTCCGCGGCACCCTGCTCGGCACCGAGGGCGATACTGTGCGGCTTCGCCGCGACGACGCCACCACCGGTGAACAGCAAGAATTCCTGCTTCCGATGGAGGACATGGCGGAAGCCAAGCTCATGCTCACCGACGCGCTGGTCGAGGAAGCGCTCCGCCGCAGCAAGGCCGCCGAGCGTGCGGCCAAGCAAGCAAGCAAAGAACACCGTTCGCGCCACAAGCGCAGCGCAGGAAAATCCACTGAACCTTTCCGGCAGGCGCCCGACGCATCGCGGCGCGCTGCCCAGCATGAAGGAGACTGAGCGATGGCCGTCAGCGCCAATAAGCTCGAACTTTTACAGATCGCCGACGCGGTTGCCCGCGAAAAGGCGATCGACCGGAGCATCGTCATCGGCGCCATGGAGGACGCGATCGCCAAGGCGGCGCGTTCACGCTATGGCGCGGAAACGGAGGTGCACGCTGAGATCAATCCGAAGAACGGCGAGCTGCGGCTGTTCCGTCACATGCTTGTCGTGGACGCGATTGAAAATCCGTCAACGCAGATCGGTCTCGAGGATGCGCGGCGGCACAATCCCGCCGCCCAGGTTGGCGACACCATTGCCGATCCGCTGCCTCCGCTCGAATATGGCCGCATCGCCGCGCAATCGGCCAAGCAGGTGATCGTGCAGAAAGTGCGCGAGGCCGAGCGTGACCGCCAATATCAGGAATACAAGGACCGCATCGGCGATGTGGTCAACGGCATCGTCAAGCGCGTGGAATACGGCAACGTCGTTGTCGATCTCGGCCGCGGCGAAGCCATCGTGCGGCGCGACGAGATGCTGCCGCGCGAAGTCTTCCGCAACGGCGACCGCATTCGCGCCTTCATCTACGACGTGCGCCGCGAGCCGCGCGGCCCGCAGATTTTCCTCTCCCGCACGCATCCGCAGTTCATGGCGAAGCTGTTCGCTCAGGAAGTGCCGGAAATCTATGACGGCATCGTAGAGGTGAAGGCGGTGGCCCGCGACCCCGGCTCGCGCGCCAAGATCGCGGTTATTTCGCGCGATTCTTCCGTCGACCCCGTCGGCGCCTGCGTCGGCATGCGCGGCTCGCGCGTGCAGGCCGTCGTCAACGAGCTGCAAGGCGAGAAGATCGACATCATTCCGTGGTCGCCCGATATCGCCACCTTCGTGGTCAACGCGCTGGCGCCGGCGGAAGTCGCCAAGGTGGTGCTCGACGAAGACCGCGAGCGCATTGAGGTCGTGGTGCCGGACGCGCAGCTTTCTCTCGCCATCGGCCGACGCGGACAGAATGTGCGTCTCGCCTCGCAACTTACCGGCTGGGACATCGACATCCTCACCGAGCAGGAAGAGTCGGAGCATCGCCAGGCCGAGTTCGAGAACCGCACGCGCATCTTCATCGACGCGCTCAATGTTGATGAAGTGGTCGGGCAGCTTCTTGCCTCCGAAGGATTCACCTCGGTCGAAGAACTGGCGCTGATCGACGAGAAGGAAATCGCCGGCATCGAAGGCTTCGATGAGGATACCGCGCGCGAGTTGCAGGAACGAGCGCGCGAATATCTTGCGCAGCAGGAAGCAGAGCTTGACGCCAAACGGAAAGAACTCGGCGTCGATGAGGCGCTGAAGGAAGTCCCAGGCGTCACTTCCCGCATGCTGGTCAAACTCGGTGAAGGTGGCGTCAAGACGGTCGAAGATCTCGCCGACTGTGCGACCGACGACCTCGCTGGCTGGACCGAGCGCAAGGACGGCGAGAACGTCAAGCACGCAGGCATTCTTGAAGGCTTCGAGATTTCCCGCGAAGAAGCCGAGTCTCTCATCATGCAGGCGCGCGTGAAGGCAGGTTGGATCACCGAGGCCGATCTGGCGCTGCCACCCGCGGAGGAAACGCCCGGCGAGACGTCAGAGGCTCAGGCCTAGGAAACGCGATCGGCACGATGATGCTCGCACAGACCAGCGACAGCGAATTCGATACCGGACCCAAAAGCGCGGGCGCCGGAACCGAACGGCTTTGCGTATCGACGCGGACGGTCAAACCGGTCGCGGAGATGATCCGCTTCGTGGTGGCGCCGGATGGCGAAGTCGTGCCCGATCTCAAGCGCAAGCTGCCCGGACGGGGCATCTGGATCACGGCGGCGCAAAACGCGATGGCAGAGGCTATCCGCCGCGGCGCTTTCGGGCGAGGCTTCGGCCGCGACGTGAAGGTTTCGCCCGGCCTGATCCAGGTAACGGAGCGCCTGCTGGAGCGCTCCGCGCTCGATGCCTTGGCCATCGCTGGCAAGGCAGGCCAGGTCGTCACCGGATTTTCCAAGGTTGAGTCGGCGCTGGCGCGGAGCCCGGTCGTAGCCGTGCTCCATGCCGGGGATGCCGCAGCCGACGGCACCCGTAAAATTGCCAGCGCTATCCAGCATCGCACGGACGCGGGAGAGCGAGAAATAGGAGTCATCGACGTTTTTACGTCCGCCCAATTGGATTTGGCATTGGGCCGGTCAAATGTGGTACATGCAGCCCTGCTCGCCGGACCCGCCACCCAAACTTTTGTTGCGCGGTGTGCGCTTCTTAGCCGTTTCCGTGCTGGGGAGCCGGGGCAACGGACCGACCGGAATACGCGAAAACAGACGCCCAAGGACTAGGATTGCATGGCTGAGACAAAAAAACCCGG
>Ga0080064_1002007_pt1 | contig 37227 bp, 25 predicted proteins | sample Subgrocontami54m_FD_69260 | JGI IMG/M metagenome (GOLD analysis project Ga0080064, IMG submission 69260) | Subsurface groundwater microbial communities from S. Glens Falls, New York, USA - GMW46 contaminated, 5.4 m (SPADES assembly) (version 2) ...
GCTCCGCGACCTTCCGCGATCTTCTGGTCAAACGGATTGGAACAGAAGGGCGCGAAGAGGAGGGCCGGGTCGTAGCGCGGTCAATCTGACCGCGCAGGTCGGGCGAAACTTCCTGTTCGTTGAGGCGCGGTCTGGGTGACCGCGCTACGTGAGGGCTCACTGCCCTTCGTTACCTTTTGTCCAAAGGAAGGGAGTTTGAGTTCAGCTGCGGCTGCAGCGCCGCGATTTGCTGGCCGATTTCAGCGGCTTTGGCGCGCGCTTCATCCAGCGGCAGGCCCGGCTTGACGCCGGGTCGCAGGTGCTTCGTCGCCGAAAGCCACGCGAGTTTCATCACCGCCTGGCGTTGCGCGGCCAGCGCCAGGATTTCCCGGCCGTGCGGATGCGCGGCGAGCATTGCCTCGAGTGTCGTCGTGTCGGTGATGTCGCGCGCGCCGAGCCCGAGCAGAATCGCCCGCGCAATGACCCAATGCCCGGCGTCGTCCGGGTGCACGCCGTCGCGGGCGAAACCGAACTTCGTGTCCACTTTGCGCCGCGCGTCGACCGCGCGTTGCATCGCCGCGTGGACGTCGATCACGCGCCAGTTCGCCTCGCTCGGCTGCTCCAGCAGCCATTGCGCGTAGCGATCGAGCGTGGCCGCGTAACCCGGTTTCCCGCCGCGGGCCTCGTCGTAAATCGGCGGCGTCAGGTGAATGATCCGCGCCCCGGCCGAGGCGACCTGCTCGTTTAGCCACTGCAGGCCACGGCGGAATGGCGCGAACCGTCCTTCGTCGAGCGGCAGGTAAATCCCGTCGTTCATGCCGTAGCAGGCGAAGACCAGGTCCGGCCGCGTCAGCGCAAGCACGCGTGCGAGCCGCTCATGCAGATCCGGACGCGGGAACTGGCCGTTGGCGTGGCCCGGTTCCGACAAGCCCGACACAGTCTCGCTCGAGAGTCCGACGTTGATCCACTCGATGGCGCGTTCCGGAGCTCGCGTGAGGAAGTAGGCCTCGACGTCATTCACATACGCGCCGCCGTGCGTGATGCTGTCGCCGAGGAAGACCACGCGTTTCACGCCGGCCGGCAGCGTCGCGGCTGGCGGCGACTCCGCGCCGGGCGTTGCCGCGGCGGTAACGAGGCCAAGAATCAACCAGCGCACGGAAAGGCGAAGCACGGCGCTGAGCAGGACGCAGAATGCCGCCGACGAAAAGGTTTTCCGGCTGCTCGTTCCCGGAGAGGGTTCTCTCTGATCAGCGAAGGGAGATTTTGCAAAAGGGGTCATGTCCGAATGGCGCTGAGTTAAGCGCAAATATTGTCAGTGGCGCCGTGCCGCGGGCTGTAGCGCGGGCAACTTGACCGCAAGGTCGGGCAGACGGATTGGAACAGAAGGGCGCGAAGGCGCGAAGAGGGGACAAGACGGATTTACGAACGGATGGACGATCCCGGGCAATGGGGACCATGGCCCCTACGTTTTGTGATCTTCTTCCGGTAGGGTGGATGGTCCTCACCCGTCGGCCGCCGTAAGCGCGTCGGCGCCGGGATTCGCAGAGCTCTTCGTGAACTTCGCGACCGTTTGTTCAAACGGATTGGAACAGAAGGGCGCGACGGCCGCGAAGGCGCGAAGAGGGTCCGGGCCGTAGCGCGGTCAACTTGACCGCGAGGTCGGGCAATATTCTCCGTGGTCGGACCGCGGTCAGGTTGACCGCGCTACGTGGGCGTCCACTCCCCCTTCGTTACCTTCTGTTCAAAGGATTGAAGTCTGAGTGCAGTTGCGGCTGCAGCGCAGTTCTGAACCCTTTTTTTGGGGGTTCGGGCGGCGGTGCGAAAGGCTCGGGCTAATGCGGCTTCGAACGCCGCGGTTTCGCCCCGGGCGATCGCAGGCGCACTTTCCGCGGCTGCGTCGAAGACCGCGCGATGCGTGGGCGCCGGGTTGGGGCAGTGCTGCGCCGGCTCCGGCGACGCGAGGTTTTCGGGCGTTCGGCGGCCGGCTTCTTTTGTTCGAGCCCGATCGTCGCCAAGGTCGCCGCGGCGCCAGGGATCATGCCGAAGGTCGCGCCCGCGGCGCCGAACACGTGCAGCATCGCGGCGTTGTCGTGGGCGACCTGGCCGACGAGTTTCTGCAAGTGTCGTTCGCGGGCGATCGCGATGAGTGCGGCGAGCAGCGTCGTGCCAATTCCCAGTCCGCGCCGCTGCTCGTGCACGACAAAGGCGGTCTCGGCCGACCAGCCGTCCGGCGCCAGACAGTACCGGCCGATCGCGATCAACCGCGCGGTGCCGGTCTGTTCCTCGATGACGCCGAGCGCCGCGTCGCGCGATTGGTCGACGCTCACCAGTCGCGCCGCCTGGTCCGGCGTCATCTGCACCCGCGCGTAGCCATAGCGTTGACGGACGGTTTCCTCCGAGTGCGAAGCGAAGAACTCGATCAAGCGGCCGGTGTCATCGGGCTGCAGCCAGCGCAGGGTCGCTTCATGGGCGCCAAAACGCACGCGCAGGGGCAGCGCGGCCGAAGTGAACCCCGGCGGCAACGGGCAAGGCGGACTGGAATGCGGCTTCATCCGCAGCGCCACGGTACGCCAGCCCGCAGACGGCGCTGTTCGAAAATTGGGAATCGTTGCGCGTTTGTTGCCGGGGACGAGGGGCGTCGCGCGGTGCCGCCGGGGCGCATCACTTTCCTGCAGGGGGCACCCTGCAGCGCACCGCCGGCGGCAGGTTGCGCGCTGGCAGCGCAACCCGCAGGCGGGAAATTTGTGCTGAACTTCGGCGTCGATTGCGGGAGCTTGGCCGCGTGCCGTCCCGCGCCCTTCCACAACGCCAATCGCTCGTCGCGCAGACGACGGCGTTTCTCGCCGGCGAGATCGACAGCGGCGAATGGCGCGAGTGGCTGCCGAGCGAGCGTGCGCTTTGCCAGCGGCTGCAGGTCAGCCGCAACACGCTGCGCCGCGCGCTGGCCGTGCTGCGAAAACAAGGCCGGATTCGGCCCGTGCACGGCACGGGCAACCAGATCGTCAGCCCGGTGACGCGGCGGCCGCCGTCCCCGCCGGCCACGCGCGATGTCGCGCTGCTCACGCCCGAGCCGATCGAGCGGCTCCGGCCGATGCAGAGCCTGTGGATCGACGACATGCGCGCGCTGCTCGGCGAGCGCGAGATCAAGCTGCGCGTGTTTCACGGCCCGCACTATTTCGGCCAGACCGCCGCCCTGGCGAAACTCGTCGCGCGCAACCCGCACGGCTGCTGGATCCTGATGCTGGCCGACGAAACCGTCCAGCGCTGGTTCAGTCGCCACCAAGTTCCCGCCATCGTCGCCGGCTCGACCTATGCGGACGTCGAGCTGCCGTACCGCGACCTCGACCACCGCGCGATGTGCCGCCACGCCGCCGGCGTATTGCTCGCGCTGGGACATCGCCGGCTGGCGCTGCTGACGCGCAAATCGCCGCGCGCGGGCGATCTCGAGAGCGAAGCCGGATTCAGCGAAGGCGTGCAACAGTCACGCGCCACCGACGCAAGTGCGCTGGTGATGCACCACGACGACACGATGGCAGGGGTCACGCGCACGCTCGAGCGGTTCCGCCGCCTGGAGCGGCGGCCCACCGGGTTGGTGGTGACGCAGCCCCATTTCTACCTGGCGGCCGCGACCCAGCTTGCGCGCGGCGGCGTGCGCGTGCCGCAGGACATCTCGATGATCTCCCGCGATGACGACCCGTTCCTCGCGTTCGTCGCGCCCACGCCGGCGCGTTACGTGGTGAGTCCGCACGTCATGGCGCGATCGCTCCTGCGGCCAGTGCTCGAACTGGTGGCCGGCGATCCGATTACGCAGCGGGCGGCGCGGATGATGCCGGAATTCGTGCGCGGCGAGTCACTCGGCGCGGTGCGCGCGCCCGGTTAGGGTGGCGTCCCCTGGCGCGGCGCGGCCGCAACAAAGCAACGGTGCAAGAAGTGAGGTGCGCCCGGGTACTCGCTCCGTTGAGAGGTGGAAGCGCTTCGCGCAAACCACGTCCTTCCCCTCTGAAATTCGCGTCAATTCGCGTGATTCGCGGGCACTCTTTGGTGAAACCCCGCGGTCCACTCGCTTGCGCTCGTGGCTACCACCAACGTCAGGGACACCCCACCAGGCGCCGCCGACTCACGCGAGTTTCGAGCAGTATTCGAAGAACCCGACCCGCTCGAGGCCGTCGCGGAGGCTCGCCTCCTCCGGCGCGGTGAGCGCGTGCAGCGGCAGCCGCACCGGGCCGCAATCGACCCCGACGAATTTCATCGCGCTCTTGCCCGCGCTGAGGCCGCCGTGGCGGCTGAGCACATCGATGAAGGCCATCGCGAGCGATTGGTCGCGGCGGGCCGCGGCCAGGTCGCCGCGCTCGAATGCGTCGATGATCCGCAGATAGAGCGGAGCCGCGAAATTGTAGGTGCTGCCGACCGCCCCGCGCGCGCCGAGCGCGAGCCCGGACAGCAGGATCTCGTCGCGCCCGAAGAGCAGGTTGTATTTGCCGGACTCGAGTTCCGCCGACTGCCCGAAATCCATCAGGTTCTCGTGCGTGAACTTGACGCCGGCGAGCGTCGGAATCCGGCCAGAGGCGGCGCGCAGGAAATCCGCCGCGGCAATCGTCACGCCCGTCATCGCGGGCATGTGATAGTAATAGAACGGCAGCTGCGGCGCCTCCGCGGCGATCGGCGCACACCAGGCCACGAGGTCGGCGGCGTTGGCCGGTTTGAAGAAGCTCGGTGCCAGCGTGGCGATCGCGTCCGCTCCGGTGTCCTGCGCGTGCCGGGCGAGCGCACGCGCCTCGCTGCCGCTCAGGTGGCCAACGTGGACAATCAGCGCCACGGACCGTGGCTTCGCGGCGGCCCACGCTGCCACCACGCGGCGGCGCTCGTCACTCGTGAGCGAGGCACCTTCGCCGGTCGTGCCGCAGACGAAGGCGCCCGCCACGCCGTTGCGCGCGAGCAACTCCGCCTGGCGCGGAATGACGTCGCAGGCGATGCCGCCGTCCGGGTGAAAAGGCGTGTGCGGCGCGGCGATGAGGCCGGTGAGAACGTGCTTCATGGAGGAGCGGGCGAGGATTGACGCGCCCGTGCGCGGAACAAGACCACGGCGGTGGTTCAGAAGAAATACCTGCGGGCGACGGAGGCGGAAGACGGAATCGGAGGACGGAGGTCGGAAATCGGAGGACGGAGGTCGGAGGACGGAGGAACGGTAGCCGGGCCTGGTGAGCCCAGTCCCCCGGGGTCGCCGACCCCGGCTACAGCCCGCATCGTCCCGGGCGGGTTTTACCACTCGCCCCGCCGGCTGAACTGTTGTTTCGCGTTGGCGCGGAATTTTTCGCCGGCGGCGGCGATGTCGTCGCAGATTTCCAGCAGCGGTTTGCCGGCACCGCCGCGCGCGGCCGGAATCACGGTCTGACACTCGTTGCGGTCCATGAAGCGGGCGGCCTCGAGCAGGTGTTTTTCCTCGCCCGGCGGAATCGCGAGGAACCCGTGCTTGTCGGCGTGAATGAGCTGGCCGGGCTGGATTTTCCGGCCGAACACCTCGACCTCGGCGCCCCAGCGCGCGGGCGCCGAGCAGGCGTGGCCGACGCACAGCCGCCGGGCGAGCGCCTTGAACCCGGCGTTGGTCATCTCATCGACATCGCGGATGGCACCGTCGGTGATGGTGCCAACGCAACCCAGCGCGCGATGAATGTTGCTGTTCACCTCGCCCCAGAACGCGCCGACCGTGCGCGGCTGGTCGAGATCCTGCACGATGACGATCTTCGGGCCCGGCAGGCCCGCGACGTACCGGCGGTATTCCGGCCAGGCGTTCGCGTTTTTCTTGTGCGCGGGATTGCTCGGTTCGCACACGACCGTCACGGCGTAGCCGACCATCGGTCCCATTTGCGGCATGAAGTCGCGCGTTTCCTCGAGGTTGAACGCGTCCGCCGCGGCGTTGTGCGCGGTGATTTGTTCCCACCCGTTGTAGATGGTGGGCGTGTTCCAGCGTTTCAGTTCCAGCAGGACGCTATGCGGCAGGGCGATGGTGGCCATGGATGGAAGGAGAGAATGCGAGCGGCAGTCCGAGGTCGAGGCAACGGTGCGATGGAGACGGCCCGCCCGCCAGAGGGGGGGGACGCGCCGGCTCCTTGGAAACGGCGCCCTAATTCACTTCAGCCGGAATTTTCCGAACTGGATGTGGGTCCGCGCCCGGTCCTGCGTGCCGCTATCCCACACGGCGCGGAAATCGCCGGGCGCCACCTCCACCAGCGTCGGATAAGAATTGTGGATACCGGCGTCGTAGAAGGTTCTTTCCGCGCTCCACGGTCCGCCGGCGGCGGGCTGCAGCTTGTAACGCAGCGCCATCCGGCCGCCGGGCGCGGGGGAGGCGGGACCGTCGTTGTAGACGTAGAGGTGCGGGCCGTTCGCGGCCCGGCCATAGAATGCCTTCGACTTCGCGTTCCACAGTGCGGGCTCCTGCTGCGCGGCACTCCACGTCCGCCCGCCGTCCCGGCTCACGGTGGAGAACGCGCGCGGCGGCTCGGTCATCTTGCGCTCATCGGCGTAATCCGCCGTGCGCATCACCATCTTGAGCTCGCCGGGCGCGTCGCCCTCGGCGATGTTGCCTTCGTGCAGGAACACCTTCGGGCCGCCCGCGGGCTGGGGCACGAAATTGGCGAGGTTCCACTCCAGCAGCGTCGTGCTGCTGAGCACGAATTGCTCGCGCGAACCGAGGCGGTCGCTCCGCAGCGTGTTGCGGTGCGCCGGGAACAGGTAGCGCGGCACGCCGTGCTCGAGAATCCGATACGGCCCGGCGACGACGATGAGCGGCCCGGTGTAGCCCATCGCCAGTTCCACTTGAATCCAGGAGCGCCCGCCATCGGCACTGTACGCACCGACGAGCTGGGAATCCTCGCTGTGCCGGTAATTCATCGGGCAGCGCATGGCGAACGCCCACATCACGTCCTGCTCCGGCGCCTTGTAGAGAATCGCATTCGCGTACGCGAACTGCAGCGTGCCCTGCCGCTGGTGGTGGTCGAAGATGCACACGGGATCGCTCCAGGTGTCGCCGTCATTGGTCGAGACCGTCGCGTAGATGTCGCCCATGTCGGTCTTGCCGGGAATGCCCGCGCCGAAGGCCGCCACGAGGTGCCGGCCCTTCCACTGCGCGAGGTACGGCTCCCACAGCAGCGACGAGCCGGGATGCTGATCCACGTGGCGAATCACGCGCACTTCGGTCACGTCGCCGGTGAAGGCGGCGGGTGGCGCGCCGACCACGGGAGCGAGCGCCACACCGAGAAGGAGAACAGCCGTTTTCATGATGATTTGTTTTTGGAGGGCCCGCCGCCGTGCGGGCCGCTGGTGGGCGGAAGGGTGATCGAACACGGAAGAACTTAGCGCGGCACAGCCGCAACTGAACTCAAACTCCAATCCTTTTGAACAAAAGGTAACCAAGGAAACAAAGGGCACGGAGACGAACGACTCTTCGTTCTCTTTGTTGCCTTCTGTTCAAATTCCGAGGCTGCATTGTTCCGGTTTAACCCTTCAGCGCCCCCGCCCCCTCCGCCCGCTTCGCGCCCTTCTGTTCCAATCCGTTTGCACAGAAGCGCGCGAAGTTCGCGAAGCGGGGGGAGATGCGCGCCACCAAGGTCGTCCCTCCGGAAAATGCGCCCAGTCCTTTTAATCAGAACGATCCCCGCACGCCGAGGTTGGTGTAGAACCCGAGTTCCTGCCAGCGCTGACCCTTCGCGTAGTCGGGCGTGTTCGGCGCGTAGCGTTGCAGGTCCTGCACGAAGCCGCCGAGGTCGACCACCGAGGCATAAAGCGAGTAGCGCTTGGTGAGGCTGCACTGGGCGTTGAGCCCGATTCGGGTCCGCTTCGCCTGGTAATTGAACGTGCCCGCGGGAATCGTCGCGCTCGGGGCGACCGCGCCGGTCTGCACGTCGCCGAGGTAACTCACCGTGCCCTTGATCGCGAAACGGCCGCGGAGGAAATTGATCCCGCCGGCCACCGATTCCGGATTGTAGCCGGAGAAATCCGCCGTGTTGCTGCCGCTCAGTTTCAGCTTGGTCGCGTTGACGAAGACCTGGAACCCGCGCGCCCAGTGCGGCAGGAAGGTCAGCGACTGCCGGTAGCTGAACTCGAGGCCGCGGATGCGCGCGCTGCCGCCGTTGGCCCGCGTGTTGATCGCGTACGTGAGCAGCGTCGGGTCGCTCTCCAGCCCGTACGTCTCCAGCAGTTCCGGGGTGGCGGCGGTCCTCACCGACGTGAAGAAATCCTTGATGTCCTTCTGGAAGACGCCGATCGAGCCGAAGCCGTCCTTGATTTGGTAGCTCTCGAGCGAGAGGTCGTAGCTCGTCGCGCTCCACGGCTTCAGCCCGACATTGTTCACCGTGATGGTCGGATTCGCCGCGTCCGGATCGGAAATCGTCGTGCCCGGGATGATGAAATTCAGGTTCGGCCGGCCGAGCGTCTGCGCGGCCGCGGCGCGCACGATGAGATTCTCCGTCAGGTGGTAGCTCGCGTTGAGGCTCGGATAGTAGCCGTGGTAGCTGCGATCGGAGGTGGCCGCGCGCTCCTGGTAACGCAGTTTGCGCAACGCGAGCGCGTCGGTCGTGATCAGCACGCGCTGCCCGGCGGCATTGCGGACGAACGTGCCGTTCGGGTTCCGCTGATACTGCGCGTTGATGTCGTTCAACGGGCCGCTGCCTTGATCGTCCGTCTGCTCGAAGCGCACGCCGCCGACGAGCCACAGCCGTTGCTGGAACAGCCGGAGATCGGCGCGGACGTAGCCAGCGGATACCCGCTCGGCCAGGGCGCGCGAGTTGTTGGCGTAATCCTGCCAGGCCTGCGCCTCGTCGCTGACGAACCACGCCGGATTCTTCTGGAACAACTCGTAGAGCTTCTTGCCGCTGATCCAGCGCACCTTGTGGCCGTAGACCGTCGGCCCGTCGGCGTTGTAGGCCTCGTCGAAGACATCGAAGTTGCCCGCCAGCCGCGCCGTCGCGTCGCTCGCGCCGTTCGGCCGGAAGTTCCACGTGCGCGGGTAGCGCCGCTGGTCGCTCTGCAGCGTGTCGAAGGACGCCCCGATCTTCAGCGTGAACGGAAGGCGACTGTGGAATTCGCGCGCGACGTCGCCGCGGAAACTGTATTTCTGCGAGTTCCAGTCCACCTGGTTGGTGTTGCCGCTGGTGATCGAGTAGTTGCCGCCGTCGTACACGTCGACCGGCTGCCCGGTGCGCGCGGTGGCGGAGTACTGCGTCGGGATGATCCCCTCGCCGGGCCGCTGCAGGGCGTCGCCGCGCAGGATGGCGTTGGCAATCGTCGCCGGCGTCGTGTTGAAGTAGCCATTGTCGATGTCGGGCCGGTCGGTGCCCGAGGTGGAGTAAAAGGTCGCCGCGTCGATCCGCCACGCATCGCCGCGGTGGCGGTACTTGAGGTTGTACAGCTTGGTCTGGCTGATCGGCTCCACGTTTTCGCCGCTGCCGTTCATCGTCACCGTGCCGACGCCGGTCGCGGCGCCTTGGGTGAACCGATCGTTGCCCGTCGCGCCGGCGCCATAGTTGAACGCGAGCACGCTGCGGGTGATGGGCAGGTCGTAACTGCGATATTGCGCGCTGGCGGCCAGCGTATCGGTGGAGCTGATGCGCCAGTCGACCCCGACCTGGCCCTGCCGCGTCTTGAACTCCTGCGCGAGGCTGTTCCACTGGCTCGTCGTCTGCACGAGTCGCACGAGATCCCACGTGGCCGACTCGTCGGTGTCCTTCGTCCCGGTCTCCATCGGCTTCGCCCGCCACGTGCGCGAGCCGCCGATCGTGAACGCGAGGTGGCGGTTGACCGGATGCAGATAGTTGAAATCGAACGAGGGCTGGAGGTAGCGCGGGCTGGTGGAGGGATCGGCATTGCGCGGCCCGCCGTCGAAGGTGAACCCGTTGCGATTGTGAAACATGGTGTAGGCGTTGAACGATAACTTCGGCGACCGCGCTTCGAACCCGCTGCGGGTGATCAGGTTGATCGAGCCTCCGAGCCCGGTCGCCGGCAGGTCCGGCGTCGGCACCTTGGTGATTTCGACCCGCGACACATTGTTCATCGGGACCTCGCGCAGATCGAGCGCGCGACTGTTGCCGTTGAACGTCGCCGTCGTCTCCGCGCCGTCGACCGTCAGCCCGGTGTTGTTGCCGGGAAAGCCGCGCAGCGAGACCGTCGTCGGCTCCGAACCGGACGTCGCGATCGACACGCCCGGCAGGAAGAGCAGGAACTCGCCGATGTTCTCGTTCCCGCGATCGCCGAACTCGTCGATCGCGACGACGTTCTTCAGGTTGGGCGCGGCGCGCTGCTCGTTCATCGAGATCGCCTGCGCGCTCATCTCGCGATCCGCGACGACCGTGAACGTGTCGAGTTTGATCGGTTCGCCCGCGGCGGTGGCCCGGGCGGCACTGGCAAACTCGAGTTCAAACTCGCGCCGCACCGTGCCGCCCGGCGGCACCGTGACCGTCGCCTTTTGCGGCACGAGACCGAGGTAGGACACCTGCAGCTGGACATCGCCCGCGCGGACGCCGGCGATCCGGTACTCGCCCGCCTCATCGGTGATGACCTCGCGCGCGCTGCCGGGCACGGTGACGCGGGCGTTGACCAAGGCGTTGCCCGTCGCCGCATTGAAGACGCGGCCTTCGATCACGCCGGTCGCGGCCTGCGCGCGAACATCGGTGGCCGGCAGGAACAGGGGGACAAGGAGGACGGCAGCAAGGCGGACGATCGGTGGGAGACGCATGACGGGGGACGGGTTCAGGGGAATTGCCGTCCCGCCGAAGCGGCGAGGCAAACGCCAAACCAGTGGTCCCATCCGGGGACCTGCGTCCCGCGCGAGGCGGAGCCGGCGGTTATCGCGCGGTGCGGGAAGGTTCCGCGAAGGAACCACGCAGGCTGGCTTGGGCTGGAGGATTTCGGCAGGGTTTGCTTTCAACTTCACCGCATGAGAACGCCCCTGCCTGTGTTGCCCAGTTGCCGCGCGGACCGCCTGGCCGGCCGGCGTGGACTTTGGGCGAGGCGGATCGCCTGCGTCGCGGGCGGCGCGTTGCTCGCGGCGATGACACACGCGAAGGCTGGGGAAATTGCGTGGGACCTGCTGCCGCCGCTGCCGGCTTCGGCGGGCCAGTCGAAGCAACCCGGACTCGCGGGTCCTTTCGCCGGCGTGCACCACGACGCGCTGATTGTGGCGGGTGGCGCGAATTTTCCGGAGCGTCCCCCGTGGGAGGGCGGTGCGAAAGCGTGGTGGCCGGACATTTTTGTGCTGGAGAAACTCTCCGGTGCGCAACCCGAGTGGGTGCGCGACCGCGCCTTCAAACTGCCGCGACCGCTGGCGTACGGAGTGAGTTTCAGTACGCCGGACGGTGTCGTGTGTGCGGGCGGCTCGGATGCGGAGCGATGCTACGCCGACGTGTTTCTTCTCGCGTGGGATCCTGAGGCGCGCGCGATCCGTCGGACCGCGCTGCCGGCGCTGCCGCAGCCGCTCGCGTTCATGGCGGGGGCGATGGCCGGCCACACGCTCTACGTGGCCGGCGGCCAGCATGGCATGCAGGGGGCCGCTGCTTCGGCGGCGTTCTGGTCGCTGGATCTGGCGCAGCGCAACTCGCCGCAGTTCGGGTGGGCGGTGTTGCCGGGCTGGCCGGGGCCGCCGCGCGTGTTGCCGGTTGCGGCGGCGCAGGCCGGCGCTCGCGGCGATGCGTTTTATCTCTTCAGCGGGCGCGTGCCTCACGCCGGCGCGGCGACCGAGCTGCTCGTCGACGCGTGGGCGTTCGATTCCGCCCAGCGGCGCTGGCGGGCACTGCCAAAGGTCGGGGGTGGCGCCGGGGTCAGCGTCATGGCCGCCACTGCGGTCGCCAGCGACGAGGGCGAAATCCTGGTGTTCGGCGGCGATCGCGGCGACCTGTTCCTGCAACTCGAGCGGCACGATCTCGCGATCGCTGCGGCGCGCCAGGAGCTCGTGACCGCCAGTGCGGCGGCCCGCGGCGCGATCGAAGCGCAAATCGAACGTCACCTCCGCGCGAAAAAAGCGATCTATGCGGAGCACCCCGGGTTCAGCCGTGACGTGCTCGCTTTCGATCCGCGCGCGGCGACGTGGCGGAGGGTCACGCGCGCGTCCGGGCCGTTGCCGGTGACGACGATGGCCGTGCCGTTCGGCCGCTCGGTGCTTCTTCCCTCCGGTGAAATTCGGCCGGGGATCCGCACACCGGCGGTCGTTCGCGCGACGCTCGGCGGGCGCTGAGGCCGTGAGTTCGGTCTCGCCGCCGCCCGCGGTTTTCGAAGCATCGGCAGGCCATGTCGGACCTGGCTTCCGTTTTGACCCAGCAGATCGATGCCGCGGCGCTCGGTGCCTGGATCGACGAGCTGGCGCTGATTTCCGAGGCGCCGCCGCCGGCGGTCACGCGCGTGCTGTTTTCCGAGGCCGATCGGCGCGCCCGGGCGCGGGTGCGGCAATGGGCGGCGGAGACCGGGCTCGCGGTGCGCGAGGATGCGGTTGGCAATCTCTTCATGCGCTGGCAGGGCCGCGACCCCACGCTCGCACCGGTGGCCACCGGCTCGCACACCGATGCGATTCCGAATGCCGGCCGCTACGATGGCGTCGTCGGCGTGCTCGGCGGACTGGCCGCGGTGGCCGGCTTGCGCCGCGCCGGCTTCGTGCCGCGGCGCGCGATTGAAGTCATCATGTTCACCGCCGAGGAGCCGACGCGTTTCGGGCTGGGCTGTCTCGGCAGCCGGATGCTGGCGGGCGCGCTCGACCCGGCGGGAGCCGGCCGGTTGCGCGACCAGGACGGCCGATCGCTCGACGAGTTGCGCGCGGCGGCCGGGGTCGGCGGCGCGTTGGAGTCGGTGCGGCTCGCCGCGGGATCGTATCACGGCTTCATCGAACTGCACATCGAGCAGGGACCGCTGCTGGAGCGGGCGGGAGTGCCGATTGGCCTGGTGGAGCGAATCGCCGGACCGAGCAGCTATCGGCTGACGCTGCAGGGGGAGGGCGGCCACGCGGGGGCGGTGCTGATGCCCGAGCGGCGCGATGCGGGCGTCGCGGCGGCGGAAATCGCGCTGGCGGTGGAGCGCGCGGCGAAGGAGGGCGGCAGCGCGGACCTGGTCGGGACCACCGGTGTGTTTCGGATCGAGCCCGGGGCGGTGAACAGCATTCCGCACCGCGCGGTGCTGGAAATCGATTTGCGTGACACGAAACTCGCGACGCGCACCGCGGCCTGCGAACGTATCCGGAAAGACGCGACGGAAATCTGCGGCCGCCGCCGTGTCCGCCTCGAGTGGAGCGAAATCAACGCCGAAGCGCCCGCCGAGTGCGCGCCGGAACTCGTGGCGACGGCCGAGGAAGTGAGCCGGCGGTTGGGGTTAGCTTCACGCCGGATGGTCAGCCGGGCGTATCATGACTCGCTCTTCATGGCGCAGGTCTGTCCGACCGCGATGATCTTCATTCCCTGTCGCAACGGCTGGAGCCACCGCCCCGACGAGTACGCCGCGCCCGAGGCGATCGCCGCGGGTGTGGCAGTATTGGCACAGACCCTCGCGGAGCTGGCGAAGTAGGGGCCGAAATGCGTTTTTACAAAAAGGGGTCATGTCCGGAATCCGGAAAAACGGCAGCGAGCGTCACAAGCTCCGTGGCGCGAGCCTGCGTGTTCCCCATGAGGCAGTCACGGCGTGTCAACTTGGATTAGCCTTGAGGCCAGGGCAGGTGGCCCGGCATCACGGGCACCGCGGACTGGAAATTCCGAATTCCGGACATGACCCCTTTTGGGCTTGTCCTTTTGGGCTTGTCGCGTCACGGGCGGGGTTGCGCGCGCCAATCCCACTGCTTCGATTCGTTCGGGGCGCGCCAAACGCGGCACAGGACCGGGCCGGCTCCTTCCGCCCCGCTTGGCGGCGAGGCCGCGGTGGAATGGAAAACCTTCCCGGTGGCGGTGCGGCGGTAGGGGCTCAGCCCGACCAGCGCCGGTGAACTCCATTCGGCCGGACGGGAATCGGTCCGCCTCCCAGACCACGTTCCCGCTTCAGTGCTGCCGATCTTTTGCCACGTTCCCGCCAGCCGGTTCGCCTCCAGCATTGCCTCACAGTCGAACACGAAGCCGCCACTCGTGAGCTGCAAGCGCAACCGCTGGCCCTGCAACGTGCCCGTTCCCGACAGATCGCCGGCCGGACTCTTCACTGCCCAGCGATCGCCGGCTGGCTTGAATTCGAGCGTCAAGGCCAGGCCGTCGCCCGGGCGGTTGGCGTCACGGACGCGGCACTGCCAGACGCCAGCGAGCCCCGTCGCCGGCGCTGCGGGCTCCGGCGGCAGTGCCACGAACAACGGCCGGGCACCGGTTCCCGGGCTGGTCAGCGTAAGTGTGCCGCCATTACGTTCCTCGGCAAACACCGGCACGGTGCCGGCCCGCGTGCACTCCGGCGGTAGCGCGAAAAACGCGAGTTCCTCGATCCGCTCCCACGCGGCCTCGGTGACAATCTGATCGCGAAGCGCCAGCGTCAGCCGTCCGTCCGCGGTGTGCACGCGATAAAACGCCACCGGCAACTGCAGCCGCTCGTCCGCCAGATCCAGCGCATACATGATTTGGTTGTAGTTGTACCGCGGCGTCCGCGTCCTGGCGGCGGAGAAGCTGTCGGTGTAGGTCCCCTCGAAATACACGCGCCGGCCGCCGAGTTGATCGAAGAAAGCGTGGTGGGCCAGATTGTAGAAGTTGTACTCGCCGTGCTCGGCCACGCGACGCGCATAACCCCACGGTCCGAGCGGCGTGTCGGCCTCGGCGAACCAGACATCGCCCGGCTGATCCGCGAAGAAGGCAATCCAGCGACGGCGATACTCGTTCCAGGCGAAAGACTCGATGCCCTTTCCCAGCGCGCGGCCCGATGCGAGATCCATCATGCCGTGCCACGTTGCGCCCGCCTGGAGCTTCTTCTGCTGCACGAGTTGGCTGACCCGGCCGGGCCAGAGCCGGTCGGCGGCCGCTTTCCAGGAGAAGCGCGGCCGGCCGGCGGCGTCGTGCTCGACGCGGGTGTCGGCGCCCCGCCAGCGGCCGTCGCCCGCCACGCAGGTGAACGCCTCGTAGTTGCGCAGATCCCGCATCGCGCGGAGTTCGGCGCGAACGCGGTATTCGGGAAACAGGTACCAGTAGTCGATCCCGCCCACGCGCACCGGTTGCGGATGCGCCGAGTGATGCGGGTCATGCAGGTCCCACCGCTGGACCGACTCGAACGCACCCGTCTCGTCGTTGAACACCATCAGGTGCCATTCCGCGGCGTCGCCCAGGTCGTTCTGGACCGCGAGCCGCGACACCAACCGGGCGCGACCTTGTTCGTCCGGCACCACGACGGGACCTTCGAGCCAGCGCATGCCGTGGTTTGGCTGCGGGCACATCGGCCGGCTGAAGCCGCTGGCGTCGACAAAGTAGGTCAGGTTCACGCCGAGCGCCGGATCGAGCCCGCCGCGACCGGGCCACTCGGAGGTCGCGCCCGAGACGCCGAAGTGGCCCAGCGGATACGAGAGCCGTCCGGTGTCGCCCCAGAACCAGAAGAGCTTTCCCGCATAGGGCAGCGCGACGACCGTGTCCTGCCCGGTGACCTCGCCGTTCAGCAGCGGCTGTTCGGTCGGCACTTGCCGCCCCAGCAGCACGCTGTCCCGATAAACTCCCGCGCCCGTCACGCGGTAGAGTCGTTCCGCGATGTTCAGCCGGACGAGCGGCACCGTCGTGTTGCCGCCGGCGACCGGACGCAGCTTCACGCCGCGATAACCGAAGCCATCGGCCGGCATTTCGTAGCCGGGACTGACAACGTGAAGAAACACTTCGCGGTTCATCAGCCCCGGTTCGTTGAAGGCGACGAAGCCGTTGCTGTCGGTCCACCAAGCCGCCTCGTTCACCGCGCGCAATTCGACCAACGGCACGCCGCGACCGGTGGCGGCATCGACGACCTGGATGGCAAAAAAATCCTCCGGCGCGGCAGTCAGGGTCACGCTCGACCCGATAAGCGCCAGGAACCACCGCGTCCCGGCGATGCCAGCGGCTGTGGGCAAAAGCCGGCGAATCGTTTCATGCATGGCGACGCCTGACCGTCATCGAGACCTCCAACGAGGTGAAGCGGAATTGTGCGCGGAGCTGCGCTTCCGTCTGTAGGCGGCCGCTCGACGCGCCAAGTTGCGCGACAAGCACGTCACCGACTAGGAGGGTTGCACGACAAGCGCGCGCAACCTCCGAGCAATGTTGGTCGCGGATTTATGGAATGGCCTCTGCGGCCGAAGTCAGCGCTTCGCCGGAAACAGCCGCAGCAACACCACGCCGTGGCGCGGCACCGTCGCGGTGAATTCCGTGCCGATGCCGCCGATGTCCTGCTGCCGCCAGACGTCGCGCACGCGTTGCCGGCCCTGCACGCCGGCGTCGTTCCAGGTTGCGGTGATCTTCCGTGCGATCTCGTCGCGATTGCACAGCCCGATCGCGCTGCTACCGTCGTCGAGTCGCTTGATCATCAGGAACGTCTCGGGCGTGAGCGTCACGACGCGGGCACTCTCGCCCAAGGTGTCCTGGTTGATCTCGATCACCTCGGGATTGCACAGCACGTTGAGCGTGAATTCGTCGATCCGGCTGAGATCGCCGCTGTAGAAAAGCGGCGCGGCCATCAGGCTCCAGAGCGACATGAAGGCGTATTGCTCCGTCGGCGTGAGCGGACACGGGTGCGGTTCGCCGTTGGTACGCGCGAGCCCGATGTAGCCGATTTGGATGTAGTCCGGGTCGTTCCACGCGCCGGGCTTCGACCACTGCCGGTACTGCGCATTGGTCAGGGCCACGGCGAACATCTGGTTCAACTCGCCGCCGAGATCGCCGCCGGTCCGCCAGGACTGGCCGCCGACCTCCGCGCCCCATTCCCAAACATCGCCCATGCCGTACTGGCAGAGGTTGAACTGCACGTCGCGCGGCAACCGGCGCAGGATGTCACCCATCTGTCGATACGGTTTCTGCAGGACGGAGCGGGTGGTACGATCGCCTTGCGCGATCTTGCTGTAGGAGCACCAGTCGTACTTCAGGAAATCGAAGCCCCACTCGGCGAACTGCCGCGCATCCTGCTCCTCGTGCTCGTACGTGCCGGCATAGCCGGCGCAGGTCAGTGCGCCGGGCGACGTGTAGATGCCCGCCTTCAATCCGAGCGCGTGAATGTAATCGGTCATCGCGCGCATGTCGGGAAAATGCTTGTTCGGCCGGATATTGCCGGCGGCGTCGCGGAATGGCCCGATGCGCAGCGGATCCGGCTTCCGCTTCGCCTCCGGAATCGCATTCATCCAGCAATCGTCGATGTTCACGTAGCTGTAGCCGACGTCCGCCAGGCCGGTCCGCACCAGCACGTCGGCGGCCTCGCGCATCATCGCATCGGTGATCCGGTTGTAATGCGCGTACCAGCTGTTCCAGCCCATCGGCGGCGTCAGGGCGAGGGTATCGCCGCTCACAATACGCAAGCTGCGCATCGCGCTGCCATGCCGGTTCTGCGCGCGCAAAGTCGCCTCGTGCGTGCCGCGCGGCGGCGCCGTGCCCGTGATGATGCCGGTGCGCGGATCCAGGCTCAGCCCGGCCGGCAGCGCCTCGGCGCTGAACTGCAGCGGCCGTTCCCCCGTCGTTGGCACGCGATAAAGGAAGGGATGGCCGGGCCGGCAGCCGTAGACCTTGGGTCCGTTGATCTGCGGACTTAACGGCGGCTTCGGCGTCAGAATCGGCGTGTCTTCGCGCGGAGCATTCACGGTGCGCGGCGCGGCGCCGGAGAACTCGAACTGGGCGTCGGCAAGGTCGGCGAGATTTTGCGCCTTGGTCTCGCCCGCGTGATCGATGGTCAGCAGCAGCGACCGCACGCCGGCGAGCGGCACGGCGAGGGCTTTGGCGGGTTCGCCGCGCTTCATCACCCCGGAGTCCCACAGCCGGCGGCCGTCGCCGATCAGCTGGAACCGCACCGCGGCGGCGGGCGTGTTGGCAGCGTCGTCGACGCCGACCGTGGCGGAGAATTTTTCCACGCGGCCGTCGAGTTCGAGCCACAGCGTGCTGGTGGCGCGCGTGCCCAGACCGTGGGTGAACTTGCGGCCGGCGATTGCGAGCGGCTTGCCCGGGAAGGACTGGTCCAGGCGCGGCGCGCTCCAACCGGCAACGTGCAGATGATTGAGATCGAGCGTCGTGAGAGCGACGGATTCAGCGCGCAGCGTGGCGGTGCCGGCGAAGAGCACGGTCAGGGCAGTGGCGCGCGCGAGGGGGCAACGATTTCTCGCGGACATCGAGCGAGGCTACCGAAAATGCCGGGGATGCGCTGCGCATTTATTGTCGAACGCTGCGCCGGCAAACCCTTTTTTTTTGCGACGCCAGGCATGCCGTCGAGGAGGGCGTTTTCCCTCGGTGGCGCGGCCTTCGCGCCCGGCCGCGGGACCGCGGGCAAAGCATGCAGTACAAATGGCAATGGACGCGGCGACGTTACCCGGCGTCGCGGTTATCGTCTCCTGCACTTGTCCAGGTCCCAGTCCTCCGAACCCCTCCTCGCATGAACATGGCAAGGTTGCTCACGGCGCTCGCGTTGTGCGTGTCCGTCGCTGTCGCCGCCACGGCGCCGGCGGACAACGTATTCGAGCGCGCCGAGGCGCCGGTGGCGGAGGGACGGATCGATCAACTCGTGTTCGGCCGGCTCGCGGAGCTCAACCTGAAGCCGGTGCTGTGCTCGGACGCGGTCTTCGTCCGGCGGGCTTATCTCGACATTATCGGCATGCTGCCGACCGCGAAGGAAGCGCGAGACTTCATCAACGATCCGGACCGGGCAAACAAGCGTCGCGCGCTGATCGACCGGCTGCTCGAGCGCAACGAATACGCCGATTACTGGGCGATGAAATGGGGCGATGTGCTCCGGATCAAAGCGGAGTTTCCGGTGAACCTCTGGCCGAACGCCGCGCAGGCCTATCACCGCTGGGTGCGGGCGTCGTTGGTGGCGAACAAGCCCTACGATCAATTCGCGCGCGAGCTGCTCACGTCGAGCGGCAGCAATTTCCGGGTGGGGCCGGTGAATTTCTATCGCGCGATCCAGGACAAGAAGCCGGAGAGCATTGCGGCGGCCGTGGCGCTGACGCTGATGGGTTCGCGGCTGGAGACGTGGCCGGCGGATCGGCGCGCGGGCATGACGGCGTTCTTCGCCCAGGTCGGGTACAAGGCGACGAGCGAGTGGAAGGAGGAGCACGTGTTCTGGGATCCGCTGGGCGCGAGCGCGGCGCCGGGCGAGACGGCCCCGGGTCGCGCCGGCATTCCGGCGATTGCCGACGCGGTGAACCTGGCGGCCAAGGCCGTGGCGGCCGAGCCGAAGAAGAAGGACCCGCTGGCGGCGATATTTCCCGATGGTCGCCGGGTGGAGCTTTCGCCCGATCGCGATCCCCGTGAAGTCTTCGCCGACTGGCTGATCACGCCGCAGAACCCGTGGTTCGCCCAGGCGATCGTCAACCGCGCCTGGGCCTGGCTGCTCGGCCGCGGCATCGTGCACGAGCCGGACGACATCCGGCCGGATAATCCGCCGGGCAACCCGGCATTGCTGGCGTATCTGCAATCTGAATTCGTCGCGAGCCACTACGACCTGAAGCGGCTGTACCGGCTGATCCTCAACTCGCAGACTTACCAGCTCTCGTCGATGCCGCGGAACGACTCGCGCGAGGCGGAGGCGAATTTCGCGAGCTATCCGCTGCGGCGGCTCGATGCGGAGGTGCTGATCGATGCAATCAACCAGATCACCGGCTCCTCTGATCTCTACACGAGCGCCATCCCCGAACCGTTCACCTACATTCCGGAGGGCAAGCCGGCCGTGACGATCGCCGACGGCAGCATCACCAGCCCGTTTCTCGCGCTGTTTGGCCGTTCCGCCCGCGCGACCGGCATGGTGAACGAGCGCGACCACAAGCCGGTGCCGGCGCAATGGCTGCATCTGCTGAACTCGAGCCACATCCAGCGCAAACTCGAGCAAGGCCCGAAACTGCGCGCGCTGCTCGACCCGGCGCGGCCGGCCACCGTGATCGCCGACGAACTCTACCTGACCATCCTTTCGCGTCTGCCGACACCGGAAGAGCGCAAGGCGATCGATGTGCCCATCGCGGCGACGCCCGCTCCCGCCACCGGCCGGCCGGTGCCGGCGGCCGCGGTCAGTCCCACCAAGGCCGGCAAGTCGCCCGCACAGAAAAAGGGGCCGCCGCCCAGGGGACCGTCGCCGAAACGGCGCGAGGACTGGCTGGACGTCGCGTGGGCGCTGATCAACAGCAACGAGTTTCTGTATCGGCATTGAACGACGACATGTTGAACGAACTTCCCATTTGGAGGGCCCGCCTCCGTGCGGGCCGTGGACGACACGGAGGTCGTCCCTCCATGACGGCACTGCCGTTTCCAATACGGTCGACCGTAACTCCGTGTAACCAACGCACAACATGAGCACTACCCCCAGGACCAGTTTCACCGCGGCGGACTTCATGGGCATGAACCTCAGCCTGCCAATGACGCGCCGCGACGCCCTGCGCGTCGGCCTCTTCAGCACGGCGGGCCTGCTGCTCGCGGAGCGGCCGGTGCTCGGCGCGGCGGAGCCGGTGGCGGCGCCCGTCGTCCCGCCGCCGCTGATCAAGTCGAAGGCCAAGTCGGTCATCCAGATTTTCCTCTGGGGGGGCATGTCCCATATCGACACCTGGGATCCGAAGCCGGAGGCCGGCTACGACTACATGGGCGAGTTCCGCGGCGCGATTCCGACCAACGTATCCGGAATTCAAATCGGCGAGCTCTTCCCGAACCTCGGCAAGCAGGCGGACAAGTTCTCGTTCATCCGGAGCATGACCCACCGGAACAACGGGCACGAGACCGCGGCGTACCTGATGCAGACCGCGCACGCCCCGGGCGAGCGGCTCGCGTACCCGAGCGTCGGCGCGGTGTTTGCGTTGTTCAAGAGCGCGGGCTACAAGGGGCTGATTCCACCCTACGTCGTCCTGACGCAGCCGCAGGGCCGTTTTTCCGAGGAGGGGTTTCTCGGGCCGAAGTTGAAACCGTTCGCCACCGGCGGCGATCCGAACGGCCAGCGATTCGAGGTGGAAGGGGTGATCTCCCGCGGCCTGACGGACGCCCGGCAGAAGTCGCGGCGCGAGCTGCTCGGCAAGCTGAACACGATGGGGAACATGATGGCGGCGAGCCCGCAGCTCGCTGCGGCGGAGGAGGCGAAGAAACAGGCGTACGAGCTGATTCTCGGGCCCGGGCGCGACGTGTTCGATCTTTCGAGGGAGAAGCCGGAGCTGCGCGATCGGTACGGCCGGCACACGTTTGGCCAGGACTGTCTCGCCGCCCGGCGGATGGTCGAGGCCGGCGTGCCGTACATCGTCATCAATTACCCGGGCGGCTGGGATACGCACAGCAATCATTTCGCGACGATGCGCCGGCAATGCCCGCAGCTCGATCAGGGGCTCGCCATGCTGCTGCAGGATCTGCACGACCACGGATTGCTGGAGACGACAATCGTGTGGTGTTGCGGCGAATTCGGCCGCGGCCCGAAGGTCGATTGGCAGCCGCCGTGGAATGGCGGCCGGAACCACTATGGCAACGTGTTCACCGCGCTGGTGGCGGGCGGCGGTTTCAAGGGCGGGCAGGTGGTCGGCGGCTCCGACAAGCGCGCGGAGGAAGTGAAGGATCGACCGGTGTATCCCGTGGATTTGCTCGGCAGCATTTACGCGCTGAGCGGCATCGATGCCAACGCGAAGTTGCCGCATCCGATGGGCGCCGAAGCCCACGTGCTGCCCGCGGCGGCCGAGGGCGCGAAATCCGGCGGCCTGCTGACGGAAATCATGTGATGAAAGGCAATCGGAAAACCGGGCTTGCGGTAGCGGCGCTCTGTGAGCGCCGGTCATGCGTCGTCGGCGGTCATAGACCGCCGCTACAATCGATCGGCTTGCTTTTCGCGGCGCTCGCATTGGCTGCTAGCGCCGTCGCGCAACCCAGACCCTACATCGGCTACACCTATCCCGCCGGCGGCCAGCAGGCGACAACCGTCCAGGTGAAGCTGGGCGGGCAGGCGCTCGATGACGTCAACGGCGTGCTCATCACCGGCGACGGCGTCACGGGCCGGATCGTCGAGTACTACCGCAAGCTGGGTCCGCAGGAGATTCAGGTGTTGAACGAACAACTCCGCGAGCTGAAGCGCGCGGCGGCGCCCGCGGCCAAACCCCTCGCGCCCAAGACCGCGCTCGACGAAGCCGCGAAAATGTCCGCGGCCACCGCGCAACTTTCGTCGGCTGGCGCAGCGCAGGACAACTCGACGCAAAGCCGCATCGCGAAAATCGAGTACCGCGTGCGCGAGTGGGTCCAGGTGCCGGCGTGCGCCTCCATCTCGGGCATCGCCATGGCCGAGATCACGATTTCGCCGGAGGCCGCGCCCGGCCCGCGCGAACTGCGGTTGATGACGCCCCGGGGGATTTCGAACCCGCTGGTGTTTCACGTCGGCCAGTTGAACGAATACAGCCGCAAGCCGATGCGCACGGCGAATATTCAGATTCTGGGCAAGGAGGTACTCGCGCTGCGCAAGCGTCCGCCCGAAGAGGCCGAGGTGCGCATCGATCTGCCGTGCACCGTCAACGGCCAGATCGCGTCGGGCGAGGTCAATCGCTACCGGTTCACCGGACGCAAGGGCGAGCGGCTCGTGCTTTCGACGCAGGCGCGGCAGTTGATTCCGTTCATCGCCGACGCGGTCCCGGGCTGGTTCCAACCGGTCCTCGCCCTCTACGACGCGCAGGGCCGCGAGCTGGCGTACGCCGACGACGATCGCTTCAAACCCGACCCGGTCATCTTGTATCAGCTTCCCGAAGACGGCGAGTATGTGTTTGCGATCCAGGACAGCATCTTCCGCGGCCGCGAGGATTTCGTCTACCGGATCACCGCCGGCGAGCTGCCTTTCGTCACGAGCATCTTTCCGTTGGGCGGTCCCGTCGACGGCGCCCTGCCGCCGAACATCGCGGGCTGGAATCTCGGCGGGGCCGGCATCGGCTGGTCGTACGACTCAGCCGCCCGCCTGCCGCTGGCCAGTGCCCACTGGATGGGCTGCGAGTCGAATCGCGTGCCGTTCGCCCTGGGCCGGCTGCCGGAGGAGATGGAGCGCGAGCCGAACAACACCGTCGCAAATGCCCAGGCGGTCACGTTGCCGCTGATCGTGAATGGCCGGATCGAGCGAACGGGAGACACCGACGTTTTTGCGTTCACCGGAAAGGCGAACGACCGGATCGTGGCGGAGGTGCAGGCCCGCCGGCTCGACTCCCCCCTGGACTCGGTGATCAAGCTGACGGATGCCGCGGGCAAGGTGCTCGCGGTCAGCGACGACCACGAGGATTTGGGCGCCGGCGTGAACACGCACCACGCCGATTCGGTTTTCCTCGCGCAGCTGCCGGCCGACGGCACGTACTTCGTCCACCTCGGCGACACGGCCCATCAAGGCGGGCCCGAGTATGGCTACCGGCTGCGCATCAGCGCGCCGCAGCCGGATTTCGAGCTGCGGGTCGTGCCCTCGAGCATCAGCCTCGCCGTCAACACCACCGCGGCGGTGACGGTGTACGCGGTGCGGAAGGAAGGTTTCACCGGTCCGATCAAACTGGCGCTGGACCAGGCACCCTACGGTTACTCGGCCAATCCGGTGACGCTGGCGCCGAACCAGACATCGATTCGCTTCTCGTTCAAAGCCGCGCCCTCGGCGCCGAAGGAGTCGGTGAAACTCTCGATTGTCGGCACGGCGAAGGCCGGCGAGCAAATGCTCGTCCACGAAGCCGCGCCGGCGGAGGATCGCATGCAGGCCTTCCTGTGGCGGCACCTCGTGCCGGCCGCCGAATTGCGCGTGCTGGCTTTCGATCCGCGCGTGCCGATCCCACCGAAGCGCGTGCCGCGCCCGCGCGCGCCCGCCCTCGTGCCGGCGGCCGCGATGGTCGCTGCGGTTGCCGTCGCGACCCCGGCGCCCAATTCGCTGCCAGCGGTCTCGCCGGCGCCGAGCGTTGTCCCGGCCACCGCGCCGAAACCGAAATTCACCAAGCAACAGATCGTCGGCCGGCTGCGGATGCTGAAGCTTCTCTACGAAGAAGGCCTGCTGACCGACGACTTCTACGACGGCAAGGTCGCCGAGTGCGACACGCCGCAGTAAGGCTGCGCCGCGGTCTGGAGCGCATTGGAGGCGTGGCGATCGGCGCTGTCCCGCGTTTGCATCGAGCCGCGTGGCGTGGCGGCGGGCGGTCCCGCCCGCCGGTTTCGTGGACGAGGTGAGAGTCCGACTGAGATTCGTCTCGAAAGGCCGGCAGGCGGGGACGCCTGCCGCCACTCTCGCGAGAGGTCCGTCAGCTCTCCGGCTTCAATTCGCGGTAGAGCCGCGCGCGCGAGTAAGTCCACCAGCGCTTGGCGGTGCCCTCCGGCACGCCCATCGCGGCGGCGGCCTCCTCGAGCGTGAGTCCGCCGAAATAGCGCAGCTTCACCAGTTCGGCCTTCTGCGGCTCCTCGACGGCAAATTTTTCCAGTGCTTCGTGCACCGCGAGCAACTGGTCGTCGGCCCGATCGAGATCGGCGACGAATTCGAGCGCCGCGGCGTCGACCCGCTGCTGGTCGCCGCCATGACGGCGGGCGCGGCGGCGGCGCGCGCGATCGATCAGGATGCGGCGCATCGCCTCGGCGGCTGCGCCGAAAAAGTGGGCGCGATTTTCCCAGCACGGTTGTTTGTCGCCACCGAGCCGCAGCCACGCTTCGTGGACGAGCGCGGTCGGTTGCAAGGTTTGCGCGGCGGACTCGCGGCTCATCTTCGCGGCGGCCAGCTTCCGCAGTTCCTGATAGACCAACGGCAGCAACTCGTCGGCGGCGCGCTGATCACCGCGCTCGATTCTTTGCAACAGGAGGGTGACGTCACTCATGGCGGCTGGAAGCAGGGGGCTGGAGGGCCGGAGGGGTCGGCGCTGGTCTGACGGCGCCACCATGCAAGGCGCGCGGCGCGGTGCAACGCTGGAAGCGCGCGCGTGGGCTGCCCGGTCGCCTCTCAGTTTCTTGCATCGCGGTGTGGTTGCGCGCTGGTCGCGCAACGCGCTGTGGGCGCACCGGACCGGCTATTTGTTCGGAACCGCTGCCGCGAGCCGCTGGGCGATGTCGGCCGGATTAAAAGGCTTGCGGAAAAAACCCACGGCGCCCGCCTCGGTCGCTTCGACCGAATAATCCATCTGGTCCGAACCACTCATCAGCCACACCGGCATCGGCCGGCCGCGATGTTCGGACATCGCGCGCAATTCCCGACACAGATCGAGGCCGGTCTTGTCGCCAATCTGCAGATCGGTGAACACCGCGTCCACCTGCCCGCGGCCCGCGAGTTCGAGCGCGCTCGCGCTGTCGCACGCGGTCACCGGTTGGTAACCCCAGATCCGCAAGAAGTCCGAAAGCATGACGCGAATGACTTCGCTGTCGTCGACGACAAGCACCGTGGGAGGCTGGCCCATGTCTCAGCCTGTGAGTCGACGGCAGCACGGTGCAATGCTGATCGCTGCGTTACGGCGAGTTGTTTCGCGAACCCGGCATCGTGGTGCAGAAAAACACTTGCATCGCCGTCACCGCATCGCCCGCGGGCGAACCGCCTAGAAAAAGCTGGTGAACGGCGCCCGATTATCGCGCGCGAAAGCGCTGGTGGTGCCCGGCATTTCGGTCAGCTCGTTCCAGGTGTTGATCCGGTGGTAGCCATAGCCGGTGCCGGATTGTGGCGTAGGTCCCCCCGCCGATCCGACGTTCGCGAGTTGCACGTCGTAATGCATCGCACAGGAACTGGCGAGCGTCACCAACCCGCCGACGAAAGCGCCATAGACGCCACCGGAACCCGAGACGCTGATTTCGCCGTTGGCGGCGTAAACCGTCCCCTTGAAGGCGGAACTGCCCCCGATATTGATGGCCTGGGCGGCGCCGCCCGATGGCTTGGTGCCCCAAATGCCGAGCTTGGTGGGGGATGTCTGGTTGTTCACCAGGCCGGAACCGCCGATGTCGATGGTGCCGGGGCAGTAGAGGTTCAGTGAGGGATTGAGCGTGGCATTGCTGCTGATCGCGAGCGTAGCTGAACCACTGATACTGGTGTTTCCGGTCACGATGATGTCGACGGGTCCATTGATGTTGACCGCATTCGAACCACCGATGCTCAGGGCGCCGACGGTGTAGAGATAACGGCCGTTGGTGCCGGCGGTGTCCCCGGAGCGTGGCAGGCTCCCCGAGCTGTAGGTCGCTCCCAATGAGATCGCGGTGCCGGTCGGCGCGCTGGCGTCGGTGAGATTGGCGTTGAAGTCGGTGCGCACGTGCGTCGGATCGACCAACGGCGTGGCCGGCGACGTGGCACCATAGATCCGGCCGGTGCTGCCAACGCTGGGTTGTGCACCGGCGGTCGCAACGTAGCCATAAATGTCCGCCGAGGACGTGACCTGGACCGTGGCATTCGTCGCGACGGTCGCGTGGTCGTTGCGATTGGTTGCGGGGTTGTACAAGCCGAGCGTCGAATCGTAGCCGTCGATCAAGGCCGTGCCGGAAAACGTCACGTTGCCGCGCGACACGATGCTGTTGCCCCAAATCCGCGCCGGGCCCGCGCTGGTCACGCGCAGTTGCTTCACGATGCGCGGCTGATTCGGGATCGTGACCACGCCGGCCGCGATGATGGTCGGCGTCGCGGTGGCGGCCGCGTCGATTCGGATGTAAATGGCGCCCGTCGCCTGCTGGAAATTGAAGCCGCTGGTGATCGATTTCTGGTAATCGGTCGTGCTGCCGCTGACGAGCTGCCAGCCGTTGGCGCTGGTGATGGTGTTCGTGTTCGCCGAGAAGAGTCCTTCCTCGATCCCGGCCTCGGCGAGGTTGAGCGCGACCGATTGGAAAAACGAGCGGGTCGCGAGTTTCGCCTCCTGGGCGGAGCGGAACAGGAATCCCGACGCAATCACGGCCGTGACGGCGGCGAGCACCAGCACGGTGATGACCGCGCTGCCGCGTTGGTGGCGCCATTGAACCGGCCCGGGGCGAAGCGGTGCCGTCGAACCGGCGGTGGAGAACATGTCGGGTTGCCGGAGCATCAGTGCGTCGTCGATTTTGCGCGCATCGTGAATTGCGCGGAGATGACGTATTCCGAGGTGAGGCTGGAGGCGACGAGTCTCAGCATGCGCAGGCTCAGCTGGACCTGCTTCACCTCGACGAGGCTCGTGGTCTCGACGTTGTTGCCGTTCGCGTAATAGAACGCGAAGGTCTGCACATCGCGCGCGAAGGTCTTGGTCGAAGTCGTGTCCTGTCGCGTGACGGTGCCGCCGGCGCTGTCGTAATCCCACACCACGTCCTGCGTGGTGGTGCCGGCGAGGTTGGTGGGGACCGTGAGGGTCAACGACGTCGCGGTGAAGTTAGTCACATCCGTCGCGCCGCGCAGGTCCGCGCCGAGTTTCTCGAGCAGCTTGCGCGCCTGGGCGTTCATGTCGCCGTAGTTCTGCAGCGAACGATCGCCGCGCGCGATGAAGACGTACGAGGTGAGCAGCGCGAGCGTCAACAGCATGACCAGAGTCAGGGAGATCAGCAGCTCGAGGAGCGAGAAACCGGCCGGAGGTTTTCTCTCCGGGCGGAGCCCCCGAATTCCGGCAATCCGGAATTCCGGTCGACCGGCATTTCGATTAAGGCGCCCAGCCGACATAGTAGTAATCAGTGAGCCCCTTTTCGCCGAAATACGTCGTGAGACTACGGGAAAAGGGCACCTTGTTTTCGGACCATGAGACGGTGAGCGTGACCGAGATCTTGCCGAGCTGGGTCGCCGACGACGTTACCAGCGTGGAGAAATTGCCGGTCAGCGTGAAGCCGGTGGTGAAGGCCGATGCAAAGCGTTCGCTCGCCAGCGTGCTGGCGAAGTCCACCGGTTGCGATTGCGCGGCATAGTTCTTGAGGTCGGCGAAGTTTCGCAGCCGCAGATCCTCCATCACCGATTGCGCGATCTGGCTCGCAAGCGTGACCATCCGCGCGTGGCGCGTGAAACCGTACGATTGGGAGAGCGCGGTCAGGCTCGACATGATGACGAATCCGAGCAGCACGGCGGCGATCAGCACCTCCGACATCGTCATGCCGCGGCGGTCGCGCCGAAAACAACGGCGCGACGGGGTGCGAAACGCAGCTGGGCATGCGCGCGACATCAAGACGTCAGTGTGGGAAACTCCCGTCAGGGTGCCAGCGCCTATTGTGCGCTGTCCAAGGAGGAAAACCGCGTACGGCTGCGTACTTTCCGACTCCCGGGTGTCAATCAGCGGCGATCGGGGCAGCGGTGGCGGCGAGTCTGGCCTCGGCGCGCGTCACCTGCGCATCGACCACGATGGTGGTCACCATGTCGGAGCCGACGTTGGTCATGGTGCGCGTCATGTCGAGGATGCGGTCGGCACCGAGCACGATGCCGATGCCTTCGGGGGGAATCCCGAATGTCGCGAGCAGGCCGGCGATGAGCGGCAGCGAGCCGCCGGGAATCCCGGCGACGGCCACGGCGCTCAGGACCGACAGGAGCAGCAGCGTAATTTGCGCGCCGGCCGAAAGATCGACGCCAAACACCTGCGCGACGAAGAGGACCACGCAGCCTTCGTACAGGGCGGTCCCGCTCATGTTCATGGTCGTCCCCAGCGGCAGCACGAAACCGGCGACGCTCGGTTGCAGCTTCAACGTTTCGCGCGCGCAGGCGAGCGCAGTGGGGAGCGTCGCGTTGCTCGAGCTGGTCGAGAAGGCCGTGATCAGGACCGCGCGCATATCCTTCCAGACCTGCATCGGGCTGCGGCGGGCCCAGAACTTGATCCAAAGCGACATCGTGCCGAAGAGATGCAGCAACAACACCGTCACGCAGCCGATCACGAAAACGCCGAGGGCAATCAGGATATCGATGCCGATTTTCACGATGACGCTGTAGATCATCGCCGGGACGGCATACGGGGCGAGGCGCAGCGCGAAATCCACGATGCCGGTCATGAGCTCGGTGATCAGGTCCAGGGTCTCCTGCAGTTTCTGCCGTTTCTCGGGGGCAAGCTGCGTGCCGACGGCCCCGACCAGGATCGCGAACAGAATCAGCGGAAGGACGTCGCCGATGGTGGTCTTGGTCTGGCCCACCACCGCGCCGAAAAGATTTCGCGGCATGAACATCTCGACCAAAGTGGCGAAATTCATCTGCGGCGCCGCGGCGCCGGACGCCACGTGCTTTTCGGCGGCGCCCCCGAATTCCGCCAGCAGACGCGCCTTCGCCGTCGGGTCGAGGTGATCGCCGGGCTGAACGACGTTCATCATCAGCAGACCGAGGGCGACGCCGATCGCCATGTTGAGGAAGAACAGGAGAAACGTCCGCCCGGCCAGCGGGCCGAGGCGATCGAGCCGGCCGAGCTGCAACACGCCGCCGGCGAGCGACGAGAAGACCAGCGGGATCACCACGAAAAACAAAATCCGCAGGAAGATCTGGCCCAACGGATCGAGCACCGCGGTCGAGAACTTGCGCATCGCCGGCAGGACATCGGGCACGAAGTGACCGACGACGAGCGTGAGGACGCCCGCGATGACGCCGAAGACGAGACCCAGCAGGATGCGGTTCGCGAGTGGGCGGTTGGTCTCGGCCATGTTTGTGGCGAGGCAAGGAGTGTTGAGCGCAACTGGCAAAGCGGAAATGACATCTCGCTGCGCGAGGGACCAGGAAGGGACCAAGGGACTAGGGACCAAGGGACCAAGGGACCAGGGACCAAGGGACGACGGACCAAGGGACTATGATCGACTTGTGAATCGGGGGTGCTGCGCGATGATGATCCCATGACCGAAGTGGGGTTTACTGGTGTCGTTTTGGCCGGCGGTCGGTCGAGCCGCATGGGGCGGGACAAGGCCTTGCTCGAGGTGGGCGGCATGCCGTTGTGGCAGCGGCAGCGCGATCTGTTGTCGGCGGCCGGCTCGGGGGAGATCTTTCTGTCGGTGCGCCCCAGCCAGAATTGGGCGCGTGACGCGCATGGCTACTCAGGTGTGGTGTACGATGCCATGCCTTTGTGCGGACCCTTGATGGGCATCACGGCGGCGCTCGAACAGGCCACGCATGCCTGGCTCGCGGTACTGGCCATCGATCTGCCGGCGCTTCCGGCGCGATGGTTCAGGGAACTGCAACCACTCTGTGCACCGCGCATGGGTGCAGTGGGCCGTCGCGGCGATCGTTTCGAACCGCTCGCGGCGATCTATCCGCGCGAGTTCAGGTGGCTCGCCTGGGATGCGATCGGCCGCAGCGAATTTGCGCTGCAGCCGCTGCTGCGGCTGGCGGCCGAGCGCGGCTTGTTGCGGGTCCGCGAAATCAGCGACACGGAAGCGGAGTGGTTCGCGAACTGGAATGAGCCCGCGAACGCGCCGGGATCGCGCGTTCGGTCTTAACGGCATCGACAAGGTCGCAAGTAAATCTGCTGCCTTGGGTTTGGTCTCGGGTCCTTGGTCCCTGGCCCCGGGTCTCTCAGAGGCGAAGCCTCATCCTACGCATACCGATCTTCCGTCCAGGGGTCCGCGGTATTCGAGTAACCGCGCACCTCCCAGAATCCGAGTTTGTCCTCGGCGAGAAACGTGATGCCGCGGACGAACTTCGCGCCTTTCCACGCGTAGAGTTTGGGAATGATCACTCGCGCCGGGCCGCCGTGTTCTCGCGGCACCGGCTGGCCTTCAAAGCTCGTCGCGATCAACACGTCGTCATCGAGGCATTTTTCGAGCGCGACATTCGTCGAATAGCCATCGTAGCTGGTGAAGTAGACGAAATTCGTCTCCGGCCTCGGTCGGGCGAGTTCATACAGCGTGGTGAAGGCGACGCCCCCCCAGCGGCAGTCGTACTTGCTCCAGGTCGTCACGCAGTGGAAGTCGCTGACGTCGTCGACTTGGGGCAGCGCGTTGAACTGCGGCCAGTCGAACTCGACCGGGTTTTCGACCACGCCGTCGATTTTCAGTCGCCAGTCGGTAAGCGGGATCTCCGGCTGGACGCCCAGGTCGAGGACCGGAAAGCCGTCGGTGAGTTTTTGCCCGGGCGGCAAACGATCGCGCGAGGGCACCGCGCGCGCGGCGACGCCCCGCGCCTTCTGCTTCTCGGCCCATTGCTGTTTCGCCGCGATATACCGCTCCTTCGACATGCGGCGCAGCGTACGTTCGCCGGTGGCGTGGTCAACCTGACCGCGCGGTTGTGCCGCCGACCACCCGGTCGAATGATGGGTTGGCATCGGAATGCGAATCGAGGTCGCAACCAATGCCGCCAAGGCATTTGCTTAACCGCGGACTACCTGGCGCGGCGAAGCCGCAACCAAAACCCAATCCCCAATCCTTTGAACAAAAGGCAACAAAGGGAACGAAGGCCCCGGAGTCTTCGTTCCCTTTGTTGCCTTCTGTAATATTTTCCCATTTGAAGATGCGCACAGGAAAACAGCAGGTTCAGAGATAGTATTGCGACCTTTTCCGAGACTGCGCTCGGAAAAAGTGGTTCGCCTGCGGCGAACAGCCGTGCTCCGGATTTTGGAGGGACGGCCTCCGCGCCGTCCGCTTCCGAGCCATTGACCGCAAACGGCCCGCACGGAGGCGGGCCCTCCAGGCGCTGGTCTCGTTACGACAAACATGTTGGTCTCTGGGTGCGAATAGCTACGCGGAGCCCGCGGAACGCCGGAATTTCGTCTGCCCTGATCCGCGTGATCAGCGTGATCCGCGGTTACAAAATCCGCGGTTCCAGAATTGCCGGAAGCGCGAACGATCCGCGGGCAATCGTCGCGGCAAGGCGATATGGACTGCAGTTTCGCGACATGAAGCCGTTCCTGCCGGGAGGTGACTGCCTAGACATGATCTTCCGCGGCCAGCGCCTGTTCGACGGATTTCCGTCGCCGGAGGTAATACAGCATCATGCCGCCCTGGAAAAACAGCGAGGCCACCGCGAGCACGCTGTAGGTGAGACGGTTGAGCACACGCAGGTAGTTCTCGATCGACATGTGCCATTGCGCCGCGCCCGCCGCGAGGAGCGCCTGCAGTTGCTCGGGCATCGGTGGCATCTCGACGAGCCACAGCCGAACGGCGCAGTAAACGAAAATGACGAGGAGCAGGAACGGCTGGCTCGCGATCAGCCAGTTCATGCCGCGCGGGTCGGCCTGGCGCAGCAGCGCGGCGCCGTGCAGTTCGACGGCGCCGGCCCCCGCCGCCAGCAAGCCGATGGCGGCAAATGGGAAATGGCCGGCCGACGCGGCGACGAGTGCGAAAATGGTGCCCAGCACGAGCGCACCGGTGCCGTCGAGTTTCGCCAGGCGGAGGACGCGCGCCAGGGCGACATCGGGCAGGAGCGGTGGTTGCTGCATGGGAAGGGAAAGTGAGAGTGAAGGTGAAAGTGGATTCAAGCAGCGTCATCGTTATGGTTTCCGCCACCTTCCCGGTCACTTTCCCTTCCCGCTCCCTTCCGCTTGAGTCCCTTTCCTTTCCGTCTCGAGTTTCCACCCGAATTGCCGATCAGCGTTCGCGCCGAGGAGATCACCGCCGCCATCCAGGCGAACCAGGTGGTGATTCTCGCCGGCGAAACCGGGTCGGGCAAGACGACGCAGATTCCCAAAATGTGCCTTGCCGCGGGCCGCGGCTCGCAGGGGAGGATCGCCTGCACGCAGCCGCGGCGCGTGGCCGCGCTGTCGATCTCGCGTCGCGTCGCCGAGGAAATGAACGTCGAGTGGGGCCGCGAGGTCGGCTGCAAGATTCGGTTCAACGACCAGACGACGGCGAGCACGGTGATCAAGTTCCTCACCGACGGCATGCTGCTTGCAGAAGTGCAGGGCGATCCGCTGCTGCGCGAGTACGACACGATCATCATCGACGAGGCCCACGAACGCTCGCTCAACATCGACTTTCTCCTCGGGCACCTGCGGACGCTGCGGTTCAAGCGGCCCGAGCTGAAAATCATCATCACCTCGGCGACGATCGACACCGCGGCGTTCAGTGCGGCATTCGAGCCGGCGCCGGTGATCCTCGTCGAAGGCCGGACGTTCCCGGTCGAGGTCATCTACGCGCCGCTCGACGAACTCGGGCGCGATTACAGCGAAAACGACGAGTACGAGGAAAAGGAGGATGCCAGCGCGGTCGCCTCGGCGAAAGCGGAGGCGCTGCATTACATCGACGGCGCGGTCGAGGCGGTCGAGCGCATCGTGCGCGAGAGCCAGCGCGGCGATGTGCTCGTGTTTCTGCCTGCGGAGCGCGACATTCGCGAAGTCCGCGATTTGCTCGAAGGCCGGCGCGGGCGTGACGTCGAACTCGTGCCGCTGTTCGGCCGCCTTTCCAACGCGGAACAGCAGCGCGTGTTCGCGCCCACGCCGCGGCGCAAGATTGTCCTGGCGACGAACATCGCCGAGACGTCGCTGACGATTCCCGGCATCCGCTTCGTCGTGGACACCGGGCTGGCGCGGATCAGCCGGTACGCGCCCCAGGCGCGAACGCGGCGGCTGCCGATCGAGGCGATTTCGCAGTCCAGCGCCGATCAGCGGAAGGGGCGCAGCGGGCGCGTGGCCGAAGGCGTGTGCATCCGGCTGTATTCAGAAAAGGACTATCTCGAGCGGCCGCGGTTTACGCAGCCGGAAATCCAGCGCGCCAACCTGGCGGACGTGATCCTTCGGCTGAAGGCGTTCGGGCTCGGCGACATCGAGCGTTTCCCGTTCATCAACATGCCGGCGACCAAGGCAATTCGCTCCGGCTATGCGCTCCTGGAGGAACTCGGGGCGCTGCAGCCGCTGGCCGGAAGCCCGGAATTCCGGAAATCCAGCAGTCCGGTGGAAACCACGATCTCATCGGCTGCAGTGAGAGCCGAGTCGGCCAGGCGCGAAACGGAATCGCGACCGGACGCCCCGGACCGAGCCTCCGGATTTCCGGAATTCCGGACTTGCGAGCTCACGCCGATTGGCCGGGAGCTCGCCCGGCTGCCCGTGGACCCGACGGTCGGTCGAATGATTCTGCAGGCGCGCGCGGAGAAGGCGCTGCGCGAGGTGCTGGTGATCGCGGCCGGCCTCTCGATCCAGGATCCGCGCGAGCGCCCGATGGACAAACAGCAGCAGGCGGATGCCGCGCATCGCCGGTTCGTCCACCCCGATTCCGATTTCCTGACGCTGCTCAACATCTGGGACACCTATCACGAAGAGGTCGAGACGATGAGCCAGGCCAGGCTCCGGCGTTTTTGTCGCGACCACTTCCTGAGTTATCCGCGCATGCGCGAGTGGCGCGACGTGCATGCCCAACTGGCGGAGGCCATCACCGGCGCCGGCAGCGACGCGGCCGGTCCGAGGATCGCCTCCGCATTCCATGGACTGAAGACGATCGATAGCCGGTCGACGGCATTTGGCACACCGCCCTATTGCGCGATTCATCGCAGCATCCTGGCGGGACTGCTGAGCAACGTCGGCTACCTCGACGAGGAAAACGGCGGCTACAAGGCGACGCACGATCGCAAGGTGGCGTTGTTCCCGGGCTCGGTGCTGTTTCGCCGCCAGGAGCGGAAGCGGCCCGCTGCTCCCACCAAGCCGTCCGCCTCCTCGGCACCCGCCAAGCGGATGCCGCGCTGGATCATGGCGTCGGAAATGATGGAAACGACGCGGCTGTACGCGCGCACCGCGGCGCGCGTCGAGCCGCAGTGGGCGCTGGAACTCGGTGCGCATGTCGTGCGGGTGGCGCACAGCGAGCCGTTTTGGGACGAAGCCAAGGGTCGCGTGCTCGTGCGGCAGCGCACGCGTTTGTATGGGCTCGAACTGGAGAGCCGCGCCGTCAGCTACGGGAAGATCGATCCGGGGCGCGCGACGGAGATTTTCATTCGCGAGGGCCTGGTGAACGACACGATCCCGTTTCCGCTCGACTTCCTGGCGCATAACCGCGCGGTGCGCGAGAAGCTCGAGGACCTGCTGACGCGCGCCCGCGACAGCGGATACCTCAACCTCGACGAAGCGGCGTATCGGTTTTATGCAGACAGGCTGCTGGCGGAGGGTGGGGCCGGCTCGGAGAGCCAGCCTGGGTTGACGCCGCCAAATCGCGCGGTAACTCAGGCCGGCTCGGAGAGCCAGCCCCACCTTGCCATCTCCTCGGTCGCCGAGCTGGTTGACCTCGTCCGCGAACGCCGCGGGGCGGAGCCGCGTTTCCTGATGATGGCGCCGGAAGACCTGCGCGACCCGGAAACGATCCGCTACGATGCGCAGGCTTTTCCGGGGGCGCTGCCGATCGAGAATCGGGCGTTGCCGCTGAATTACGCCTACAAGCCGGGACAGGCCGACGATGGCGTGACGCTCGACGTCAACGTGCGCGAAGCCGAGGCGCTGACGCCGGCGGCGCTGGATTGGGCGGTGCCGGGGCACCTCGAGCCCAAGGTCGAACATTATCTGCGCGCGCTGCCGAAAGAGCTGCGGCGCGGCTTCGTGCCGTTGGGCGAGACGGCCAGGAACCTCGCGACCCAGCTGGCGTCGCGCCACCGGCTGACCGGCGGTCGCGAAACGCTGACCGCGGCTCTGGCCGCGGCGATAGCGGACCGATTCCGAGTGCAAATCGATCCGGCGGTCTGGACCGACAAGCCAGCGCCCGATCATTTGCGGGTGCGCGTTCGCGTGGTGGATGCGAGTGGCAAGGAGATCGTGGCGAGTCGGGAACTCGCGGAAATCCACGCCGCCCTGGTGTCGCAATCCCGCGAGGCCAGCGTGGCCGTCGCGCACGAAGATCCCGCGGCATGGCGGGCGGCCCGGGCGAAATGGGAGACGCCGGAGCAGACGACGTGGACCTTCAGCGCGATGCCGGAGCGCGTGCTCGTGGCAGAGCAGGGTGGGGCGCCCGTCTATGCATTTCCCGGCTTGCAGGGCGGCCGCGAAGGCGTGGCGCGACGATTGTTCAAGGCGCCGGATGAGGCCGCTGCGGCCACCCGGCGCGCCATCGCCGCGCTGCTCGAGCGACAGCTTGGTCACGACCTCATGTGGACGCAGCGCGACTTGCGGGCGATGCATGAACTCGGTCCGCTGGCCGCGCCGCTCGGACCGGTGGACGAGTTGCAGGAGCAGGCGTTCGTCGCAATTCGGAGGTGGGTCACCGAGCGGCCGGTTTCACCACTCGACGCCGAGACGTTCGCGACCGTGCTCGAGCGGGCGAAGACGGATCTGCGTGGGTTGGTGCCCCGGTGCGTGGACCTGTTGCGCGAAATTCTCACGCTGCGCAACGAGCTGCTCGTGTTGCCGGGCGCGCCGCCGACGCTGGTGCGCGACGTCGAGGCGCTTGTGCCGGCGGACTTCCTCCGCCGGACGCCGTTCGCGCGACTGGCACATTTCCCACGGTACTTGAAAGCGATGAAACTGCGCGCCGAGCGGGCGCGCAAGAATCCCGCGAAGGACGCCGAGCGCATCGCGCAGATTGCGCCGTATGAAAAAGCGCTGGCGGCGGTGAGTGGGGTGCCGGTGGGCGGGGCGGACGCGCTGCGCAAGCCGCCGGGCGGGGGCCCCCGGCCCAACGTCGCTCCGGCTGCAGTCGATGCGTTTCGGTGGTTGCTGGAGGAGTTTCGGGTGAGCCTCTTCGCCCAGGAACTCGGCACGGCCGAACCGGTTTCGACGGTGAAACTCGACCGCGCGCTGGCCGCGATGCAAAGCGGCAGCAAGCCGACCGCCGAGCCGACGGCGATGCCGCGAGCGCCCAAGCCGATCGTCGCCGCGCCGGTGGTCGAAAAGAAGATCGCGCCGATCAAGAACCTGAACGCGCTCGACAAACTCTTTGGCCGTTAGACCGGCGGGGCCGACGATCGCCTGCGGCGATCCATCGGCGCGCTCACACCTGCTCGATCGTATCCGGCAACTCGTTGCGGTCGTCGGGTTGCCGCGGGAAGTGTTGCGCGAGGAGGGCGCCGGCCCGTTCGATTCCGAGCACCAGCCCCTCGGTGAACTCTCCCGCCTTAAACCGCTCGCTCATCGCGCTGGCGAGCTCCTGCCAGAAGGCGTCGCCGCATTTCTCGTGGACACCTTGATCCCCAATGACCGCGAAATTGCGCGACGAGGGCGCGACTAGGATCAAGACACCGTTGCGCGCGGCGGTCTTCGTCATGCCGAGTCGCTCGAATTGTTTTTGGGCGGCGAGCACCGGTTCCTCCGTCCCGGCGTGCGAAACCACCACGCGGATCTCGCCGGAGGTCCGCTGCTCCGCCGCAGCAATCGCCGCGACCACGCTCTGGTCGTCGATTTTCACCATCTGCCTCCTGCGCCGCCGCCGCCGAAACTGCCACCGCCGCCGG
>Ga0080064_1002009_pt1 | contig 37185 bp, 35 predicted proteins | sample Subgrocontami54m_FD_69260 | JGI IMG/M metagenome (GOLD analysis project Ga0080064, IMG submission 69260) | Subsurface groundwater microbial communities from S. Glens Falls, New York, USA - GMW46 contaminated, 5.4 m (SPADES assembly) (version 2) ...
TTGGTCCCTATCTACCGTGGGCGTTGGAAGTTTGAGGGGGGCTGCTCCTAGTACGAGAGGACCGGAGTGGACGCATCCCTGGTGTACCGGTTGTCACGCCAGTGGCATTGCCGGGTAGCTAAATGCGGAAGCGATAACCGCTGAAAGCATCTAAGCGGGAAGCGTGCCCCAAGATGAGACTTCCCGGAGGCTTGACCTCCCTGAAGGGTCGTCCAAGACCAGGACGTTGATAGGCGGGATGTGCAAGGGCTGTGAGGCCTTCAGCTAACCCGTACTAATTGCCCGTGCGGCTTGACCCTATAACCGTGAGTGCCGGTGCGAAGCCCTAAGACGGCCAGCACCGCAGCGGTTGATTCGCGCTTGGTGAGTGAATCTCTTACCCGAATTGCTTCTTCCGGATCGCGGCTCGCGTCGTCGTGGCGAAATCGCCTGTCGACTTCGAGCCCAAGCTCAATCTGGCGGCGATAGCAGCCTGGAACCACGCCTTCCCATCCCGAACAGGACCGTGAAACGGGTTTGCGCCGATGATAGTGTGCCGTTTGCGCATGCGAAAGTAGGTTACCGCCAGGCCATACCGAAGAGCCCGGTCTCCGCGAGGAGGCCGGGCTTTTCCATTTTCGTGGAGATCACATGGACTTCGAATCCCTGCTCGGGCGCATGACTGCAGCGATCTGCCGCGGCGATGCCGACGGCGCCGCGTCCTGCTTCACGCCGGATGGCATCTATCACGACGGCTTCTACGGCGAATTCCACGGCCGCGCCGAGATCGTGCGCATGGTGCATGAGTTTTTTTACCGCGATGCGCGCGAATTCGAATGGCGCCTGTCTGGAGTGCTTTCCGACCGCCGCCTTGGTTATGCGCGTTACGAATTCTCCTACGTCTCCAAGATCGCCGGCAGCGAAGGCCGCCGCGTGGGCTTCTCAGGCGTCAGCTGCTGCGAGCTCGAGGGCGAGTTGATCCTTCGCTACGGTGAATTCTTCGAACGCGCTCCGGTGATGGCGAAGCTCGGGTTTGCCGACGAGCGCATCCTCAGGGCGGTCAAGCGCTGGGCTGAAACCTAGCGTCCGGCGGAGTCGCCCGGTTTCGGGCGCCCCTTGCAAGATCTGCCAGTACTGTATAAAAATACAGTACTCGTGGTGACCCTTCAGGACATTCTCCGCCGGCAGATGGTCTGGCGCGGCGGCGCTCCCTCTGCCGACACCGACCGGACGGTGCCGAGCGGGCTCGCGGTGCTCGATCGCGAATTGCCGGGAGGCGGCTGGCCGGTCGGCGCGCTTACCGAGATCCTCGTCGCGCACGAAGGCGTCGGGGAATTGCGGTGCTTGTTGCCGGCGCTGGCCGCGCTGACCCTCGATGGCAAACGCGTCACCTGGCTGGCGCCGCCTTATCTGCCCTACGCGCCGGCGCTGGCTGCAGCCGGGGTGAATCTCGAACACCTGGCAGTGGTACGGACGCCGCTCCGGCGTGATGCGCTATGGGCGGCCGAACAGGTGTTGCGCGCCGGCAGCTGCCATGCGCTGCTCGCGTGGCTGCCGGCGACGGGTTACGTGGAACTGAAACGGCTCGCGGTGGCTGCCGAAGCGAGCCCCGGGTTCACGATTCTGTTCCGGGCTCCTCGGGCGGCGCACGAAAACTCTCCCTGCCGCCTGAGGATTGCGCTCGAAGCGAATGGCGGACAGCTCACCGCCAGGATTCTAAAGCGCCGCGGCGCGCCGCTCGGCACGTCGCTCAGCATTCCGGTGAAGACAGCTTTCCGTGTTCTGGATCGGACTCCATTTCCCGCCCCTGCCGCTCGAAGCCCTGCTGCGCGGCCACGACCCCAGCCGGTGGCGTGACCGGCCTTGGGCGGTGATCGAAAACCGCTCGACGCTCGCATGCAACGCGGCTGCCAAGGCGTCGGGCGTGACGCCGGGGCTGTCGCTGGCGGCTGCGAGAGCGATTGCGCCTGCGCTGCGCACCGTCTCTCGCAACCGGCGCGCCGAGCAGGAAACTCTCGAGGGCATCGCGGCCTGGCTCGGCCGATTCACGCCGCGTGTCTCACTTGAGGCGCCGCAGCAGCTTGCGGCGGAAATGGCCGGAAGCCTGCGCCTCTTCGGCGGCCTGCGGCAACTCGAACGACGGCTGCGCTCGGGGCTGGAGGCGCTCGGTTTCACCGTGCAGCTGGCTTTTGCGCCGACCGCCCGGGCAGCGCTCTGGCGGGCGGCGGGTGGCGCTGCGGAACTCGACGATCTTCCAGTCGAAGTCACGGGTGCCGATCCGGGAATCCTCCGCCTGCTGCGCAACCTCGGCGTGAGCACGCTGGGTGAGTTGCTGCAATTGCCGCGCAACGGTGCGGCGCGCCGTTTCGGCCAGGGCCTGATCGACGATCTGGACCGTGCGCTCGGCAGGATTCCAGATCCGCGCTCGGCGTTCGTTCCACCGTCACGGTTTTCGGCACGGCTCGAACTGCCGGCGCAAGTCGCCGAAGCCGCAGGAGTGCTGTTCGCGGCACGTCGCTTGCTGGTGCAACTCGAAGGCGCGCTCATCGCGCGGCAGTCCGGAATCCGCGGCTTCGTTCTGTCGCTCGCGCATTGCGGCGCCCCGACGACGCGCCTCGCAGTCCCGTTCTCGAGAGCGTCGCGCGATGCGACGCACTTTGCCGCGCTGCTGCGCGAGCATCTGTCGAGACTCGAACTCGCGGCGCCCGTGGAGTCGATCCGCCTGGAAGCGGCCGGGTTCGAGCCGCTGCACGCAAGCACCACAGGGCTCTTTCACGATGCACGCGATACGGGCGAAGGCTGGACGCGACTGGTCGAGCGACTCTCCGCGCGCCTGGGGGAAAAGGCGATTCAGGGACTGGCGATCCGGGCCGAGCACCGTCCTGAACTGGCCTCGCGGGCCGTCGCGCTCGAATGCCTGCCTGGTTCCGGTGCGAACTCTCCACCGGTAGATCCGGCGCCGGAACAGCGGCCGCTGTGGCTGCTCGAAACGCCCCGCCGTCTTGCGGAGGACGAATTCGTCCTGCTGGCCGGTCCGGAGCGCATCGAGTCCGGCTGGTGGGACGGTGGCGAGGTGCGTCGCGACTACTTCATCGCGCGGACCGGGGACTCTTCTCTGGTGTGGATTTTTCGTGAGCGCGAAAGGGGCTGGTTCCTGCATGGCATCTTTGCCTGAGCTGCCTGCCTACGCAGAGCTTCATTGCGTCTCGAATTTCACTTTTCTGCGCGGGGCCTCGCACCCCGAGGAACTGGTTGCGCGCGCCGCGTCGCTCGGGTATTCGGCGCTCGCGATCACCGACGAATGCTCGTTCGCCGGCATCGTGCGCGCGCACGTGGCGGCGAAGAAGCACGGCTTGAAGCTGATCGCCGGGGTGGAAGCGGAACTCGTCGACGGACTGAAGGTCGCTTTGCTCGCGACCGACCGGCGTTCCTACGGCGCGATCGGCGCGCTGGTCACCGCCGGCCGGCGGCGTTCGCGCAAGGGCCGCTATTCGTTGACGCGGGAGGATCTCGCAGCAGCAAGCGGATCCGGCATGCTGGTGCTGCTCGTGACGGGACGCGAAGCGGAGCATGCGCTCGAATCGGGTACACGGGACCGGCTGGAGCGGGACGCACGCTGGATTGCGGCGCATTTCCCCGACCGTGCCTGGATCGCGGCCGAACTGCTGTGCGGCCCGAACGATCGGTTGCGGCTCGATGCGCTGCGCCTGCTCGGCCACGCGGCCGGTCTGCCGCTGGTGGCTGCGGGGGGCGTGCACATGCATGTGCGCTCGCGTCGCCGCCTGCAGGACGCATTGACCGCGATCCGCCTCGGGCGGCCGGTCTCCGAATGCGGCCATTCGCTTCATCCCAACGGCGAGCGTCACCTGCGGCTGCGCTCGAGGCTGGCGCAGCTCTATCCGCCCGAGCTGCTGGCGGAGACTCTGGAAGTTGCGCGGCGCTGCCATTTTTCGCTCGACGAGTTGAGTTACGAATACCCGGAAGAACTGGTGCCCGGGGGCGAGACGCCGGCCTCCTGGCTGCGCCAGCTCGTCGACCGGGGTTTGCGACGCAGGTTTCCTTCCGGCACGCCGCGCATGGTGCAGGAGCTGGTGAACCACGAGCTGGAGCTGATCGCCGAGTTGCGCTACGAGGCGTTTTTTCTCACCGTGCACGACATCGTGAGCTTTGCGCGATCCCGGGAAATTCTCTGCCAGGGGCGCGGTTCGGCGGCCAATTCCGCGGTCTGCTACGCGCTCGGCATCACCGAGGTGGATCCGGAACGGATGTCGATGCTGTTCGAGCGCTTCGTGTCGCGCGAACGCAATGAGCCTCCGGACATCGACGTCGACTTCGAGCACCAGCGGCGGGAGGAAGTGATCCAGTACCTCTATTCCAAATACGGACGCGAACGCACCGCGCTCGCCGCCACCGTGATCTGCTATCGGCCGCGCAGCGCGGTGCGCGATCTCGGCAAGGTGCTCGGCATGGGACTCGATGCGATCGAGCAGCTCGCCGGAACGCTTTCCTGGTGGGATGGCAAGGCGATGCTGCCGGAACGCCTGCAGCAGGCCGGCCTCGATCCGGGCGACCCGCTCGTATCGCGCCTGCTCGCGCTCGCCGCGGAGCTGATCGGTTTTCCGAGGCATCTCTCGCAGCATGTCGGCGGTTTCGTCATTTCCCGCGACGCACTCTCGGAACTGGTGCCGGTGGAGAACGCGGCAATGCCCGAGCGCACCGTGATCCAGTGGGACAAGGACGACCTCGACGCACTCGGCCTGCTCAAGGTGGACGTCCTTGCGCTGGGAATGCTGTCCGCGATCCGCCGCGGGCTTCAGATGGCCGGGCTGCGCATCGAAGAGGTGCCCCCCGAAGACCCGGCGGTCTACCGGATGATCCAGCAGGCCGACACGGTGGGTGTGTTCCAGGTCGAATCGCGTGCACAGATGTCGATGCTGCCGCGGCTCAGGCCGGAGCGTTTCTACGATCTGGTGATCGAAGTGGCGATCGTCCGCCCGGGCCCGATCCAGGGCGGCATGGTGCATCCCTATCTGAGGCGCCGGCAGGGGCTCGAAGCGGTGACCTATCCGAGCGAAGCCGTGAAGCAGGTGCTCGAGCGCACGCTCGGGGTGCCGATTTTCCAGGAACAGGTGATGCAACTCGCGATGGTCGCCGCCGGCTTCACGCCGGGCGAGGCCGATCGGCTGCGGCGATCGATGGCGGCGTGGAAGAGAAAGGGCGGGCTCGAGCACTTCGAGCAGCGCCTGGTCCGCGGCATGCTCGAGCGCGGCTACCGGCGGGAATTTGCCGAGGCGATCTACCGCCAGATCCTCGGCTTCGGAGAGTACGGTTTTCCCGAGTCGCACGCCGCGAGCTTTGCGCTGCTGGTCTACGTATCGGCATGGCTCAAATGCCATCATCCCGCGGCGTTTCTGGCGGCGCTCCTGAACAGCCAGCCGATGGGGTTCTACGCTCCGGCGCAACTGGTGCAGGACGCGCAGCGCCACGGCGTCGAGGTGCGTACGCCGGAGGCCTGCGTGAGCGACTGGGATTGCACGCTCGAGCGGCCGGCCGCCGCTTTTCCCGGCGGCGAGCGAAACGCCGGCGCTGCCGTCAGACTGGGAATGCGCATGATCAGCGGGTTTTCTGAAAGCGCGGCGCAGCGCGTGATCGCGTCGCGGCCGTTCCAGTCCGTGGAGGATCTTGCGCGGCGCGCCGGATTGAACCGCCGCGATCTCGCGCGCCTTGCCGACGGCGGCGCGCTGGCCGCGCTTTCCGGTCATCGGCGTCTGGCGCACTGGGCGACTGCGGGCGTGTCGCGAGGCGAGGGCGCACTGGCGTCGGTCCTGCTGCCGGAGGCGCCCGCGGCGCTTGCACCGCCCTCGGAGGGCGAGGGTATCGTGGCCGACTACGCCAGCCTCGGTTTGACGCTCGGGCGGCACCCGCTCGCGCTGCTGCGAACGCAGTTGCGCCGCCTGGGACTCTCGAGCGCCGAAGCGTTGCGCGCAATCCCGCACGGACGGCGTGCGCGAACCGCAGGCCTCGTCACCTGCCGCCAGCGACCGGATACCGCGAGCGGGGTCATCTTCCTGACACTCGAAGACGAGACCGGCAGCAGCAACGTGGTGGTCTGGCGCGACATTGCCGAGCGCCAGCGCCGCGAGCTGCTCGGTGCCCGGCTGCTCGGGGTGCAGGGCGTGATCGAGCGCGATGGCGAGGTCGTGCATCTGGTCGCGCATCGCCTCGTCGATCACAGCCGGCTGCTTGCAGATCGACTCGGACCGTTCGCCGTCCGATCGCGCGATTTCCACTGAGCGTCGACCGCAACCGCGACGCGCGAACGTCTTCGCTTCGTATAATGCGGTCGTCCAAGAAGCCTGCTGCTGCCGATGAACGAGCTCGAACCAGCCGTGGTCGTGACACGCGAGCTGGAACCGCTGATCCCGAATTTTCTCGCCAACCGGCGCAGGGATCTGGAAGCGTTGCGGGCCGCGCTCGCGGCGGCCGATTTCCCTGCGGTGGGCGAGATCGGGCACCGACTGAAAGGCGTCGGCGCGTCGTACGGATTCGACAAGATTTCCGCGATCGGCCGTCAGATCGAGATCGATGCACGTGCCCAGGACCATGCGGCAGTCGCCTCGCAGGTCGACGCCTACGCGGGACACCTTGCGCGAGTGAGGGTGGCTTACGGCTGACCGCGTGCGTGCGCGGGCAGCGCGTCCCAGATCGCGCGCAACTGCGCCGGAAGGTCGTTCGGCGAAAATGGTTTGGAAATGGTGCCGGCTGCGCCCAGTGCACGCAGTTCCTCGAGTTCGCGGGCCGATGCCTTGGCAGTAATGAACACGACCGGCAGGCGGCAGGTTTCCGCACGCGCCTGCATTCGGCGAAACAGCGTCGGACCGTCGATTCCCGGGAGCATCCAGTCGAGGACCACGAGATCGGGTTTGAACGCGATCATCCGGCCGATCGCCTCTTCGGGGTCGGAAACGATGTCGATCGACATCTTTCCGATGCGCTCCAGCGAGAGCCGCACGATGCGCTGGATGTCCTCGTCGTCCTCGATGTAACTGACGCGATTGAGCGGCGGCGCAGTCAAGCGGATCCCGCCGTGTACTTCGGCAGTTCGACCCAGAATGTGGTGCCGCCGCCCGGACGGTCGTCGTACCCGATCTTTCCGCCCATCAGTTCCGTCAAGCGCTTGCAGATGGCGAGTCCCAGGCCGGTGCCCCCCTTCTTGCGAGTCAACGACATGTCGGCCTGCGCGAAGCGGTTGAAGATTTTCGAATGGAAGTCCGCCGGAATCCCGGGACCCCGGTCGTGCACCGCGATCCGCAGGCCCGCGCCGAGATCCTGCAGGGTGACTTCGACGATGCCGCCTTCCGGAGAAAACTTCGCGGCATTGGATAGCAGGTTGGTGAGGATCTGCAGCATTCGCCGGCGATCGACGTAAACCCGCGCAGGGGACATTGCCCCGAGCAATTCGAGGTGGACCTTGAACCGGTCGGCGAATGCGCGATTCAGGACGAGCGATTCGCGCAGCAATTCGTCAAGCGGCATCGGCTGCAGGGTCACCGGCAGTTTTCCGGATTCGATCTTCTCGAGATCGAGCAAATCGTTGATCAGGTCGAGCAGGCGCTGGCTGTTTCGCTCGGCGATTTCCGTCATTTCGCACGCTTCGGGGCCGGACACGCCGAGCGCGCCGGAATTGACCAGTTGCAGAGCGCCGATCACGGCCGTAAGCGGAGTGCGCAATTCGTGGCTGAGCGTCGAGGTGAACTCCTGCTTTAGGCGCTCGGCTTCGCGCTGCTGGGTGATGTCGCTGCCCTGGACAATGATCGAAATCACGCGTCCTTCGGCATTGACCAGCGGTGTCAGGCTCCACTCGCAGACGATGGCGTTGCCGTCGCGGCGCCGAGTCGGCTGACCGAGCAGCATCACGGGCCTGCGACTTCCCAGCATTTCGCGCCAGCGCGCCGCAATCTCGATCCGCTGCTCCGGCGTGAACAGGAACTCGGCGATGGCACGACCATTCAATTCGGACGCCGCGTAGCCGAAAAGATTCTCGGCAGCCGGATTGGTGTGCAGGGCAAGGCCCCTGGGGTCGAGTTCGAAGACGGCGAGCGGCGAACCTTCGACGAACAAAGTCAGCTTGCGGCCGGACGCCTCGACCTGGGCACGCGCATCCGAAAGCTCCTCGAGCTGCCGCGCGAGGCGCTTGTTGAGCGCGGCGTACTCCGTGTTGAGCCTGCGAAACGCATGTTGCGAGCGAAACCCGGAAAGAAACAGCTGATTGAGGCGATAGGCGACGCCGACGCACGCGGCATAGAACACCGGGACCAGAACGGCAAGTGCCTGCAGCGCTTCCAGTTCGTGAGCCATGAGGTTGTAAGTGAAAGGCAGGATCACCGGCGCGCCGTACAGCGCGTACAGCGGCCAGGATGCGGCGTACATCGCGATTCCACCGACCAGCACGCCGGCGAGAATCAGCAACATGAAGAGGTTTTCCTGCGCGGGCTGCAGGTGGAAGAACAGCCCGGCCAGAACGCCCCAGACCGTTCCGTTGGCAAGGGTTCCGATGGCCAGCCAGCGCATCCACTGTTCTGCATCCGAACTGCCGCGTTCGCCGCGCTGATAGCTCCACCACAGAATTCCGCGCGCCACGTTGATGACCAGTGCCATGGCAGCCCAGGTCCCGACCATCCAGGTCTGCCGGCTGTCGCGCAGCCCATAGGCGAGCACGATGATCAGTGCGAAACTCGCGGCGATGCCGAGCGGAAGCTGGCCGTAGAGTTGCGCGACGCGATCGGCAACGAGCAATTTCGGCTCGACCGCCGCCGTGGAGTCGGCGGCGCTTGCGGAGGGAACCGCTTGCGCTGAAGTAGACAGGAGGCTCATCGATGGCCGCGAGGATACGGCCATTATAAAAGCGCAGCGACTACAGGCCCTTGCCGTTCCGGATCACGCCGACGCCGATCCCCTCGATCGCGAGTTCATCCTGCCGCAGATCGATTTCGATCGGCTCGAAATCGGGGTTTTCGGGCTGCAGCTGCACAGCGTTGCCGCGGCGACGGAAGCGTTTCACCGTGACTTCATCCGCGAGTCGCGCCACCACGATCTGTCCTGACCGCGCCTCGTGCGTGCGATGCACGGCGAGCAGGTCCCCGTCGAGAATCCCGGCGTCGCGCATCGACATGCCGCGCACGCGAAGCAGGTAATCCGCGCGCGGCGTGAACAGGTTGGGGTCGAGTTGAAAGCGCCCCTGTACGTGCGCCTCGGCGAGGATGGGGCTGCCCGCGGCGACGCGGCCGATGACGGGAAGCTCCATCAGCCGTCCGAGGCGCCCGGCGGGTCGCGGATCCAGGACCCGAAGTCCGCGCGAGGCGCCGGAGAGGATTTCCAGGACCCCTTTTTTTTCCAGCGCGCGGAGGTGTTGCTCGGCTGCGTTGACGGAGCGGAAGCCCATCGCGCGTGCGATCTCGGCGCGCGTCGGCGGAAAACCGGAAACTTCCGTGAGCTCGCGAATCAGCCGCAGGATCTCGGCCTGGCGTTCGGTGAGCGGGTCCATGGTTGCGCCTTTCGCCTCCATACTGTGGCTACATCCAGCGGTGGAATTATATCCAGTATCGGCAGCGTGGCAAGCGGAGTGGGATTTCCGCCATGGTGATTCGTACCCGGACGTCGGTGCGGGCGTCAGAGCAGGGAATATGCAGGCATGAATTCGCAGGCGGCCGACGTGCTGCCAGCAGACGGGACGCCCATTCGTGCGGGCTGACTCATGCGAACCGTATTGGAGAATACTTGACATGGATCGCCTTGATTGCGGACGGAAAGTTGTAAGGAACGAGTAAGATTCCGGGCTTCCCGTCGGAGCCCCAGCGCGTTCGGCAAAGCAGCGCCTTTTGGATTAACGTTCAGTCCATGCATCCGGTCTTCAATGCGAAGGGATCATTGACCTCGGGCGGGGCCTCGAAGCCAAGCGCCGACCGACCATGATCGCGATCGCCGTACACGGGGGCGCCGGGCACTGGGCGGAGGATGAGCGGGCGGACGCCGAGGAGGGCGTGCGCGCGGCGGCTGCGGCGGGCTGGGATCTGATGGCGGTCGGCGGCAGCGCGCTCGATGCGGTCACGGTCGCGGTCGCTGCGCTCGAAGACGACCCCCTGTTCAACGCCGGCACGGGCGCCGTGCTGAACGCAGAGGGCGCCGCGGAACTCGATGCCAGTGTCATGCGCGGAGACACGCTGGCCTCGGGCGGGGTCACCTGCATCCGTCGAGTGAGAAATCCGATTCTGGTCGCGCGGCGGGTCATGGAGTCGACCGACTGCGTGTTGCTCGCGGGCGAACATGCGCTCGCCTTTGCGCGCGAACAGGGATTCGGCGATTTCGACCCGGTCACGCCGCGGCGACTTGCCCGCTGGGCGGCGGCAAAGGCGAAGCAGCAAGGCGATGCGCTCGTCCCCGGAACCGTCGGTGCGGTCGCCTTGGATGGCGATGGGCGGCTCGCGGCGGCGACCTCCACCGGAGGCCGCGAGTTGAAGCGCCCGGGCAGGGTCGGGGATTCGCCGATTCCCGGCGCAGGCAATTACGCGAGCGCGAGGGCCGCGGTTTCCGCGACCGGATGGGGCGAGTTCATGATGCGCACGGCGACTGCGAAGGCGATCGCGACGCGCATCGAGAACGGGGAGTCTCCGGCGTCGGCGGCGCAGGCAGTGCTCGAGGAGATGGCGGCGCGTTTCGCTGCCCGCATCGGCGTGATCTGCCTGGATGCGCAGGGCGAGATCGGAATCGTGCACGGCACCGAAGGCATGCCGCACGCCTGGCGATCCTCGCGCGATGGCGGTGTGCTGGCGCGATTTTCTGCCTAGGCGGTTTCAGGCTCGATCAGCTGCGCGCTCTCGTTGCGGGCGTCGTTCACTGCACGACCGACGCGGCGAACCGCGATTGCTTCGGGATCGCAGGGGTGCAGCAAGTCGCGCACCTCGGCGCTTGCGGTGCAATCCAGCCAGCGCGCGTAATCGCTCCTCGCGATGATGACCGGCATGCGGTCGTGGATCGCCTCCATTCGCGAATTCGCTTTCGTGGTCACGATGGCGCAGGTTTCGAGCACGCCGTCCGAGCCGCGCCAGCTTTCCCATAGGCCGGCGAAGCCGAACAGATCGCCTTCGGCGGGGTGGATGTAGTACGGCTGCTTGCGGCCGGCCTGCGGTTTCCATTCGAAGAATCCGCTCGCCGGAATGAGGCAGCGGCGCCGGCGGAACGCGTCGCCGAACGAAGGTTTCTCGGCGACGGTTTCGGCGCGGGCGTTGTTGAGCTTCGCGCCGATGGCCGGATCCTTCGCCCAGCGAGGCACCAGCCCCCAGCGGACCCGCGCCGCCTGGGGCGCGCCGCCGCCCACGCGCACGACGAGCACTTCGGAGGTCGGCGCGATGTTGTAGCGTGGCGCGACCTCGGGATTCGAAGCGAGCCCGAACTGCAGCGCGATGACCTGCGGATTGGCGTGTAGCGCGAAGCGGCCGCACATGAGTCGATTAGGTCAGGGCAGGTAGAATCGAACCATGATCGTCCGCTCGCTCCTCGACACCGACCTGTACAAATTCACCATGATGCAGGTCGTGCTGCACCATTTCCCGGGGGCGCAGGTCGAATACCAGTTCCGCTGCCGTACCGACGACGCGGACCTGCGGCCGTATCTGGACGAGATCCGCGCCGAGTTGGCGAATCTGTGCACGCTGCGGTTTCAGGAGGAGGAACTCGCCTACCTGCGCTCGCTGCGATTCATGAAGTCGGATTTCGTCGATTTCCTCGCCCTTTTCCAGTTCAATCACAAGTACATCGATATCCGGCCCAAGCCCGGTGTCGGCGGGCAGATCGACATCGCGATCAACGGGCCGTGGCTGCACACGATCCTGTACGAGATCCCGGTTCTGGCGATCATCTCCGAAGTGTATTTCCGGCGCAAGTATCCGGAGGCGGATCTTGCGGAAGGGCGCCGCCGCCTGATGGAAAAGATCGAGCTGGTCCGCGCGGTCGATCCCGAACTCGAATTCAAGATCTCCGACTTCGGCACGCGGCGGCGTTTTTCGATGCCGTGGCACGAAGAAGTCATTTCGACCCTGAAACGCGAGGTACCGCAGGATTTCGCCGGGACTTCGAACGTGCTGCTCGCCATGCGCACCGGGGTGCTGCCCCTGGGCACGATGGCGCACGAGTACATGCAGGCTTGCCAGGCGCTCGGACCGCGTCTTCGCGATTCGCAAGTCTTCGCGTTCGACAAATGGGCCCAGGAATACCGCGGCGATCTCGGCATCGCGCTTTCGGACACCTACGGTTTCAACGCCTTTCTGCGCGACTTCGACATGTACTTCTGCAAGCTCTTCGACGGCGCGCGCCACGATTCGGGCGACCCGTTCGACTGGGGCGAGCGGCTGGTCGCGCACTACCAGAAGAACCGGGTCGATCCGCGCGGCAAAACGCTGATCTTCTCGGATCAGCTTTCGGTTCCGCTCGCCATCGAAATCGCGCGGCGCTTTCACGGCCGGGCGAGAACCTCCTTCGGCATCGGTACCAATCTCACCAACGACATGGGGCTGGGTTCGCTCAACATCGTCATCAAGATGACCGAGTGCAACGGCCAGCCGGTGGCGAAGGTCTCGGACGCCCCGGGAAAGACGGTCAGCAAGGACGCCGGTTATCTCGCCTACCTGCGGCAGGTGTACGGGCTCGACCGAACGACGCCGGCGCCCCACTGAAGACGATGGCCGAGCGGCGCACCGCGATCGCGGTGCTGGCAACCTGTTTCGTGCTGAACCTGTTGGGCCGCGGCGGCGGCGACACCTATGCGGTGTTCCTGCTGCCCCTGGAGCGCGAGTTCGGCTGGGCCCGGTCCCAGCTCACCGGTGTCTATTCTGCCTACCTCCTGGTCGGCGCGTTCATGGCGCCGTTCGCGGGCAGTCTGTTCGACCGGTTCGGCCCGCGCACCACCTACACTGCCGGGCTAACGGTTCTGGCCGCGGCGTTCTTTCTCGCCTCTTTCATCGGAAATCTCTGGGAGTTCTACCTGTTCATCGGCGTGATGATCGGCGTCGGAGTCGGTCTCGTCGGCATGGTTCCCGCGTCGGCGCTCCTCACGCGATGGTTCCGCGAACGCCTGTCGAGCGCGCTCGGAATCGTGTTTGCCGCGGGTGGGATGGGCGGTCTGATGTTCGTGCCGTCGGTGCAGGCGCTGCTCGGGCTGCTCGAGTGGCGCAGCGTTTACCAGATTCTGGGCGGATTGATGCTCCTGGCGGCGCCGATCGCCGCTCTCGCGGTGCCGTGGGACACGTACGTGCAGGGGCATCCAAGGCTGCGCGTGGAGCACGAATCGCGCCGGCCCGGGGAAGGCTGGACGGTCGCCGCCGCGATGGGCACGCGGATTTACTGGGGCATGGTGCAGGTGTTCTTCTTCACCGCCACTGCGATGTTCGTCGTGCTGGTGCAGGCGGTCGTCTACCTGATCGACATCGGGTTCGCCCCGATGACTGCCGCGATGGCGTACGGACTGCTGGGAATGCTGTCGGTGATTTCGGTGTCGGGAAGCGGCGTGCTTTCGGAGCGATTCGGCGCGCGCCAGACGGCGACCGCCAGTTTCGCAGGCACCGCCGCCGGCGTGCTGCTGCTGCTGGCGATGTCCTTCGTCGGATCCGGACTGTTGCTCGCGGTGTTCGTCCTGGTGTTCGGGCTTTCGATGGGCGTGCGCGGACCGATCATTTCGTCGATTGCGACGCGCCAGTTTGCCGGACCGAGGGTTGCGACGATTTACGGAACGATCTACTCGGCCAATGCAATCGGCGCAGCGTTCGGCTCGCTGACGGGCGGGGTGCTGCACGATCTCACCGGCGGCTACCGCACGGGCTTCCTGGTCTCGCTCTGCGCGATTGTGTTTGCCGTGATGCCGTTGTGGACGGTGCGCGCGTTGCGCGACTTCCGCTAGTACCGCAGCGTCGCCGCCTGTCGTTTCAACCCATCGCGAAACGCAGGGGCGGCGATGCCGATCATTCGTTGTGCCCGCTGCGGGAGCGACAGACCTCGCAGGTCGGCGGCGCCGTGCTCGGTGACGACGACGCCGGCTTCGCTGCGGGGCGTGGTCACCGGGCCTGACAACTCGGCCACGATGCGCGAAGACCTGCCCGCCGCAGTGGAGGGCAGCACGATGAGCGACACGCCGCCCGGCGACTGGTTGGCGGCGCGAATGAAATCCGGCGCGCCGCCTACGGCGCCGACGTAGCTGCCGCCCGCGACTTCTGCGTTGACCTGGCCGGTCAGATCCACCTCGACCGCCGAATTGATGGCGACGAAGCGCTCGATGGCCGAGAGCACGCGCGGATTGTGGGTGAATTCCGACGAGCGCAGTTGCACGCGCGGGTTGTGCGCGACGAAATCGAAGAGCCTGCGAGTGCCGAGGAGCATCGCGCCCACGGCATCGGCGACGAGTCCCGATTGCATCGGCGCGACGATGCCTTCGCCGAGCGCGCCCGAGTGCACGCGGATGCTTCGGTGCGCGCCAAGCCCCAGCAGCACGGCTTCGGGCAGCGAACCCAGCCCGAACTCCAGCGTAGCGCCGTCGGGAATGAACGGGGAGCAGTGGCGCGCGACCCCCAGCTCGGTCTCGCCGGGTGCGGCGTAGGGGCAGGGCGCGGGTGTGCGCGAGGTTTGCACCGCGAGCGCGAAATCCTCCATTCGCAGCAATCGCTCGCTGCAGGTCCAGGGCACCTGGTCGTTCACCTCGGCGATCACCGCGCGGCAGACTTCCAGCGCCGGCACGAGATAGTCCGCTGCGAGCCCGAGACTGTGTTCGCCCTTTTCGTTCGGCGGGCTGACCTGCACGAGCACCACGTCGGCGCGGATCGCGCGCGAGCGGATCAGCTCGCCGATCCGGGAGTAGGGATGCGGGTGGATCGCGAGCACGCCCGCGTCCGCGAGCGCGCGGTTGTGGCCCGCGCCGCAGTACGCGGCAAGGCGCAGATGATCGGCATGCTCGGGCTTCACGATTCCGGCGTAGTTGATGCCGAGAAATACCGACGCGCCGGAATAGGCTGCGCGTTGTCCGACGAGCGCTTCGACCAGCGTCTGCGGCTCCGCGCAGGCCTGCCCTACGAGAACGCCGTCGCCGGGGCGGATCAGTCCGCGCAGGTCGGGGTGCATCGGGCGATGCTATCAAAGCGTGCGCTATCATTCCGGGCGATGCTGCGAACCAGCGTGCGTGTTCGATGAAACTGCGCTTCAGGCAGGTCGATGTCTTCACCCGCGTGCCGTTTCGCGGCAACCCGGTCGCGGTCGTGCTTGGCGCCGAAGGCCTGAGCCCCGGGGAAATGCAGCGCATCGCTGCCTGGACCAATCTCTCCGAAACCACCTTCGTGCTGCCGCCGGAGGCGGCGGACGCGGACTACCGCCTGCGCATCTTCACGCCGCGCGCCGAGCTGCCGTTCGCGGGCCATCCCACGATCGGCAGTGCGCACGCCGTGCTCGAGGCGGGCATCGCGGTGCCGCGCGAGGGCAGGCTGCGGCAGGAGTGCGGCGCGGGCGTCATCGAGTTGTCGGTGGATGCCGATCGGCTGTGGCTGAAGGCGCCCCCGGCCACAGTCACCCGGCTCGACGAACGCTTTCGCGAAGACCTCGCGCACGCCCTGGGTCGAAAGGTCGGGGATGCGCCGCGCATCGTGAACGTGGGTCCGGCGTGGCTGGTCGCCGACCTCGACGCTAGCGCTGCGGTCGCGGGACTGGCGCCTGACATGGCCGCACTGGCGAGCCTGAGCGTGCAGCTAGGCATCACCGGAGTCACCGTGTTCGGGGCTGCGACGGGCGGGAGTACGGCGATCCACGTGCGATCCTTCGCGCCCGCACAGGGCATCGCCGAAGATCCGGTGTGCGGCAGCGGCAACATCAGCGTTGCGGCCTACCTCTCGGCCACCGGCCTGCTGGAACGCTTCGGATCGAGCTACGAGGCGCGCCAGGGCATGGCACTGGGCCGCGATGGGCGCGTCTCGATCCGGGTCGGGCACGGCGAGATCTTTCTCGGCGGCAGCGCGGTCACCTGCATCGAAGGGGAAATCCGCCTCAGTTAGGGCGGTCGCGCGACGGAACGCGGTACAGCCACGCGGCGAGCAGCACGCCCAGCAGCGCGAGCGCGCCCTGCAGCCATGCCGGACGCACGAAGAACACGATCGAGGTGGCGAGCGTCGCGGACATCAGGACGATGGCCCAGAGTTTCGTTCGCCAGGGGATGCTGCGATGCCGGCGCCATTCGCGCACCGTGGGGCCGAAGACGCGGTGGGTCAGCAGCCAGCGGTAGAAACGTTCCGATGCGCGCGCATAGCAGGCAGCCGCGAGCAGCATGAACGGCGTCGTTGGCAACACCGGCAGGAAGAGGCCGATGACGCCGAGCGCCACGCAGAGCGATCCCGCGGACCAGAGCAGCGCGCGCACTGCCGGCGAGTCGTGCAGCCGCAGGTCGGCGAGTATCGCGTCGGCGTCGTCGCTCGGTTGCGGCATGCGCGGATTCTAGGCGAAGCGCGCGCCGCTCACGGGCAGCCGGGTCCCGCAGCCGAAGTCGAAGGTTCCCCGAGGATCACCGTCACCAGTCGTTCATCGACCCGTGTCGCATTCTCCGCCCCGGGCGTCGGCAATTCGGCACCGTCGCGGCCGAGAAAGCGCGCCTTGGTGCAAAGAACCACTTCGATGTCCTTGCGGGATTGCCTGACCGTCGCCTTGATCGTATAGGGACCCACGCGCGCTCCGCCGAGATGCGCGAAGTGCGATCCGAGACGCACTTCCGCATAAGCCGTTTCCGCCAGGTTCATTGACGACGTCAATGCCTCGTGCACACCGGGTTGCTGCTGCAGGAGCGGGCGCAGTTCTTCCGTGCCGAGCGTGCCGCCCGCGAGACCGGGAGATGCCGAAAGCGCGAGCGACGGCAGGAGAAAACCGGCGCTCGGTGCGAGGCGCGCCACACGTCCCGCGGCATGCCGGTCAGCGCGCATCATCGTCGCCGCGGGACTCGCGCCGCCGCCTCAGCAGGGCGTAGAGCACGCCCGTCACGGGCCCGCCCACCAATACCACGCTGGCGCCGAGCGTCAGCGGAAAGTAGGCCTTGCCCCAGCCGCACGCTTCGGAGATCGGTTCGCGGCAGGCCAGGAGGACATCGGCGACCGGGTAGCCGATGCCCGCGATCAGACCCGCCGCGAGAGCGGTGAGGAACGGGCGGCGGCTCAGCATGAAGGCGGGTGCACAGAGCGCCTCAGCGGCGCATCGTTCCTGCGGGGCGCGGATTGTCCGCAGATTTCTGTCGTCCACCAACGCCACCGTTCCTGACCGTGCTCCCGGCGAAGCCGCGGTCGGCCACGCAGCGCTCGATCGTGCCGTCGCCGTCGCGCGCGATGACGAATTCGCACATGGCGCGCTTGTGCTGCAGTTTCGCCCTGCATGCGTCCTTCGAGGCAATTTCGATTTCCCTGGCGATGCAATCGCCCGCGGCGATCTCGTCGTCGGTCTGCAGGGTCAACATGCGTCAGTCCGCGATCCAGTGCACCAGCTCTCCCTGGACTGGGCACTCAGTGCCTGCTGCCTCAGCCGCGCCCGCAGCATGGACAAGTCCTGAAGCGAGGAGAACTCCCGGCGGCAGGGTGAACGGCAGCACCAGGAAGGTGCGGAAGAACGCGAGGGTCGGAACCGTGAGTGCACCTGCGACAGTGCGAAAGAGGAGCAGGACCACTCGGGTGGCGGTGGGGCAGGGGCTAGGCACGCAACGCTGGATTTACTTCCTGACGCACTGTGGCCTCATAGGAGTCAGGCTTCTGTATCAGCCATGAGCCGCCGCAGCGTGCAATCTGAGCCCCAGGGCATTGACCACCTTGAGGATTGTGTCGAAGTCAGGACTGCGTTCACCCGAGAGCGCCTTGTAAAGGCTCTCACGGGACAGGCCGGCATCACGAGCCACCTGCCCCATGCCCCTGGCGCGTGCAATGTCGCCCAGTGCCTTGGCGATGAACGCTGCGTCGCCCTTCGCCTCCTCCAGGCAAGCTTCCAGATAGGCCGCCATTTCTTCTGGCGTTCGAAGGTGTTCGGCGACATCGTAGCGAGTCGTCTTCGTCTTGCGCATCATGTGCTCCTAAAGGTTGCGTGCGAGGCGCAATGCAGTCTTGATGTCGGCGGACTGTGTGCGCTTGTCGCCGCCTGCGAGAAGAATCACCACTTCGCGCCCGTGTTTCTTGAAATACACCCGGTAACCGGGTCCATAATCGATCCGCAATTCTGAGACGCCCTCGCCGACCGGCTCGACATCCCCGGCGTTGCCTGCGGCGAGGCGCTCGATCCTGACCTGAACCCGTGCCCGCGCACGAACATCGCGCAGCCCGTCGAGCCACTTGGCGAATGTCTCGGACTTGCGGATCTGAATTACGTGATAGTGTAGCCGCGTGGCTACACCGTGTCAATGCTTGATACCCGCTTGATATCTGCGAGGCGTGTCAGAGGCCCAAGGCGCACGTTGACTCGCGAAGGCGACAGGACACGGCGCGCCGGAAGTGGCGCGATCCATGGAACTGCGGCAAAGTGCGCGCCTTTGAACTAGGGCGACCAAAGTCGCTATGGACCTCCTGCCGCTCCCCGCCATCGGCTGGCTCTACACGATCTGTTGCGCCGCGGCGCTGCTCCTCGGCGCGTGGCTCGTGATCGGCGTGCACTTCTCCGGCGAGATGGCGCGCGGCGAGCTGGCGCGCCGCGCGTTCGACGACACTGTGCTGTTCGGCATCTGGATTCTCGGCTTCGCGGGCGGCGTGGGCGTGCTCCTGGAGAAGTCCTGGAGCCGCGGCGTGCTCGAGCTCTTTTGCGTGGTGCTGATCGTGCTGGCAGGCCTGACCGCATGGTCGCGCTACCGCGCAGCGCCGCCGCCACGAGGCGCGCTGGCCGTCAGCCTCGCGCTTTTCCTGGTGCCCCTGGTCGCCGTGTGCATCGCCACGATCCTGACGCTGCGCAGCGAAACGGCGTTGCGTGCGCTCGCCGGGTAGGCTTTAGACTACGGTCATGTTCCCGATCCTCGATATCACCGGCACCGCTTCCGAGCGCGGCCGGATGCACGGCGCGCTGGCGAAGCGCAGGGTAGAGCGTTCCGTCGCCAGTTACCGCTCGCTTTTCGACAATTGCGGCATCGGCTGGCGGGAGGCGCAGCGTCTCGGCAGAGGCTACCGCGAAGTGATCGGCGATTTTTCTCCGGCGTTGCTCGAGGAAATCGAGGGCATCGCCCTAGGCGCGGACCGCGTGGTGGACGAGATCCTCGCGCTGAACGCGCGCACCGAGATCCTGCCGCCGTCGTTTCCGGGCAAGCCGAGCGGCGAGTGGCTCGCTTCGCGCCTCGGCAGGACGGCCGATTTCGGCGAGTGCACGGCGATCGCGGTATCGCCATCGCGGAGCGCGAATGGCCAGACGCTGCTCGCGCAGAACTGGGACTGGCTCGGCGCGCAGCGCGACGCGCTCGTCCTGCTGCGCATCCGCGGCGAAGACGGTTCGGGCTGCCTGACGCTTACCGAGGCCGGAATGCTCGCCAAGATCGGCTGCAACGATCGCGGCTTCGGCGTCTGCCTCAACATCCTCCGCTCCGCGGACGACGGTGCGGCACCGGGTGTTCCCGTGCACGTGCTGCTGCGCGCACTGCTGGATTGCGGTTCCGTGTGCGAGGCGCTGGAGCGGCTGCGCGCAGTCCGATTCGGAGCGTCGTCCAACGTGCTCTGCGCGGACCGCAGCGGCGATTGCGCAGCGCTGGAACTGTCGCCGGCGGGCCTGCACGTGGTCCGCGGCGACGATGGCACGCTCTGCCACACCAACCACTTCCTCGCGCCGGAAGCGCAGCGCGCCGAGGTCGGCCTGCCGCCCAGCCTGTCGTCGGTGCCGCGCCTCGCCTGCGCGCTGCGCCACGCGAAGGGCGCACGCATGCACGACGTGGGCAGCCTTCAGCGCCTGCTGCGCGACGAAACCGATGGCCTGTTGTCGGTGTGCCGCCATCCCGATCCGGACCTTCCGCAGGAAGCTCGCATCGAAACCGTCGCCTCGGCGATCATGGAACTGGCGCAGGGCGTGATGCACCTCGCGCCGCACATTCCTTCGACGGTGGCTTACGAAGAGCAGGCGGTTTCACCCGCGACCGCGCTCGCCTAAGTCAGGCCGTCGTAGAGCAGCTTCAGGCCGGTGAGCGTGAGGAAGGTGTAGATGAGACGGTAGAAGAGCACTTCGTTGACTCGCCGGTGCAGCCATACGCCGAGGGCCACGCCCGAGAGTCCGACAGGCACCAGCGCGAGCGAAGTGAGCAGGTTCTGTGTGCTGAACAGGCCGAGCCACCAGTAGGGAAGCACCTTCGACCAGTTGAGCGCGGCGAACAGCACTGCCACGGTCCCGACCAGCGTGCTGGGCGCAAGCCGCAGCGGCAGCAGGTAGACGCTGATCGGCGGGCCGCCGGAATGCGCAATGAAGCTCGTTGCGCCTGACAGCGTTCCCCAGAAAACGCCCTTCGCCACGGAGGGCGGCTGCACCGCCGATCGCTCGGCGCGGCGCAGCACGCGGTACAGCACGAAGCCGATTGCGATCGCCCCAAGCAGAATCCGGACGCCGTCGCTGCTCAGGTGGCGGAATGCGACAGTTCCGATCGCCGTTCCCGCCAGCCCTGCGGGGAGCAGGATCCGGATCAGTTCGCGGCTCCAGCGCCTGCGATACGCCCACACGGCGCCGACGTCCATGCACAGCAGAATGGGCAGCATGACCGCGGCCGCCTGTGCCGGCGGGATCGCGAGCGCCATGAGCGGCCCGGCGACGATTCCGAAGCCGCCCGCAAAACCGCCCTTCGAAACGCCGAACAGCCCGCCCCCGAGGACCGCCGCCAGCCAGAAGACCGGGTCGCCGATCAAGCGTCTCGCGCCGCACTGCCGTCCGCTGCGAACCGCACGCCGAAAAGCTCGCTCGCCTGCGCGCGCGTGTAGTAGCCGCGCGCGACGTCGCGCGCGACCCTGGCCGGGTCGCGCCTGCGCGGATCGCCATAGCCGCCGCCGCCGGGCGTCGAAACGCGGATCACGTCGTTCGCGCGCATCGGAATGTCCTGGTCTTTCGAGAGGTGCGGCGGCCGGTAGTGATTGCCGTTGCTCTCGATCGCCACCTTGTTGACTCCGCCGTCGCTGCCACCGAGTGCACCGAGCGGTCCGGTTCGCCCATGATCCATCACCATCGAGGCGCGCGCTTCGCCCCGGCGCAGGCGAATGGCATAGTTCACGCCGAACCCGCCGCGGTGCTCACCCGCGCCGCCGGAGCCCTCATTGAGCGCGAACTCCTCGAACAGGATCGGGTAATACTGTTCCATCACCTCCACGGGCGGCATCTTCGAGATCCCGATCGTCGAGCAGCCGTTCGAGATGCCGTCGGACAGCGCGCTGCCGCCGTAGCCGCCGCCGGTGAACAGGTACATCACATAGGATCGCCCGCGCCTCGGATCGTGGCCGCCGATGGCGAGATTGCCAGACGTGCCGGCGGGCGCAGCGAACAGTTCGGCGGGGATCGCCTGCGTGAGCGCGTTGAACACGGCTTCCGCGATGCGCTGGCTCACCTCTGCGGCGCAACCCGAGACCGGGCGCGGATACCTGGCATAGAGGAAGGTGCCTTCCGGTTCGACGATCCTGAGCGGCTCGAAGGTACCGGCGTTGATCGGCACGTCGGGAAACACGTGCTTCACCGCAAGGTACACCGATGAACAGGTGGTCGCGATCACCGAATTCATCGGCCCGCGGCAGGGCGGGGACGAGCCGCTGAAGTCGAACTCGAGTTCGCCGTTCTCGGTCCTGGTGATCCGCAGCCGGATGTGCAGGGGTTCGTCGACCACGCCATCGGAGTCGACGATCGAATGTCCGTGGTACTCGCCCGGGGGAATGCGCGCGATCTTGGCGCGCATCTGCAGCGCCGCGCGGGTTCGCAGTTCGGCAATCGCGTCCTCGACCGTGCCTGCGCCGTATCGGTCGAGCAGGGCGGTCAGGCGCTTCTCGCCGATCGAGAGCGCGGCGGCCTGCGCTTTGATGTCGCCGATGCGCTGGTCGGCAATGCGGATGTTCGAAAGGATGATGGCGAGGATTTCCTCGTCCATCACGCCTTTCTTGTAGAGCTTCACCGGCGGCAGGCGCAGTCCCTCCTGCTCGACTTCGGTGGCGTTGGCGGAGAAGCCGCCGGGCACCATGCCGCCGAGATCCGGCCAGTGGCCCGTGTTGGCGAGCCAGCACCAGTGCGCGCCGCGATAGAAAAACGGTTTCACGAACCGGACATCCATCAGGTGCGTGCCGCCGAGGTAGGGGTCGTTGACGATGAAGAGATCCCCCGGATCGAGCGCCCAGCCCTTCTCGCACGCCTGTTCGGCCACGTTGCGCGTCGAGAACTGCATCGTGCCCACGAACACCGGCAAACCGAGTTCGCCCTGCGCGATCAGCGCGCCGTCGTCTCGGGCATAGATTCCGTCCGATCGGTCCATGCCTTCCGAAATCACCGGCGAGAACGCCGCGCGGCAGAAGGCGAGGTCCATCTCGTTGCAGACCTGCTGCAGGCCGTTGTGGATGACGGCGAGCGATATCGGGTCGAGTGCAGCGCGGCTCATCGCGCGGGCGTGTAGCTGCGATAGACGCGGAGCAGCCATTCGCCGTCGCGCGTCAGGTCCCCGATTCTCTTCGACCATTCGGTGCGCAGCGCCGCCTGCCAGGCGGGGTGCTGGGGCACGCGTTCGTCGGCCAGATCGTAGAGCGCGACGTAGCGCGGCTTTCCATTCGGGTCGAAGAAGCGCCGTGCCCGCATCACCCCGGGCACCTGTGAAAGAAGCGGCAGATGCTCTTCGTCGTACCAGCGGTTGAATTCGTCTTCGTGTTCGGGGGGAACGTCGCCGATGGCGACGAACTGGGCGTGCGCCAGCATGCTCGGCAACGCCTCGCCCGGATTGATCTGCTCGCAGCCCCAGCGGCGGAACACGACCGTCGAGCCCAGGCTTCGTTCGGACCACGGCGTCGGATTCGCGTAGCGCTCGCGGTACGCCTCCGAATACAGCACGTCGGGCGAGACCAGTTCGTAGGTGGCGAGGTATTTGCCCTCGCCGGGTTTTACGTCGGCGACCCAGCGCCGCGCCGACAGAAAGCCCGGAATCGAAAGTCGCTCGAAAATGTGCTCGGTGTCGTACCAGGCGTTGAACTCGGTCTCGAGTTCGAGGCTCGGTTCGGTGAGCGTCAACAGCAGGCCGAAGTTGCTCAATTCACCTCCACGATCAGATTGCCAAGCGCGTCGACGCGCGCCACATTGCCCGGTTCGAGCACGGTAGTACAGTCGAGTTGTTCGATGATTGCGGGCCCCGCGAGTTCGGGCGGCAGGCCGTGGCGTTGGAAAACCGGCGTGCTGCGCCAGCCGCCTTCGAACCACGCGGCCCGGTTTCGCGGCGCCTGAGGCGCGCCGCGATCGGAGAGAACCTTGAGATCCAGGCGCGGGCGCAGGCCGATCACCGCGGTGTGCAGGTTCACCAGCACGGCGCGGATTTCCGGCAATTCGACCCCGAAGCGGTCCCAGTAGGCCTTGTCGAAGAGCGCCTGCAGCGCTTCGCGCGAGACGTCGGTTCCCGGCAGCGCCACGGTCAGGATGTGGCTCTGGCCCTGGAACTGCATGTCGGCCGAGTGTAAGAGGCGCACGCCGTTCACCGCAACGCCTTCTCGAGCGAGGAGTGCGCGGCCCTCGGCGATCTGCGCGGCGAGCAAAGAGCGGACCTGCTCCAGATCGACGCTTTGGACCGGTCGATTGACGGTATTGACGAAGTCGTGCCGGAGATCGGCGACGACGCAGCCGAGCGCGTTGGTAATTCCCGGTCGCATCGGGATCAGAAGTTTCGGGATCCCGAGTTCGCGTGCGAGGGCGGCCGCATGGAGCGGGCCCGCGCCGCCGAACGGAAACAGCACGAAGTCGCGCGGATCGTGGCCGCGCGCGAGCGACACCATGCGGATCGCGCCCGCCATCCGGTCGTTGGCGATGCGCACGATCGCGGCAGCGACGCCGACGCCATCGAGCCCGAGAGGCTTGCCGAGTCGTTGCGCGAGCGTCGCCTCGATGGACTTCACGTCGGCGGTTCCCGCAACGCCGAGAAGGCTCCCGGCGTTGAGCCGTCCGAGCACGAGATTCGCGTCGGTGATGGTCGGTTCGGTGCCGCCGCGGCCGTAGCACATCGGACCGGGATGAGCACCGGCGCTCCTGGGCCCGACCCGCAGCATGCCGTCCTCGCCGAGAAACGCGATCGAGCCGCCGCCGGCGCCGATCGTGTGCACGTCCACCATCGGCACGTGCACCGGCATGGCGTACTCGATTTCGAGTTCCGAGGAAACCTGGGGTATGCCGTCGAGCACCAGGCCGACGTCCGTAGAGGTACCGCCCATGTCGTAGGTGATCGCGTGCGGAAAGCCCGCGGCCGAGGCCGAGTATGCGGCGGCAATCACCCCGGAAGCGGGGCCCGACATCACCGTATTGACGGCGGCGCCCGCGGCGAGTGTCGCCGAGACGGTGCCGCCGTTGCCCTGCATCACGAGCAGGTCGTTCGCGAAGCCGCGGGATTTCAGCTCGTCTGCGAGCGTCTTGAGGTAGCGGTCGAGGATCGGCTGCACCGCCGCGTTGACTGCCGCAGTCACGCCGCGCTCGTATTCCCGGTATTCCGAGAGGACGGTGTGGCCCGCGGTGACGTATCCGTTGGGCCAGAGATCGCGGGCGATTTCGAGCGCGCGCCGTTCGTGCGCGGGATTGATGTAGCTGTGAAGGAAATGGATCACGAGCGACTCGCAGCCCCTTGCCGCCAGGTGCCGGACCGCTTCGCGCACCGCCTCCTCGTCGAGCGGGGTGACCACTTCGCCCTCGGCATCCATGCGCTCCGGGACTTCGAGGCGCAACTCGCGCGGAATCAGCGGCTCGAACCAGCCGCGCAGCCCGTAGGAATTGGGGCGCGTGCGCCGGCCGAGTTCGAGGACGTCGCGAAATCCGCGCGTGGTCACGAGCCCGGTGATCGCCAGTTTGCGCTCGAGCAGCGCGTTGGTCGTGGTCGTCGTTCCATGCACCACCAGCGCCAATTCGCGCAGCGGAACCCGAAGCTGTTCGAGCGCCTGCAGCACGCCGAACGCCTGGTTCTCCGCGGTGGTCGGAACCTTGGCGAGCCGCGCTTCGCCCGTCGCCGGGTCGAGGGCGATCAGATCCGTGAACGTGCCGCCGACGTCAACACCTGCAATCCAGTTCATGGCGGGGGATCATAAAGCACGCGCGCGGCGCACGAATGGGCCGAGCGCAAGCGGAGCGAAATACATCGGGATCTGGGCAAGCCCGACGTACAGGGAGAACTCGGGCCCGGCGGTCCCCGCGGTGACCGCAAGCATCAGGCCCATGTTGCGATTGCCGCTGCAGATCGCCGCGCTGAACGCAGTCTGCATGCCGGCCCGGCGGAACGCGAAGAATCCCGCGACGTGCAGCAATACTGTTGCGGCACAGGCTGCTCCGAGCAGCAGGCTCATCAAGCCCGGCTCCGCGACGAAACGCCCGGTCACTCCGTCCATGACCCCGATCGCAAAAACGACCAGCACGGCGACGTTGAGGCTGCCGAGCATGTCGTCGTGACTCGCAAGGCGAGCCGGGCCAGTGATCAGCCTGACCGTCCAGGCGAGCGCGAACGGCGCGGCAACGAGCAGCGCGACACGCAGGAAGAAGGCGCCGAGGTCGACGTGAAGCCCGGGTGAAGCGAGCATGGCGACGAGCGGGGTCAAAGTCAGCGGAAGAAGCAGCGTCGAGGCGACCGTGCCCAGAACGGCGAGCGCTCCGTCCAGCCCGAGGATGAGCGCAAACACGGCCGCCGATCCGATTGGCGGTGCGGCCGCCTGCAGCACCAGGCAGAGCGTGACGACCGCAGGTAATCCCAGCGCCGCGGTCAGCGCCCAGGCGAGCGCGGGCGATAGCAGAAGCTGCCAGCCGGCGAAGAGCAGCGCAAATCGCGGTCGGCGCAGGCCGGCGTACAGGCTGGACCAGTCCAGGCGGAGCAGGGCGAGCGTGAGCGTTCCGATCACGGCTGCCGTCAATGCGGGCCGGAACAACGCCGCCAGATCGGGCAGCAGAATGCCGGCGAACACGCCGCCCGCGAGTGCTGCGCGCGCGTGCGCACCCGGCAAACCGAGAAATCTGCGGAGTTTCACCCGGCTTGCGTCTACACCGAAAGGTACTGTTCGCGCACGGCGTCGTCGCGCTCCAGTTCGGCCATGCTGCCCGAATAGCGCAGGTGGCCTTTTTCGATGACGTAGGCGCGGTCGCCGACCAGGTGTGCGAAGTGCAGATTCTGCTCGCAGAGCAGGACGCAGAGCCCGCTCTTTTTCATCTCGAGAATGGTCTGCGCCATCTGCTCCACGATCACCGGGGCGAGGCCTTCGGAGGGTTCGTCGAGGAGCACCGCCTTGGGGTTGCCGATGAGCGTGCGGGCGATGGTGAGCATCTGCTGCTCGCCGCCCGACATGCGCCCGCCGAGCCGATCCTGCATGCGGCCGAGATTGGGGAACAGCGTGAAAAGGCGCTCCGGCGACCAGTGCGGTGCGTCCGCTCGCGGCGCCTGCCGGCCGACTTCGAGGTTTTCCATCACCGTCAGGTCGGTGAAGATGCGCCGGTCCTCGGGCACGTAACCCAGGCCGAGGCGCGCGATGCGGTAAGTCGGCAGGCGGTCGATCCGGCGGCCTTCGAAAGTCACTTCTCCCGCGTGCAGGCGAAGCAAGCCCATGATCGACTTGAGCGTGGTGGACTTGCCCGCGCCGTTGCGGCCGAGCAGCACCACGACTTCGCCCGGGGCCGCCTTGAGCGCGAGGTCGAAGAGGATCTTGGCCGGGCCGTAACCCGCGTTCAGTCCGCGCACCTCAAGCATAGGAACCCAGGTAGACCTCGCGCACTGCGGCGTGCGCCCGCACCTCCTGCGGGGAGCCCTGCGCGATCAGTTCGCCGCCCGAGAGCACGACGATGCGGTCGGCGTGGGTAAAGACCACGTCCATGTCGTGCTCGGTGAACAGCACCGCGATCTTCGAGCCGCGCGCAAGGTCCGCCGCCAGCTGCATCAGTTCGCCGCGCTCGCCGGGGGCCATTCCGGCGGTCGGCTCGTCCATCAGCAGCAGGCGCGGCTGGTTGGCCAGCGCAATCGCCAATTCGACCCGCTTCAGGTCCCCATAGGCGAGCACAGCGCAAGGCCGCTCGGCCTGGTCTCGCATGCCGACACGCGCAAGCAGCGCATCGGCTTCCCCGCGGTAGCGCTTCGCCGCAAGCGAGAACAGCGAGCTCAGCCTGCGGTGATGCGACAGCAGCGCCATCTGCACGTTCTCGCGTACCGTCATCGAGCCGAAGGTCGCCGTGATCTGGAAGGTACGCCCCACGCCCAGGCGCCAGATTTCGCGCGGCGCGAGTCCCCGGAGGCTGCGTCCCTCGAACTCGATCTCGCCCGCATCCGGCGCGAGCTGGCCGTTGAGCAGATCGAAGCAGGTCGTCTTGCCGGCGCCGTTGGGGCCGATCATGGCGAGCAGTTCGCCCGCGGCCACGGCGAAGCTCACGTCGCGCACGGCCTGCACGCCGCCAAAGGCCTTCGAAAGATTCTTCACTGCGAGCACGCTCATGTCCTGCGCTGCTCCAGGCGCTCGGCGATGAAGCCGGTAATGCCCTGCGGGAAGGCGAGTACCAGCAGCAGGATCACCGCGCCGATCACCGCCCGCCAGTAGTCGATGTTTCGCGCCATGGTGTCCTGCAGCCAGGTGAACAGCGCCGCGCCCCAGACCGGGCCGGTGAGCGTCTGGATGCCGCCGAGCAGCACGATCACGAGGCCATCCACCGAGCGCGACACGGCCATGGTCTCGGGTGAGATCGAACCCTTGGAGAACGCATAAAGGGCGCCCGCGATGCCGGCGAACAGGCCGGCCACGGCGAACCCCGCCCACTGCAGCTGCCGCACGTCCATGCCGATGGCGTCGGCGCGCGTGGGCGAGTCGCGCGCGGCGCGCAGCGCGTAGCCGAACGGCGAGTAGAGCACGCGCCAGAGCAGCGCGATCGCCGCGACGCACGACACGAGCGTGAGGTAGTAGTAGGCGGTCTTGGAGGCAAGCCACGGCGCGGGCCACAGACCCACGATGCCGTTCGAGCCGCCGGTGAAGTCGTCCCACTGGAATACGATCGACCAGATGATCTGGGCAAAGGCAAGCGTCAGCATGGTGAGGTACACACCCGAGAGCCGCACGCAGAACCAGCCGAAAACGAGGGCGCCGAGCCCGGCGAGGAGCGGCGCGAACGCGAGTGAAACCTCCATCGGGGCGCCCGCGCGCACCGCGAGCAGCCCCGCGCCGTAGGCTCCGAGCCCGAAGTACGCCGCGTGTCCGAAGGAATGCAGCCCCCCGGGGCCCATGATGAAGTGCAGGCTCACGGCGAACAGCGCGAAGATGAGGATGTCGACCATCAACACCAACGTGTAGCCGCCATAGGCGAGCGGCAGGAGCGCAAGCGCGGCAGTGACTGCGACGAGGGCGGTGATTACGGTCCGAGACGGAGGCGTGAGCGGCCGCTCGATCGCCCCGGGACCGCGAGGCAATACCGGCTTGCGGCCGAAAAGCCCCCAGGGCCGGATCACCAGCACCACGGCCATGACGATGAACTCGATCACCAGCGTGAGCGTCGAATAGCCCAGGCCGATGCAGAACGCCTTGATCTCGGCAATCAGGAACGCTGCGACGAACGCCCCGGGAATCGACCCCAGGCCGCCGATCACGACCACGACGAACGCATCCACGACCACCGAGAGGTCGATCAGCAGCGTCGCCGGCTCGCGCGGGATCTGCAGCGCCCCGCCCAGTCCCGCGAGACACGCGCCGAGCGTGAACACGCTGGTGAAAAGCCATCGCTGGTTCACGCCCAGCGCGCTGGCCATCTCGCGGTCCTGCGTGGCGGCTCGCACCAGCGTTCCCCAGCGCGTGCGCTTGAGCAGCAACCACAACGCCGCAAGCACCAGCGGTCCGAAGGCGATGAGGAACAGGTCGTACTCGGGAAAGCGGTTTCCGGCGATCGTGACGGCGCCGTCCAGGCCGGGCGCGCGCGGGCCGAGGATGTCCTCCGGCCCCCACTGCCAGAGCGTGTAATCCTTCACGACCAGGACCAGCGCAAAAGTGGCAAGGGCCTGCAGCAGTTCGGGCGCCCCGTAAATCCGGCGCAGCAACAGCGCCTCGACGAGCGCGCCGAATCCGGCCACGGCAAGGGCCGCCAGGGGCACGCTCCACCAGAAGCCGATCTGCCCGGCCAGACCCACCGCGACGTACATCCCGAGCATGTAAAGCGAGCCGTGCGCGAAATTGACGATGCGCGTCACGCCGAAAATCAGCGACAGCCCGGCGGCCACCAGGAAGAGCGAGCTGGCGCTCGCCAGGCCGTTAAGAAACTGGATTAGAATAGAAGAATAAGTCATTGTTACAAAAAGAAACGCCGGGGATTACCCGGCGGTCAGTTCGGTGGGGTGAGGGTCGCTTCTCCAGTGGCCAGGTGACTCTGGCCCCCAATCCCGTCACTCCTTGCGCATCGCCTTGACCTCCTCGAAGGTCGGCAGGAAGTGCGCGCCGTCGGCGTAGCGCCAATTGACCATCACGCCCTTGCCGTCCTTCTTCGCGAGGCGGCCGACGTAGGCACCCATGGTCGACTGGTTGTCGATCGGACGCCACACGATCGGCCCGATCGGCGTGTCCATTTCCATCCCCTTCATCGCGGCGATGACCTTCTCGGTGTCGGGGCCGCCGGCACGCTTGAGCACGTTGGCGACGGTATAGAGGGTCGAGTAACCGACGACGGAGCCCAGGCGCGGGTAGTCCTTCCACTTCGCCTGGTAGGCGGCGAGGAATTTCTGGTGCGCGGGGGTCTTGATCTCGTTCCAGGGATAGCCGGTCACGTACCAGCCGTCGGGCGTTTCCTCCTTGAGAGGGTCGAGATACTCGGGCTCGCCCGCCAGCAGGTTGAACACGGGGCGATCCTTGAAGAGCCCGCGCAGGTTGCCTTCGCGCACGAACTTCTGCAGGTCGGCGCCAAACAGCGACGAGAAGATCGCATCCGGTTTCGCGTCCGCCAGTGCCTGCACGACGGCGCCGGCGTCGATCTTGTTGAGCGCGGGCGCCTGCTCGCCGATGAACTGCACGCCGGGCTGCGCATTCGTGAGCAGCTTCTTGAACGACGCCGTGGCCGACTGGCCGTACTCGTAGTTCGGGTAGACGATCGCCCAGCGCTGCTTTTTCAGCTTGGCCGCCTCGGGAATCAGCATCGCGACCTGCATGTAGGTCGAGGGCCGGATGCGGAAGGTGTAGCGGTTGCCGTTCTCCCAGACGATCTTGTCGGTGAGCGGTTCCGCCGCGATGAACACGACCTTGCGCTGGTTGGCGAGGTTCGACACCGCGAGCCCGATGTGCGAGGCGAACGTGCCCATCAGGAGCGACACGTTTTCGCGCGACAGCAGTTCCTCGGCGGCGCGCACGGCGTCGCCCGGATTGCCGCCGTCCTCGCGCGACACGACCTCGATCTTGCGGCCGTTGATGCCGCCGGCGCGATTGATTTCGTCGAGCGCCAGCTCCCAGCCCTTCTTGTACGGCTCGAGAAACGCGGGAAACAGCTTGTAGCTATTCAGTTCACCGATCTTGATCGTCTGCGCTTGAACGGCGGGCGACGCAGCGACCGCCGCCGCAAGCGAAGCCAGGGTCAGCAATGCTTTACGACGCGTGAGCTTGAACATGCACTCCTCCCTTGGGTATGGATGCCCGGCCCGGCGTCGAGGCGCGACTTGCGAGCGTCGCGCGCAGCGCCGGAAGAAAAATCTCGTTGTATCCACCGGTGCCGAGAACGCTGACGGTAATGCGGCCATCGACCGCCAGCAGGAAACGCGGCACGCCGCGGCTGGGGCCGATCTGGTCATAGACCCAGCGGTACTCCGGCGGGTAATGGTGCGCTGCGATCGGTTGGCGCAGGGTCTCGCCTCGGATCTCGACGTAACGGATGGCCTTGCCTTCAGGCGAGGCGAGCAGTTCCTGGCGTGCTCGTGCTTCCCAATGCTGGCAGTAGCGGCAGTCCGGCGTGCCGAGATAGAACATCTCGATCCGGCTCTCGGATCGCGCGGGAAGCGCAGACGCCAGCAGCAGGAACGCTGCGAGGGCGCGCGCTAGCATGATGAGGTGGCCAGTTGCATCGACGATAGCTTATCGCATCCGACCCGCGGAGGCGCAGCCACCACCCGCGTCCGGCCCTGCAGCGCGAGATAAGCGTCGCGAATCCATCCTGCGCGCTGCATGGCGCGGGCGGCGGTGGCCCCGCGATCGAGCGCGGCGGCCGCGCAGTCCGGCGGCAGCGCGCCGACCGCGACCGTCACCAGGCGCCTGCCGAGATCGCTGTCGTGCCGGACCTCGCAAGCGGGAGCGCGCCGGATCTCCGGATGATCTGCGTCGACCGCGTTCGCAATCAGCGTGGCTGCCGCATCCGCGTCGGCGGCATTGTTCGCGAGCACCGTGACGGCGTCGGCGATGCCGAGCGACTGCGAGCGCCCTCGCCAACCGGAAGTCGCCAGCCCACAAGGCCGCTTGATTTCCAGCGTTGCGTTCAGCGCGCGTTTGAACGGCAGGTCCGCGATCCCGGCACGCAGCGATGCACCCGGCGCGACCCAGATCGCAATGTCGCCGCCATTGTTCACGTACGCACTGCGCAAGCGTGGACCTGCAAGCATGGTGCCCAGAATTTCGTCCGCGACTGCACCCGCTACCGCGGCCATCGGAGTGATGAACTGGCTGCGGTGCGGCCAGCAGGCCGAGACCATTCGCCGCGCGACCGGCCCGTTGGCGAAAGGCCGGTCGCGCTCGAGCGGCGCCCGCAGCAGCGGTAACTCGGACACGAGCGTTTCCAGGACGTCGGCGAACCGCTCCCACGCCCGCCCATAAGCCGCTCCTGCCTCGCCAGATTCGCCCTGCGCCGCAATGACGAGATCGATTGGACCGTGCTGCAGGCGCAGTCGGCCGTCGGGCAGCCAGGAGCGCAGCGGTCCGTTCATCGCTTCCTCATCGGCCAGGGATTGGTCGCAGGCCAGGCGTCTGCGCGGAAATTCACCTTTCGCAGTGCGTCCTGCAGCGGCACGACGCGGTCGACATGCCCGCCCATCGCGGCGTACGCGTCGAGCGGCAACGTGAATTCGATCGGCAGCACGAGCGCCGGCGTAGGCACGTAACCGAACGATCGCTCGGGCATTCGGAGCACGTCCACCATCACCGTGATGCCGCCCCCCGGCCAGACGTAGGTCGGAGCGCCGCCGCAGGTGACGTTGGTGACGAGTTCCTTCACCGAGCGCGTCAGCCGCACGGGGTTTTCTGTCACGCCGGCGCGCAGGCTGCCACCGGCGCCGCCCATGAAAAGCACGGTGCACAGCGCAGGTTCGCAGTTCTCCGCGATTCGCTCGACCACCGCGCGCACCGGTTGCGGCATCGGCGCACGGGCGGGACGAAGCTGCTCGTCGAGCACGAACCATTCCGCGTCCTCGCCCGTGGTCGACACCATGAGCAGGCGCATCCCGGGCCATGCCGAGGCGGGATCGATGCGCTCGATGATCGATAGCGGGTCGGTGATTTCGGTGCCGCCCCAGCCCAGGCCGGGTTCGGCCACCTTGAAGTAGCGTCCGGGCGTCGATTTCCGGCCGCGCACGCGGATTCCGGAAGGGCGCATGCCGAGGAACCGTCCGGCCTGGTGCTCGGACAGCACACCCGTGATGTGATCGTCCACCACGATCACCTCGTCCGCGTGCCCGTGCCATTGCCGCGCGAAAATGCCGATGGTCGCGCTGCCGCAGCCGACGCGCATGCGGTCTTCGCGCTCGCCGTTGACCACCGGCGCCCCACCCGCCTGCACCACGAGTCGCGCGCCGCCTTCGATCTCGAGTTCGACCGGATGGCGGTTGGCGAGGTCGAGGAGGGCGGCGCAAGTGACGTTGCCTTCCTTTTTCGAGCCTCCGGTGAGATGGCGCACACCGCCAAGCGACAGCATTTGCGAGCCGTATTCGGCGGTCGTGACGTGGCCGATCTGCTCGCCCGCGACGCGCACCGCGGATTGCTCGGGGCCGATGAAGCGGTCGGTGTCGATCTTCACCTTCAGCCCGCAATAGCTGAAGATGCCTTCGGTGACCACGGTCACCATGTCGACGCCCTCGAACTGCGACGCGACGATGAACGGCGCCGGCTTGTAATCGGGGTAGGTGGTCGTTGCCCCCAGGCCGGTGACGAAGGTGTTCTCGGCGGACACGAGACTTCCGTCCCAGGGCTTTTCGGCATCCAGAAAACGCACCGCGGGCGCGCCCCGTTGCAGAACGAGCAGCGGATCGAGGCGCACCAGGCGGCCGTCCTCGTTGGCGTAGCGGTCGCAGGCGCCGGCCTGGCCCCTGCGGATCCGGCACAGGACCGGGCAGGCGTCGCAGCGGACGATGTCGCCGGTCAGCGGCTCGGCGCTTTCGGGCGCGTCTTCAGGATCTCGCACGCTGCAGTCCTTCGAGGAGCCGGTGCGGCAGCACCGGCACGCGCCGCATGCGGACACCGGTCGCATCGTGGATCGCGCCGAGGATCGCGGGCGCGGTCGGAATCAATCCCGGTTCGCCGACGCCCTTGGCGCCGTACGGCCCGAGCGGTTCGGCATCCTCGACCAGGATGCATTCCATTCGCGGAATGTCGCCGACCGTGGGGACGAGGTAGTCGTGAAGGTTCTCCGTGCGTCCCGGGAGGTATTCCTCCATCAGCGCGAATCCCAGCCCCTGGACCGCACCGCCGTGGATCTGGCCTTCGACCTGGGTCGGATTGATCGCGCGCCCGACGTCGTGCGCCGCCACCAGGCGCAGCACGCGCGTCGTGCCCAGTTCCAGGTCGACCTCGACCTGGGCAATCTGCGCGGCGAACGCGTAGGTTGCGTAGGGCGCGCCCTGGCCGTCGTCGTCCTGCGGCGTAGTCGGCGGGTCGAAGTGACCTTCGCCGGTGAGTTCGCGCGCGAGCGCCACGCGATGCGTGATGCGGTCGCGGCGAATGACGAGCGCACGGCCTTCGAGTGACAGCCGATAGCGCCGGTCGCGCCATTCCTCGGGCGGCGCGTCCGCCAGGGCGAAGGCCTTGCGTCGCAGGTCGAGCGCCGCAAGTTCCGCAGCCTTGCCCGAGACGAAGGTTTGGCGTGAGGCGGAAGTCTTTCCGGCGTCGGCAGTGCGATCCGTGTCGCCCATGACGATTGCGAATTGAGACATCGGCAGCCCGAGGGCGTCGGCCGCGATCTGCGTCAGGATGGTGTTCGAACCCTGCCCGATGTCGGCCGCGCCGCTGAGCAGCGTCAGGACGCCGTCGCGGTCGAGTCGAATGCGGATCGTCGACGGATTCGACAGTGCGGTGTTGCCGATCCCGTACCACATGCAACCGATTCCGGCACCGCGCCTGCGCGTTTCGTGCTTCGCGTTGAACGCCGCGCATTCCGCGCGCATCCGCCGCCAATGCGGTTCGAGCGCATCGAGGCACTCCGCGAGTCCCGCCGAATGCTCGAGCAGTTGGCCGGTCGCCGTGCGGTCGCCCGTCTTGAGCGCGTTGCGCCTGCGGAATTCGAGCCGGTCGATGCCGAGACGGTCGGCGAGCGCATCCATCATCGCTTCGTGCGCGATCGCGACTTGAGGCACGCCGAAGCCGCGGAACGCGCCCGACGGATGGCAATGCGTGAAGAAGGCGCGCCCGCGCGCTCGAACGTGGGGAACGGCGTACGGACCGGTGGCATGGATCGGCACGCGCGTCGCGACCGTCGGGCCCCAGCTCGCATACGCGCCGGTGTCGAAATCGGCGTCGATCTCACAGGCTTGCAGCAGACCCCGTGCGTCGCAGCCGAACCGCGCATGGATGCGCGCCGGGTGGCGCTTGGTGCTCGAGGCCATGCTCTCCGGCCGCGTGAACACGCAGGCGACCGGCCGGCCGGTGAGCCACGCGCCGAGCGCGACCAGCGGCTGCACCGAGAGATCGAGCTTGCCGCCGAACCCTCCGCCGCAGGCGGTGGGCACGATGCGCACCTGCGCCGGAGGCAGATTCAGGACGGCGGCTACTTCGTCGCGATCCATGTAGGGGGTTTGCGTCGTGACGTGGATTTCGACGCGCGTGCTGCGCCCGGTGCCGACGCGGCGCGCCCAGCCGGCTTCCGGCTCGACGTAGGCATGCTCGACGAATGCGGTTTCGAATTCGTCCTCCGCGACCGCGGCGCACCCGCCGAACGAGCTTTCTGGATTGCCCTTGCGAACCGTGCCGTCGAGCAGCAGGTTGTCTGCTTTCCCAGGCTGGACCGGATGCGCGCGCGGCGCCATCGCGGCATCGAGGCCGATGATCGCCGGCAGTGGATCCCATTTCACCGGGAACCGGTCGGGATCGAAGGCTTCGATCGCGGCGCGCACGCCGACGAGCGCGGCGACGGCCTCGCCGCGAAATCGCGCCTCGCCCTGCGCGAGGACCGGCTGATCCTTGAGGTGCGGGTAAATCCCGAAGCCGTTGCGCGGCACGTCGCGTGCCGTGAGGATTCGGGCGATGCCGGGGTTGTGCCGCAGGAAATTTTTCAGATTGCCCAGACGGAAACGCGCGCGATGATGCGGCGAGCGGATCACCCGAAGCCAAAGCGCATTGCGCGGAATTCCGTCCGCACCGAAACCCTCTTCGCCTTTCAGTTTCGCGATGCCGTCCACCTTGCCGGCGCGTGCGCCGACCGCCTGCCCGGGCGCGGGCGGCAGCGGCGGGGCAGGGCAATCGACGGCATCGAGCACGGCCTCGACGATCTTCTGGTATCCGGTGCAGCGGCAGAGCACGCCCGCGAGCGCGTCCTTCACCTGCTCTTCGCTCGGACGTGGCACGCGCTGCAGCAGGTCGGTCGCCGCCATCAGCATGCCGGGGCTGCAGATGCCGCACTGCGCCGCGCCGTGTTTCTGGAGGGCGATCTGCAATGCGGAGAGTTTTCCCCGCTTCGCGAGACCTTCGACGGTCTCGACCTGGCAACCCGCCACCTGCCCCAGAGGCGTGAGGCAGGCGCAGGTCTGCCGTCCATCGATCAACACCGTGCACGCCCCGCAGTCGCCGGCATTGCAGCCGATTTTGGTCCCGGTGAGGCCGAATTCATCGCGCAAGGCGTCGGCCAGACGCGTCAGCGGTGCCCCGCGCGAGCCCACCTTCCTTCCGTTGAGGGTGAAGCGAATGGCGCGATCGCCGCCGCGCGTCGCAGTCCGCGTCACGCCAGTTGCCCCAGCATTCGCCGAAGAAGGACGCTCGCGGCCCGCAAGCGATACGCCCCGCTGCCGCGGACGTCGTCGATCGGCACAAGTTGAGCAAGATGCTCCGGACGAACGCAATGCGCGAGTTCCGCGCCGACCCGCTTTCCGACCAGTTCCCGCTCCAGTTCCGGCAGCCGGCACGCGATCGGCGAGCATGCACCCACCGCGATGCGCGCAGCGCTCACGATTCCATCCGCGCGCTCAATTACTGCAGCGGCCATCGCGATCGAAATCACGAGGTAACGGCGCGCACCGAGTTTGAGAAATCCGCTGGTCGCCTCGTGCGTCGGCCGCGGCACGTGGATTGCGCAGAGCATTTCGTTCGGTGCGAGCGCGGTTTTCCTCGGGCCGACGATGAATTTCGAAAGCGGCAGCATTCGCGTTCCCTGGGTGGACGCGAGTTCGACGGAGGCATCGAGTGTGAGCAGTGGCGGCACCCCGTCGGCCGCGGGCGAAGCGTTGCACAAATTGCCTGCCAGCGTGCCGGAATTCTGGATTTGCCGGCCGCCGATTTCGCGCGCCGCCAGTTTCAGGCAATCGAATATCGGCGGCAGTTTCGCCGCGATCACCTCGCTCCAGGTCGTTGCAGCGCCGATTCGCCAGCGATCCGCCTGTTCCGAAATCCCTCTCAGCCCCGCAAGCGCGGTGATGTCCAGAACATCGTCATCGAGGGGTTTGCCGACTCGGGCGGGATAGATATCGGTGCCGCCTGCGAGCACCGTCCGCCCACCGCGCGCGAGCAACTTCAGCGCTTCGTCGATACGGGTCGGCCGGTCGTAGGCGGGCATGGCGGATGCAACGCAAACTTAGCACAGCGCCTGCTTCCTGCGGGGACGGCCACCGAG